>OICY01000838.1_pt1 | contig 9931 bp, 6 predicted proteins | sample 1581441 | NCBI WGS metagenome assembly OICY01 (sample SAMEA3882514, study PRJEB24775) | human gut metagenome | biome: human-associated habitat; feature: intestine environment; material: feces | place: Netherlands | collected 2009/2010 | reverse complement strand
TCAACTGGGGCGATTCCCTCAAGGTCGGTGTCGGCATGATGACCCGCGGCGAGGTTGCCCTGATCGTAGCGCAGAAGGGTCTTGAGGTCGGTGTTGTCGATCCTGTTTATTTCACAGCCGTTATTTTGCTGATCGTGGTATCCAGTGTTGCCACACCGCTGGCCCTGAAAGCCATGTTTACTAAAATGCCGCCCGTCCCCCACCCGAGCCAGGCAAAAGTCTGACGCCGGCGGCCGCTTCTGTAACTGCATAAGGGAGGCCAGATAGCATCTATGGCACCGCGCATTTTCTGGATCGGTGATTCCACCGTACAATACAACAATATTTCGACTTGGCCGCAATGCGGCATGGGGCAGGCTCTTGATCTCTACCTTGCCCCCGGCATTACGGTTTGCAATCACGCCCGCAACGGCCGCAGCACCAAAAGTTTCCGTGAGGAGGGCCTTTGGGCGCCGGTCGAGGCTGCATTGCGCCCGGGTGATCTGCTGTTGATCCAGTTCGGCCACAACGATGAAAAGTCGGAGGATCCTGCCCGCTACGCTGCGCCCGAGCAATATGCTGCCAATCTGCTGGCCTATGCCCGTGAGGCCCAGGCCAAGGGTGCGCTGCCTGTGCTTATCACACCGCTGGTGCGCCGCCATTTTGAGATTGACCGCCTGACGCCGACCCACGGTGCCTACCCCGATGCAGTCCGTCAGCTTGCTGCGCGTGAGGCGCTGCCTCTCATTGACCTGACTGCCGCCAGCGCCCAACTGGTGCAGCAGCTCGGCGAGCCTGCCAGCCGCGAATTGTACATGGTATTTGCTCCCGGACTCTACCCGAACTACCCTGAGGGCAAGACCGACAACACCCACCTGCGCAATCCCGGTGCCGTTGCCTTTGCAGGACTGGTGGCCAAGGGGCTGCAGACCCTCGGCGGGCCGTATGCCGATGTACTGCTGGGCACCCCCGAGCCTGACAAGTAAATCAAGTCAAGATATTTCAGCATATTTCAACAGCAAAGCGGCACCGCCACATGGCGGTGCCGCTTTGCTGTTGAAGGAGAAAAAACGAGTTTACGATCAGCCCTTATCTGCGCCGGCGGTAATGCCCTCGACATAGAATTTCTGCATGATAATAAATAAAATCGAGATGGGGACGGAGACCAGCACACCGCCTGCACAGAACAGCGCAAAGTAGTTGTTGATGAGCGTTCTCTGCAGCATATTGAACAGGCCGATGGCGACCGTCCAGTCGGCGGAGAGGCCGGAGTTCAGAATCATTTTTGCCATGACGAAGTCCGTCCAAGGTATCATAAAAGAGCTGATGATGGTACACCAAAATCGGCTTGGACATCGGCAGCACGACCTGAAAGAATATCCGCGCATCGGAGGCACCGTCCAGCTTGGCGGCCTCACGCAGGGAAACCGGCGTGGTATCAAAAAAGCCCTTACAGATCAGGTAACCAAGTCCAGACGAACCGGCATAGACCATGATAAGACCGGCGTAGGAGTTGGTCAGGTTGAGGTACTTCAAGACGAAGTAAACTGCAATCATCGCCAGAACACCGGGGAACAGGTTGACAATGACCGACAGATTCTGGAGCAGCCTGCGTCCCTTAAAGCGGCAGCAGCTTAATGCATAGGCAACCATCAGCACAAAGCAGGTAGAGATAACGCAGGTAAAGCACGCAACCACAAAGGTGTTTACAAACCACCGCGGGAACTGCGCAACGGAATCGGGGTGGAACATGATGTTGGCGTAGTTGTCCAGTGTATAACCAGCGGGGAAAAACCGCCGCACATTGATGCCGCGGTCGGTGGAGAAGGAGGTTGCCACCAGCCAGACAATGGGCACCAGCCAGATACCTGCCAGCAGGGCAAGAATCAGATGGCGAATGACGCTGCGCACACCGCGGACGATGCGCCCCTGGCGCAGCTGCGCCTGCGAACTACTGGGCAGCGAAACTGTTTGCTGTGTCAAGAGAACGTCGCCTCCTTTTTATTGATGAAGCGGAAGCAAACCAGTGTGAAAATGGCACAGATGATAAATACCATAATGCCGATGACCGCCGCCATCTTATAGTTATACTGCTCCTGCGTCAGACGGAACAGCCATGTGACCAGCAGGTCCACTTCCTTGGCGCTGGACGCTGCCATGGCCTGATCCTTAGTTTTGTAGACATCCTGCGTCAGCAGGTAGATGACATTGAAGTTGTTGACATTCTTGACGAAATCCGTCACCAGCGCGGGCCCCTGCACACTGAGCAGGTAGGGCAGCTTGATATGAATAAAGCACTGCAGCGGGCTGGCGCCGTCGATGGTCGAGGCTTCCAGAATATCGCTGGGGATGTTCATCAGCACACCGGTGGCAATCAGCATCTGGTATGGTATACCGACCCAGATGTTGATCATAATGATCATGAACTTGGCCCAGTGCTGATCCGTCAGAAACGGAATATGGTCCATGCCCTGCCCCAAAAGTCCAATGGTTTTGAGTAAATCAGTGACGCCCGCATTGTTCATCATGGTATTGAAGATGCCGGCATCCGAGAAGAAATTGCGCACCAGCAGCAGCGTGACGAACTGCGGCACGGCGATGGTAATCATAAACAGGGTGCGCCAGAGCCGGGGGCACTTCGTGTTTTTGTTGTTGATGAACATTGCCAGAAACACACCGCCGAAGAAGTTCGTGAAGGTCGCAAAGAACGCCCAGACCAGTGTCCAGCTCAGCACCTTGCCGAATGCATAGCTGAAGGTCATCGACAGCGACTGGCCGCCAAACAGCGAAGCAAAGTTTGCCAGCCCTACCCATGTAAACAGTGCGGCAGGCGGCATGTGCTGCTGGTCGTAGTTCGTAAAGGCAACGGCAATCAAAATGAAAAGCGGTACAATGGTAAACACCACCACGCCCAGCACCGGCAGTGTCAGCAGCGTGACATAGAATTTCTCATTAAGGTAGCAGTTGATGTCCTGACGGAAGCTGTTGGGCTTTTTACCGGCAGCCTTTTGCTGCTGCAGCAGGTAATTCGACTGCACGACCATCATGGTTGCCACGACCAGCGAGACAATGACCACCAGCGCAATGACGCTGAGCAGCAAAATAGCAAACGAGTTATCGTAATTGTTGACCTCGTTTTTAAGAGTCACCGGGTTAAACTGCATCTCCATCTGGACAGTGCCGAGCGTGCCAAACTTTTTTAAAGCCGGAATGCCGGAGGTACCCAGAAAATACAGCCCCAACCCCTGCACCAGCGTTACCAGCAGGGCCTTGATGAGCTGCCCATGCCCGATGTAGCCCAGACCCCAGACAAGCAGAGACAGCTTGGTGAAGGCATCGCCGCGGACAAACGCGCGACTGAACTTCTGAATGAAATTTGCTTCTTTTCCGTCGCCACGCGATGGTGCAAGAACCATTTCTGCCACAGAAGTCATCTCCTTTCTTCTTATGCGCGGGATTTAAAAAAAGCGGGCACGCTGCATAGCCGCTGCGTGCCCGCTGGATTATTTTTTACTGGGTTACGGGTGCGGTGATACCGGCTACGGCATCGTCCACCAACTGCTGGGTGGTCTTGCCCTGGGTGTCGCCGGAAGCCAGGATCTCGCCCAAGCTCTCGGCGGAGCTCCAGTAGTTGGCACCTACGCGCTGCAGGGTGGCGTAGTCGCTCTGCTCAGCCAGTGCGGCGATGGCAGGTGCGCTTTGCACGGCCTCAGACTCGTTCGCAGCAATGTTGGAGGGTCCGAGCTGACGGTCATTGAAGCGCTTGGCCTGATTGTCCTCGTTGGTGATGTAGTCAGCCAGCATCATGGCAACACCGACATTGGCGCTGTGGGGGTTGACGCCGACCAGCTTGTAACCGGAGAAGGAAGCCATCTGCACCTGCTCTCCGTTCAGGGTGTAAGTGGGCAGCTTGGTGGCGGCGTAGTTGTCGCCCCAAGTATCCTGCGCAGTATTGGCGTTCCATGTGCCGGAGATGGCGGCGCAGCAGCTGCCGTCCTTGATGCCGGAAACGATGTCTGCATCCGCGCCGGACTTGAAGGCGGACTGGGCGCTCATATCCAGAATTGCCTGCGTGACATCGGCACCGGGAGCCTCGTTCCAGTTGCAGACAGTGTTGACGCCGTCATCGGCGAGGGTAGCCTTCAGGCCGGCACCAGCGTAGAAGCTGTAAACGTACCATGCATCGTTCAGGCTCATCATGAACTTTTTGCCGGAGGCATCGGCCTTGGCCAGCAGGGTGTCCATGCTCTTGACATCGTCCTCACTCAGGACGCTCTTGTCGTAGTAGAGGAAGTAGCCGTTGTCGGCGGTCATGGGGTAGGCGTAGAGCTTGCCGTCCATGGTCGCGGCCTCAACGGAGCCAGTCAGGTTGCGGCTCTTGACATCCTCGGGGTTCAGCAGGATCTCCTGCAGGGCACCGGCTGCCACCAGCTCATTAAGCTGGTCATCCGCAAAGGCGAAAACATCGGCAGCTGCCTCGGGGTCAGCCAGAACGGTATCCTTGGCACTGGACTCGGACTGGACACCGATCTCGATCGTAATGTTGCCCTTGTCGGCATTCTCCGCGATGAAAGCATCGGCCATCTCACGCAGCATGGTCTGGTCTTCCTCAGCACCCCACATGGTCAGCTTAACATCGCCCCAGCTTTCTGCGGCGGAAGAAGCCTCACCGGAGGACGCAGCGGAATCGGCCTGAGATGCGGCAGAGGACGCAGCAGAGGAGGATGCAGCACCACCACAGGCGGTCAGCATAGCGGCCGCAGTCACGGTGCTCACCGCAGCGAGAGCGTTATGACGGGAAATCCACTTTTTCATGATCGAGTTCTCCTTCATTTCCGATTTTGGAAGCTATATGTCGCCAAATGTTGCGCATTTATGTTGCGCGCATTTGAACAACTTGTTCCTTACAAGCATAAGGATACACTCTTTTTCAGCCTGCGTCAATGGGTGATATTCACGGTATTGCGTCCCGAAAACTGGAAATTCTGACGGAAAAACCTGGGGCAACGCCCACTTCTCGCGCAACTTTTGCGCAACAAGCATACATTTGCCCAAAAAAGCCCCCGGTTTTGGCGTAAAACCGGGGGCTGGGTGCGCTATAGATCAAGTTATATTTTCAGGAAGCTTGCAGGGCAGCATACCTCTCCTGCTGCACAATCTGTGGGTATGCCATAGAGGGGCGCAGGCTATCGTCCATCGTGGGTACGGCTATTCCATTTGGTGGACTCACGCAAAATAACCTGATACCCCTCAATTTGGCGCTGCACCACTTCCTTGCCAAGCAGGCGGTCAAGCAGCATGCGGCAGGCCGTGCGCCCCAGCTGCTCGGCATCGTACTGCACTGCGGACACCGAGGGCGTGATACTGGCCAGCATCGAGCTGTCGTACAGGCTGGCAACGCGCAGATCGTGCGGCACCAGAATATGCCGGTTGCGCAACTCTCGCATGACCTCATAGGCGATCTCATCGTCCCCGCAGAGCAGGCAGTCTGCCTTTTGTTCAAGCGCCGCCTCCAGCGCATCAATGGTCTGCCCTGCTGATTCAATGCCGGAATGAACAAGGCGCTGATCCACCGGCACGCAGGATTCCGCAAAGCCGCGCAGGTACCCGCGCGTGCGGTCGGTGTTGACGGCGTAAATCGTGCTGCCGACCAGCAGTGCGATCCGCTTGGCGCCCATCTGCAGCAGGATGCGGGTCATCTCGCAGGCGGCGGTAACCTGATCATTGTCCGCCTGCGGTATTGTCTTGTCCTCGCTGCGGCCAATCAGCACAAACGGCACATCATACTGCCGCAGCAGGTCAACACAGGGGTCATCTGCCATGGCGTAGGTCAGAATAACGCCGTCCACCTTATGGCTCGCCAGCTGACGCTGCAGCTGGGTATACTCTGTGCTGGAGGCGTAGCACAGCAACATGTCATAGCCGCGCTGATCAGCCATGGTACAGATGCCGCCCATACATTTGCGCAAAAACGGCAGATCCAGTGTAATAAAACGCTGCGGCACAATCATAGCGATGTTGTTGGTGCGCACCTTTGGGTCTTTTTGCGCAGGAGCAGGCTCTGTGTGGGCATGCCCCATATAGGCGAACACCTTGGCGCGGGTTTTTTCGCTGATGCGCCCTTTTCCGGAAAGTGCGCGTGACACCGTTGTTTTGGAAACTCCGAGTGCCTCCGCCACCTGCTCGATAGTCATTTTTTCGTTTTCTTTTGCAGCCATTGGGGAAACCTTCTCCTTTGCAATGCATTGCGCAACAAATCTCATATCAGCATAACGGGATATTCTTTCGTTGTCAATGTCCGAAAGCAACAAAAAAGCGTTCTGCTTTTTAGCAGAACGCTAAAACAGGCCGATTTTGTCAAAAAATACGGTCCTTTCCCTTCCAAACTGCAGTCCGGTAGCGGTCAAGCACAGTGTTTCCCACCGTGACAGGCTGTTCCGTGCAGTTCTGTACAAACACAAAGCTGCCGCGCCGCACCGCCAGAACTCCTTCCGGCAGAGCCTCCGACCAAGCCGGGCTCAATCCGATTTCCATTGCAGCATCGTGATAAAACGCCCGATAAAAAGCCTCGTCAAAGCGGCTGGCCAGATAGTACGCACGGCCCTTACCGTATCGGTGGACCGCCACAGCCGGATGCCTGGCAAAATAGTCCTCGTCATACAGGCTGAGCGGCTCTGCCGGATTTTCCTCATCAAGGGCTGCCACCTCACACAGGGTGGATGCCTGTGCCGCCGGCAGTGTGCAGCCAGCTGCCGGCATGCAGCGGCGGGTCTCCCCGTCATACATGCCGTCAATCTCGGTGCGGCGCAGCCCCAACAGTTCAGTCAGGCCGTAGGGCGTATCCCCCAGGCGGCAGAGATCACTTTCATCGACCACGCCCGACCAGTAGGTGACGATGACTGTACCGCCGTTTTGCGCAAATGCGCAAAGTTTTTTCGCAAAAGCATCGGTCAGCAGGTAGAGCATCGGCACCACGACCAGACCATAGCCTGTCAGGTCGGCGTTCTGGTCAACAAACTCCACAGCAATGCCCTCCCGTGCAAGGGCATTATAGTGCCGCTTCAGCTCATCCCAATAGCCCATACCGGCATTGCGCGGGCCGCAGGAGCCTTCCAGCGCCCACTTATTCTGCCAATCATGGACTATGGCAGCCTGCTTTTCGCGTTTTACCGCTGTAATTTCGGCCAAAGCCTCCAGCCTTAACCCAACCTGCGCAGTCTCCGTAAAAGAACGGGCATCCTCCCGCCCATCGTGGCCGATGACTGCGCCATGGAACTTTTCCTCCGCGCCTCGGCTGGCGCGCCACTGGAAATATAGCACACTGTCTGCGCCGTGCGCCACCGTCTGCAGCGCGGCAAGCTCTGCAATGCCGGGCTTTTTCTGCTTGGAAACAGGCTGCCAGTTGGTAAAGCTGGGGCTGGACTCCATCAGCAGGAAAGGCTTGTCCTTCATTGAATAGAAAAGATCGTGCATCATGGCAGTGTCCAGCGCCGTTTCCTCTACCGTCTCACTGGGCTTATGCCAGGTCGGGTAGTTGTCCCAGCTGGCGACATCGATTTCTTTTGCCATTTTAAAATAGTCGATGCCATCAAACCGATACATCATATTGGCGGTAAATTTGGCATTGGGGGCAATTTCTTTGACGGTATCCCGCTCAAATTTCAAAAAATCGATATGTCGGTCGCTGACAAAGCGCTTCCAGTCGAGCGCAAGCGCCTGCACGGCGTTTTCGCCCTGTGGGGCAGGGCTTTCGATTTGTTCCCAATCGGTGTAGTCATGGCTCCAGAAGCGGGCGTTCCATGCCTTGTTCAGTGCCTCCAGCGTCCCGTACCGTGCCTGCAGCCAGCGGCGGAACTCTGCCTGACACAATGCGCAGTGGCAGTCCCCACCCATCTCGTTGGAGATGTGCCAAAGGATGACTGCCGGATCATCTCCAAATCGCTGCGCCAGCTTTTGGTCGATGATGCGCACCTTCTCACGATAAATCGACGACGTATAGCAGTAATTCTGACGCCGGTTGTACAGTTCCCGCACGCGGTCAGCCCGCACACGGCGCACCTCCGGGTACTTGTGTGCCAGCCATGCAGGGCGTGCAGCACTGGGGGTCGCCAAAATCGTGCGGATCCCGTTGGCGTAAAGGTTATGGATGATGTCCGCCAGCCAGTCCAGATTGAACACGCCCTCCTCAGGCTCCAGCACCGACCATGAAAACACCCCCAGCGTCACGGTATTGACGCGGGCTTTTTTCATCAATTCAATATCCTGTGCCAGAATGTCCGGCCTGTCGAGCCACTGCTCCGGGTTATAGTCCCCGCCGTGAAGTAATTTGCGCCCCTGCATGGCAGATCCTCCTTCGGTTGCGCAACCTGCGCAACTTGTTTGCAAGTAATTGTTGCGTTTAATACTGAGTATAGCAAGAACCCCCGTAAGATGCAAGACGCTTTTATGGAGTATCGTACCATTCAGCTGGACATTTCATGTATCCATCCTTTCTCGTCCGTGTCTCTATCGGGAGGTTTCACAACTTTGCAGCGGTTCATTTAGACATAGTGCCAAATGCCCGAGTTTCCCACTGTATGTAGTATTTCTTCGCCGCTCGCCTTCCTCCGTGATGAACAAGCCTCTGCATACAAACAGGCACCAACCCGAAGCGTTCTTGCCTCGGTCTGATGCCTGCTATTTATGTAAAGCCCATTACTGATTGGAAAATTGCTTTCTGTCTGCCTTTTTACCGTGTCACCGGCACTGTCACGGCTGTGCTGCACATGCCGTCATCCGCTGTCAGGGTCAGGCTGTTCCCCTCCCCTGCACGCACGATGGCCAGTGCCTCGCCGTAGTAGGTGTCGGCCACACAGTCCAGATAGCTGCGCTCATGGTACGGGCAGGCGTTGCCAAGCCCGACCAGTGTACCGCCATCTACCTCCACCTTGATATCGCCGCGTGCCAGCGGCTTCGTGATCCCCGTTTCATCGGTGTAGCGCAGCCGGATATAGCAAAGATGCCCAGCCTGCACGCTGCTTTGCTCCGGTCCCGCAGTGATTTGGGTTTGCTGCCCTGCCGTCGTCAGGGTGCAGTGGCCGAGCTCACAGCCCTGCGCGTTATAGCTGACGGCCTCCAGCCTGCCCGGTTCATAGGGGACGGAAAACTTCGCAAGGCAGTCGTTTTTCAATACTTTTCTGCCGATGACATGGCCATTCAGCCACAGCTCTACCCGCGCCGCGCGGGCGTACACCTCGATGCTGGCCTTTTTGCCCTCGCAGCCTGTCCAGCTCCAGCTTGGCATGGCGTTGGTCATCTTCCATGCGCTGGGGCTGTGCCGGTCGCCCGTGTGGTTGACCGGGCAGACGGCAATGTACGGTCCGTTGTCCTTTTCGAGCGCCACGCGGGTATATAGGGCTTCGCCCAGCGGCTTACCGGTCAGATCAATGCGGCCTGATCCTGCCGAAACCCAGCCAAGGCCGCCGTCAAAGTTTTTGGCATAGTCCTCATACTCCCACGAGCCGACCATGACCTCGCCCAGATAATCCATGCCCGCCCAGACAAAATCACCGACCAGACGCGGTTCAACCTTCGCCAGCTCGCGGAACCTATAGGCATCATTACAGAAGGTCTCGCTGCCCAAAATCAGCCGTTGCGGGTACTTTTTCAGGTCGTGCTTGTAGCGATAAATGCCGTAGTTATAGCCCGCAATATCCATATTCGCAAAGGCATCGCGGGTTTTGACATCACAGCCATGCAGCGTCGCGCCGCGCTTCATGAATTCATCACCCAAAAGCCCTGCCAGATCGTTAAAGAACTTGCTGCCCACCGACTTTTTCTTGACGGCTTTCCCCTTAGCCTTGGCCTTTTCTGCCTTTTCGGCCTCCTTTTTGGCCTTTTCATCGCTGTACACACCGAAGCCGATGGAGCTCAAAAAGTTGAAGAAGATATTCACACCGCAGGTCACCGGGCG
>OICY01000833.1_pt1 | contig 9981 bp, 10 predicted proteins | sample 1581441 | NCBI WGS metagenome assembly OICY01 (sample SAMEA3882514, study PRJEB24775) | human gut metagenome | biome: human-associated habitat; feature: intestine environment; material: feces | place: Netherlands | collected 2009/2010 | reverse complement strand
CGTGCCGTCCTCCGCCGTAATGACGAGCTTATACGCGTCAAATTCCTTTAAGGGTTCGTCCGTATAGCCCTCCCAAACCGCGTCGTCGATCTTTGTAAGCGGATACTTTTCCGGATCCCATTCACAGAAATCACCGGTAATGGCAACTGCCTGCGCGTTCGGCGCCCATACGCGGCACACGGTGCATGCCTTCCCGTCCTTCACCGTGTTGTGCACACCCATGTATTCGTAGGAATGGCTGTTTTTGCCGCTGCGGAACAAATAAAGCGGAACATTGCCTTCCGGCGCCGTTTTGTTTATCATCTCACTCATACGTCCTGTCCTTTCCATTCGGAACATCCCGGCAAACGCCGGCGGTGCATGCCATTCTCATTTTTGCACCCGCAGTCCGTCCGAATTTTTTGCCGCACAGCGTCTTATTTTCCTATTTTCCGTGCCGTTCAATTTAATAAAAGACGCTCTGCACCAATGTTTATACTAATAATACCACAACAAGAAAAAAGTTCAAGGGTTTTTAGCTAATTTCTAACAATAATCCATGAAAACTCACTTCGGTTTGTATAGTTTCAATAACTAACTACCGATAAAACCCACATAATGGCAAGCTTCTCCGCCGCATTTCAGCCCACTTGCGGCGTTCCCCGTGCATTCTGTGTTTTCAGTATACTGCCCCCGCGTTAAATACAGTGTCGGAAAAAGGAAAGTTTACTGAAACTTTCTGTAAATCCCTTCGCAAAAATCACGTCATCCCCAAATTAGCGTTTGACAAATCCCATTTTCTGTGGTAGAATACATAATACAGTTGACATGGAAGCGTAGCTCAGCTGGTTAGAGTGCCTGCTTCACACGCAGGAGGTCCGCGGTTCGAGCCCGCGCGTTTCCACCAAAAAAGAGCTGTCTCTAAAGAGACAGCTCTTTTTCTATGCTCAATTCCAATCCACCGCTTGACAAATCCCCGAACCGTTTCCTCGGTTCACTTCATCCTACCAAATCATACACGACCCGAGAGGATTTTTACTTATAAAAATCCCACCGCACCACACAGGAGCTTTCAGGGCCCGTATGGCACGGTGGGGTTATAACTTCTCTGCAAGGGGAAAACGCAGAAGATGGGTTATCCGTTTTTTTCGGGGACAAACATCATTACAAAACTAACGAGCAAAGACACACAGCAACACCAAATGGCCTTTGTCCCAAGCAGGCCACTCATCAGGCTGCCAAGGCCGGCGCCGATGCCGAACACAAAAATAACACCGAAATACGTCAGCGATTTCTGCAAAATCTCTTTATCCCGCGTTCTGAAATACGCGCACAGTGCCTCGGTGCCGGAGCGCATGTTGCCGATGCACATCGTGCTCGCATACGCGTGGCCGCGCACCTTGTGGAACGTCTGCACCTGCATGGCGCATACAAACGAGACCATCGCGTTCGCAAGCGGTTCAAAGTATGCCGGCAAAAAGCCGACGACAAGCAAAAACACGATCTCGCAGAACAAAATGATCTGCCGCCAGTGGATTTTCTCATACGTCTTAAAACAAATGTGTATCAGCTCCGCAGCCGCTGTACCGATCAAAAATGATACCACCGGGATAAGGTACTTCACCACGTTCGGCCAGTCCTTCTGGAACAACGCCGTGCTCAAAAAAACAATGTTGCCCGTCTGCGCGTTGGCAAAAACCTCGCCGCGACAAAAGTAGGTATATGCGTCCTGAAATCCGCCGGAGAGAATGATGAACACTGCCGCGCGGAAGCTGTCGGACATCTGTCCGTGCAGATGAAACGGCTCAGCGACCTTCATAGGCGTGCTCCTTTTCCGGCACAGTGAAAACGACCGCCGTGTACGAGAGCACAAAGCCGAGCGCATACAGGGCAAGTGCAATGTAACTGCCGCCCACAACGCATTTTGCAATCATCCCAAGGAAAAAGCCAATCGCAAATACAGCCGCCGTAAAGCGAACGCGACCGGTATCCTCGCCGATGTGCTGCGCTGCATGCACCACCATCGCCAGCATACCTGCGTCAAAGAAAATACCCATAATGATTTCAAAAACTACCGCTTCCATTTTATAGCCTTCTTCGTTTGGCGCACAAAACCTTGAAACGCCGCTTTTTATCTACGCTTTTCAGCACAAAATCTGCGCGAAATCATCTTGACTTCCCACAGCGTTACCATTATAATACTCTTATATTCATGTGTAAAATCTATAATCTATATATCTAAAATATCGTTATGATATAACAAGGGGAACAGGGCCAACATGTACATCAGTTATGATTACTATCGAATTTTTTATTACGTTGCAAAATACGGTAACCTCTCGCAGGCCGCAAAGCAGCTTTTAAATAACCAGCCGAACATGACGCGCGCCATTAAAAACCTGGAAGGCGAACTCGGGTGTCCACTGTTTCTGCGCACAAACCGCGGCATGAAATTGACGCCGGAGGGCGAGCGCTTGTACGCCCACGTGCGCATCGCGTTCGAGCATATCGAAGCCGGCGAAGCGGAGATCACCGAGAGCCGCACGCTGCAAACCGGCACCGTGTACGTCGCCGCAAGCGAGGTCGCGCTGCGCTGCCTGCTGCTGCCCGTGCTCAAAGAATTCCGCCTTCTCCACCCCGGCATCCATATCCGCATCAGCAACCACTCCACGCCGCAGGCTATCGCCGCGTTAAAAGAGGGCACAGCGGATATTGCCGTCGTCACCACCCCCACCGCACCGTCCGCCTCGCTCACCGAAACACCTGTCCGGCCCATCCACGAGTATGCCGTATGTTCACCGTTTTTCAAAACGCTCACAAACCGCCAAGTAAAGCTTGAGGAGCTCTTAGAATTCCCGCTCATCTCGCTCGGCGCCGATACCAAATCGTTCGAGTTCTATTCCGGGTTCTTCGCCGCGCATGGCCTGCCGTACCACCCGGATATCGAAGCGTTCACCGCCGACCAAATTTTGCCCATGGTCGAAGCCGACCTCGGCATCGGGTTCGTGCCGGAAGAATTCTTGGAAAAATGGTCAAATGTCTGTCGCATCGATTTGGAAGAGAAAATACCGGAAAGAAGCGTCGTCGTCATCAAACGGAAAGGCCAACCCCTGAGCGTCGCCGCCAAAGAGCTCGAAAAAATGATCCTCGCCGCCGAAAAGTGAATGATCCAAAAGGAAGCATGCCTACCAAAACCGCGTGCTTCCTTTTTTGATCATTCGGCCACAGATCGAATATCATTACAATAAAACCCCGCCGTCCATCTCGTGCACCGTGTCGCACAGTGCCGCAATGTCCTCGTGGTTGTGGCTCGCGAGCAAAATCGTCTTCCCTTGTGCCTTGAGCTCCAACAGCAGTGCCCGTATATCCTGCACACCGGCGTTATCCAGTCCGTTCATCGGCTCGTCCAAAATGAGAATTTCCGGGTCTTCCATGATTGCCTGCGCAATACCAAGGCGCTGCCGCATGCCGAGCGAGTATTTTCCCACATGCTTGCGGCTTTCGGGGTCAAGCCCCACCGTCTTCAGTACATTCAAAATCTCTTCCTTGCCGATCTTCCGCCGTATGTTCGCCAAAAAGCGCAAATTCTTGTACCCGCTGTAATTCGGCAGAAAGCCCGGCGCTTCAATAATGGCTCCAATGTCCTCCGGCATGTCCACGTCACGTCCCACGCGCTTGCCGTTTACGAGGATCACGCCCTCCTCCGGGTGCATCAGACCGCAGATGCACTTAAAAAGCACCGTTTTGCCGGAGCCGTTGCGCCCTACGATGCCGTGTATCTGCCCCTTTTCAAACGAGATCGATACGTTCTTCAAAACCACTTGGTCGCGAAAACGCTTCACCACGTTTTGTACTTCAATACAATTTTCCATAAAGACTCCTTTCACACCGATTTCAGCACGTCAATGTTCCGCCTGCGCAGCGTCACCCACGAAGCCGCCGATAAAACCGCAAACAAAGCCAACAGTGCCAACAAAATATACGTAAGGCTCGGGTAAATCGAGCTGCCGTCGTAATCCACACGGGAAAGGTTCACCCATGAGACCGGCGAGACATTCACAAACCAGTACGCCGTCTTATACGTCACCATGTTCCACAGCACGAGCGCCGTACCACAGATGCCGCCCGCCGTGCGGGAAATATTCAGGTTCACGAAGAACATCAGCATACCGAGCACAGTGGCGACCAAGCTCCCGTTCACCACACACCGCAACACCGCCGGGATCGGATCAAATCGCGCCGTGATAACGCGTGCAAACGGAATGCTGATGCCGTTCTGCCCCGCTGCCGATGTCTGCGAAAACGTAGAAAGCAGCTTGCCCCATTCCGCGCTCCATTCGATATGCGGCAGCAGCACAAGAACACTTATGAAATACAGCACAATTAAATACAGTACAGACGCCACCACGATATACAGCATTTGCCCGATGAACCATATCCGCCGCCCGCTCCGCAGCATAATATACGGCTGCTCGTCCTCAATAAACGGCGCATCGCAGAACAACAGCACCACACCAAGGAACAGCATCATCACCGCACTGCCCTCGTCCAGCAAAAACGGCAGCAGATACGGCGTGACCTTATATCCCGTCCGCGCGCACAGCTCGCCCACCGGCGAAAGCCGCGAGTGCAAATACAAGACCTCCATCAACAGCAAAATGTACAGCCGCGGGTTCACCGCCCATTTTTTAAAGTTGTGCAGCGCAATCGAAAAGCAAGCGAAAGCCTTACCCATTTTCAAGTCTCCTTCTGCACGAGCGTGTAAATAAAACGAGGAACACCACGCCGAACGCTGCAAAGATTCCGCACGTCACAAGCGTCGTTATCCCTGCGCCTCCGAACACCGAAAGTCCCTTAGAGAGCATACCGGGGTAAAATTTGCTCGGCATACGCAACCACATCATCAGCGTATTCAAAACGTAATACGCCAGCATCGGTGCCGCCAGTGTCACGAATACGTTCGTGATCTTCGTCGAAAGCCACAGCGCAAATTCCGCAAACGCTCCTGCGCAGCACGCCTTAATGAAAATCACCGCCGCAAAATAAAGGTACACCCGCTCGGAATACCCAATCACGTCAAACGCACCCAATGCTTGAATAGTACTTTCCAAATTCACCGCCGGAAAGCCCCAAAGCCGTAAGATCATGAGGTCAAGCCACTCGGAAACGACGACCACCAGCACCGCCGAGACAAAGCACGCAATGCCTTTCGATACGCCGTATATGCGCTTCGAGCACCGCTGCGCCGAAAAACGAATGAATCGGTTCTCCCAGTCCGCGCAGAACAGCGCCGCCCCGGGTATTGCCGCAAACAGCAAATATAAAAGCTGAAAATCAAGGTACTGAAAGATACCGTAAATGTAGATCAAATCATTTTCCGACTGCATATAAGAAAGCTCCTCCATGCCGGTCAAAAACGTCGCGGCAGTCAACCCCAACGCGGCAAACACAAACGCTTTCGAGCACACCGTGCGCGCAAAATCATTTCTCAAAACATTCCATACACGCATAATAAACCTCATATATCTCCGTTGCTGTGCAGCAGCTCTGTGCCGTCCAGCGCATTGATGAGGATATAACCGCTTTGCGGCAGCATCACTTTCCCTGTGCCGGATCGGTTCGGCACCAGAATCTGATGGGTCGTCTGAAAGTACCAAACCGGAATCAGCCGCACAATGCCGGTTTCTTCCGTCTGGACAGGCGTATACGCCATTTGAATATCGTCAATGAAATATTCGCCCTCCATGATAACCGAGTTATACTTATCGTCAACCGCCTGCAAAGCCTCGTCCAGCGTCAGCACTTTCTTTGATTCGCCGCTTTCCAGTTCTTCCAGAACATAGCTTACGTCATAATGGCGGATTCCATCCGCATCCACCACGGCGGTCATATATGTACCCGGCACATAAGCATCTCCGCTGTAACTGCCGCCATCAAACATCGCGAGCGGCATTCCGTTTACCAAAATCTCATATTGAAAAACATAATGCGGCTGTGAACTTGTATCTATTGTATAGCATACACCCTTCCCAACCGCAATGTTCAGCTTCTCCGCTATGCCCCGAATGGTTTTATCTGTTTCTTCTATCGAAGCAAAATCCAGATTTTTTCCGGTTTCATATATTGTCAAGTCTTCTATATCCTGTATGTCCCGCTCTGTCATATAGTAAAATGTATTTCCGCAAATACGCTGTAAGTAATCGCCGTCCTGCGTACTTACATACTTTCCGACAGCTTCCATGGCACCCGGGGTCACCATTTCCCAAGGCTCTTCTCCCTCTTCTGTTATGGTTTTGCCGGAACAAAAAAGTGATTTCAGCTCTTCATAATCGATGAGCTGCCCCTGTCCGCGCATTTCCGCCAACGCACTTTTCTGCATGGACTCCGGAACATACACATCTGCGTCTACTTTTACGCCGGAGGAAAGGGTTTTCTCGACATGACCGCTTTGTGCTTGTGCGGAAGCATCGTCGGTCTTCTCTGCCAAAGAAGCGTCCGTGCTTTCTGCCGTTCCGCTTTCCGTACTCTGCACACCGCTTTCCGTCACCGGCTTCGTGCAGCCGGGCAGCAGCACCAAAAGCACAGAAAGTAAAACCACCGCAAACCGTTTCACAAAAACACCTCCTAAATCGAACCGTTATTTTTCAAAAGTTCCGTGCCGTCAAGCGCGTTAAACAAAATGTCGCCCCTGTCCGTCAGCGTCGTCGTTTGGCTCGGGTCGTCCTTTCCGGCGTATTCCATCGTGTGCTCCGTCTGAAAGCGCCACACCGGCAGCAGCCTCGCGTCGTTCGTGCCCTCTATCGGCACGGCAATGTACGCCATCTCAATTTCGTCTACGCGCCATTCGCCCTCCACGATCATGGAGTCAAACTTTTCCTCCAGTTTCTGTATCGCTTCGTCTAATGTCAGCACCGGCTGCGACGTGCCCGCGTCCGTTACATCCAGCGCATACGGCATCGAAAGCATATTCAGCCCCTCTGCGCCGTAAAACACCTTCACCGAGGTCCCCGTCGCCCACACGTCCCCGCTGTAACTGCCGCCGTCAAAGCTACCGAGTGGCATACCATTCACCGTGATCGGGTATTCCAGCACATACTGCTCGTTTTCCTTTGTCGGCTCTATCACAAAGTCAAAGTCCGCGTTATACGTCTCAAGCGCCGTGCGCCCGTCATACACCGCCCGCATCGTGTCATAGTCCATCGTGTAGCAGGTCGGCTCCAAAACAGAGACCCCCAGCGCGTCAATATATGCCCGCATTTTTTCTTTCACTTCGTCTATCGTCGCAAAGTCGAGGTTCTTCCCTGTCAAATACACGGCGCGGTTGTCGCCGAACGGCAAAGAGCTCGCGTATTCCGAAAAGAGGTGCATCGCCGTCACCTCTCGTCCGTTTGAGTACGCCACTGTCGTGCCTACAGCCGACAGCACCGTGTCTCCCACTTGCCAAAGCTCGAGCATCGTGTTAGAAGAAAAATAACCGTTATCCGCTATTTCTGTCACGGTCGATTCCACCTCTGCCCCACCGAAAAACACCTCGCTTAGCCCCTCGTGCGCCACCTCGTGCCCCGTGCCCTTCATCTCCGGCAGCTCCGTTTTCTGCATCGATTCCGGCATAGTCACGTCTGCGTCCACCACAACGCCGGAGGATAACGTCTTCGTCACATGCGCCGCCGTCTTCGTCTTTTCCGGCAATGAGACTTCACTCGCCGCACTCTTCCCGCCGCTTGCGGTGCTTTCCACGGAAGAAGCCGCCGCGCTCTCCGCAGTCGGCGCTTTCCCCACTTCCGCCTTCGTGCATGCCGATAACGCCATGCAAAGCACCAAAGTCACTAAAATCAGTTTTTTCATTTCCATACACTCCTTTGGCGGCCACACCGCCCCTTTCTGCCCCAATTATACCAGACTCACCCTGCCCTGTCTCGATTTTTGCAAATCTTTTGCAGTAAACTTGCACTTTGCTTGCAACGCTTGTATCTCCCCGAAATCCGGCCCCTTCGGGCAGCAAAAAAGGCGGCCGAACCGCATCCGAAAACGCAGTTCAGCCGCCGAAATTCTATATTCTAATTATCGCTTACAATTTCTGACAGAACTCCACTTTTTCACCGTTCGGACCTTCCACGGTGAAAAACTTCACGCCGTTCGCCCAAAACGGCAGCCCGTGAATCTCGTCGTCGAGCATCGTAAGCCCCGCTTCCTTCGCCGCTGCGAACGCCGCTTCAACGTCCGTCGTGTCGAGCGCAATGTGGTCGATGGCGCCGGGCTTCCCCACCGCCGCGTGGTTCTCATACGTCTCAATGACTAAATTTTTGAGCTGCAAAAACGTCACGCGCTCGTTCGCCGCCTCGTTTACGATCTCCAAAACCGGCTGAAAACCGATGGTCTCGTAAAACGCAACGGTCTTTTCCAAATCGTTCGTCGGCACGCCGATGTGCTGCACACCGGTCAGCATTTCGGGAAATTTCATAAGTATCACCTTTCATTTTTAAAATAGCAAAGCAACGCCGCAAAACTCCGCACGGCACTGCCTTAAACCGCTCTCGCGGAAATTCACCAATAAATTTACTTAAATATCATCGAAAGCAAGCCCGTAGACTGTAAGAACAGCACCAGCATCATCACAGGCGCTACGTAGCGGATCATCACGTAATACATACGCTTGCGGCGGAACTTATACCCTCCGCGCTCCATCTCGTCCGCCACATATTTCGGCGATTTTACCCAACCGATCAAAATGGTGGAAAGCAGCGCGATCAGCGGCATCATAACGCTGTTGCTGACGTAGTCCATAATGTCCAGAAGCTGCGCGCTCGAGCCGTTCGGCAGCGTCACGTTGAAGTAGAACACGCTGTACCCGAGCGCGATCACCGCGGAAGCCGCGAGGTAAATCAGCGCCAGCACAAGCGTCGTCTTCTTTCTGTCCGTGTGGAAGATCTCCATACAGTTCGCAACGATAGACTCCAAAACCGAAATGCAGGAGGTCAGCGTCGCAAAAATTGCGGAGATGAAGAACAGCACACCGACCACCGTGCCCGCCGGGCCCATCGCGTCAAACACCTTAGGCAAAGACACAAACATCAGGCTCGGGCCTGCGCCCATGCCGTCCGTGCCGGAGAACACGAATACCGCCGGAATGATCATCACGCCTGCAAGCAGCGCCACGCCGGTGTCGAAAATCTCGGTCGTGAATTTGCGCATACCCTCCACGCAGTCGTCTACGTCAAGAATGGCCTTCGTCATGATATTGCCTTCGCCTTCTTCGCGCAGGCTTGCACGGCTTTTTTTCACAAGGCTGCCGTACAAAGTTTCTTTCATGCGGCGATTCACGTTGTTTGCAAAGCGGCGTACGTAAAAGCGCTTCACGTAGCGTGAGATTTGCACGACCGCCGTGACGACCGCAAAGCTGATGACGAGCATCAGCATGCCGGAAAACTGTCCGGTGCCGTTTAAAATCTCTACAAGGTACCCGGTCATCGTGCCCTCAAACCACGGTCCGGTCAAAAGACCGATATTGTAGATCAGGCCGGAGACTGTGACAATCAGCAGTGCTCTCCACTCTGCCTTAAAGTAAGAGAGGACACGATTCGGTTGAAACTCCGCAGACTTCCTATTTGTCTTCATTTTGAGCCTCTTTCTCTTTTACGCGCTGCGCGACATGCAGAAAACCTGCGCGGCGTTCTTCCTTGGATTTTAAATAGAGGGTGTTCAGTGTTTTGCAGAACACTTCTTTTTCATCATCAGGCAGGCCGTCGAGCAGCCACTCGTAAAACGAACCCTCAATTTCCGCCTTGGAGTTGCGGAGCGCTTCGGCTTTTTCAGTGGGGTAGAGCAGCTGACTTCTGCCGTCCAGAGGATTCGGCTCGCGGGTGAGGTAGCCCTTTTCCTCCAGCCGCGCCACGCGACGCGCCGTTGCGCCCTTGTCGATCTTCAGCGCTTCCCACATTTCTTTTTGTGTTGTACCGGGGTTATGCCGTACAAAGTGGATCACATCCATTTCCGCTGTGCCTA
>OICY01000832.1_pt1 | contig 10016 bp, 6 predicted proteins | sample 1581441 | NCBI WGS metagenome assembly OICY01 (sample SAMEA3882514, study PRJEB24775) | human gut metagenome | biome: human-associated habitat; feature: intestine environment; material: feces | place: Netherlands | collected 2009/2010 | reverse complement strand
ACTACAGCTGGCAGTGGGCCTACAAGAAAAAGTTTGAGGACGCCGGCCTGACCGCGCTGCTGGGCTGCGGCTTTGACCCTGGCGTGACCCAGGCCTACTGCGCCTACGCCGCTAAGCATGAGTTCGACACCATCGACACCATCGACATCCTCGACTGCAACGGCGGCGATCACGGCTATGCGTTCGCCACCAACTTCAACCCCGAGATCAACCTGCGCGAGGTCTCCGCCCCCGGCAGCTATATGGAGAACGGCAAGTGGGTCGAGATCCCGCCCATGAGTATCAAGCGCGAGTACAACTTTGACCAGGTCGGTCAGAAGGATATGTACCTGCTGCATCATGAGGAAATCGAGTCTCTTGGCAAGAACCTGCCCGATGTCAAGCGCATCCGCTTCTTCATGACCTTCGGCCAGAGCTACCTTGACCATATGCGCTGCCTGGAGGACGTGGGTATGCTCTCCACCACGCCCATCAACTACAACGGTCAGGAGATCGTGCCCATCCAGTTCCTGAAAGCGCTGCTGCCCGACCCCGCCAGCCTCGGTCCCCGCACCAAGGGCAAGACGAACATCGGCTGCATCTTCACCGGCAAAAAGGACGGCAAGGACAAGACCTACTACATTTATAATGTGTGCGACCATCAGGAGTGCTACCGCGAGGTCGGCAGTCAGGCCATCAGCTACACCACCGGTGTGCCCGCGATGTGCGGTGCGCTGATGATGCTGACCGGCGAGTGGACCAAGCCCGGCGTCTACACGGTGGAAGAGTTCAACCCCGACCCGTTCCTCGACGCGCTGGACAAGTATGGCCTGCCCCGCAGCGAGAACCATGATCCGGTTCTCGTGGACTGATGGCACAGTTCGACGCACGGCCGCCGTTTGCGGCCATCGACGGCGCAGTGCCGTCGGAATTTTCCGCCCTTCCCACGCCCTGCTACCTGCTGGATGAAGCTGCCCTGACCCGCAACGCGGAGATTCTGGGCGGGCTGGCCCGTCGTACCGGGTGCAAGGTGCTGCTGGCGCAAAAGGCGTTCAGCAACTACGATTTGTACCCGCTGCTGGCACCGCACCTCGCAGGCACCGAGGCCAGCGGCCTGTTTGAGGCGCGGCTCGGCGCGGAGGAAATGCCCGGCAAAGAAGTGCACGTTTTCTGCGCGGCCTACCGCGCAGATGAAATGGACGAGCTGCTGCGGTACGCTGACCATATCGTCTTCAACTCGCCCGCACAGCTGTCAAAATTTGGCCCCGCGGCCAAGACGGCGGGCAAAAGTGTGGGACTGCGCATCAATCCCGAGTGCTCGACCCAGGACGGCCACGCGATTTACGACCCCTGCGCCCCCGGCAGCCGTTTGGGCACGACCCGCGCCCAGTGGGACGCGGCAGCGGCAGAAAATTCTGCCCTGCCCGGGCTGTTGGACGGCCTGCACTTTCACACTTTATGTGAGCAGGACGCCGATGCGCTGGCCGTGACGCTGGACGCAGTGGCAGAGAAATTCGGCGATTTGCTGCCAAAAATGAAGTGGCTGAACTTCGGAGGCGGGCATCACATCACCCGCCCCGGCTACGACATGGCCACTTTGGAAAAATGTATCCGCCGCGCCCGGAATGACTGGGGCGTGACGGTTTATCTGGAACCCGGCGAGGCCTGCGCCCTGAACGCAGGGTATCTCTTGACCCGCGTGCTGGACGTGGTGCAAAACGGCGATACGACGATTGCCATCTTGGATGCCAGCGCCGCCTGCCATACACCAGACGTGATCGAGATGCCCTACCGCCCGCCGCTGCTAGGGGCAGGGGAACCCGGCGAAAAGCCCTGCACTGTGCGGTTGGCCGGGCCGACCTGCCTTGCGGGAGATGTCATCGGTGATTACAGCTTTGACGCTGTGCCTGCCGTGGGAGATCTGCTGGTGTTCGGCGATATGGCCATTTACACCACCTGCAAGAACAACACCTTCAACGGTATGCCCCTGCCCGGTATTTACGCCCGCAAGCCCGACGGCACTACGCGGAAAATCGTGACGTTCGGATATACAGATTTCAAATGTCGGCTGGGAAAATAAGCTGCGATAACTGCAAAGCGCCCACCGGCAGGCCGTTGCTGCGCCGTATTATCTCGCATTTTCGCATATTTTGCCACAAAAGAAGCTGCTCACTCCGTAGGGAATGAGCAGCTTCTCACTTTTAAGCCTGCCTTCAGGGCTTTTCTTTCATTATGGGTCATCCGGCACCGGCATTGGCTGACAGGCAGGGGTTATGCAGCGGTCACTCCTTTGCTTCGCTTGGATGGGGGACAGGGGGCATTTTCGTGAACAGCGCTTTCAGCGCCAGCGGCGTGGCGACGCTGGAAATCACGATCAAAAGGATGACCGCCGTAAAATAAACAGGCTCGACAACGCCGACCTCAAGGCCCTTCTGGGCCACGATCAAGGCGACCTCGCCGCGGGTCATCATGCCGACACCGACTTTAAGAGAGTCTCCCAAGTTGAAACGGCAGGCTCTGGCCGCCAGTCCGCAGCCGATGATTTTTGCCAGCAGGGCAACGAGAACGAAGCAAACACTGAACAGCAGAATCTCCGGCGTCAGTCCGCTGATGTCGGTCTTTAAACCGATGCTGACAAAGAAAATCGGCGCAAAAATCACATAGTTGCTGATGTCGACCCGGCGCTCCACATAAGCGGCGTCGTGCAGCGTACAGAGAACGATACCGGCAATGTAAGCGCCAGTAATATCCGCAATGCCAAAGTATTTCTCGGCAATATAGGCCATTGCAAAGCAGAATGCAAGGCTGGCAATCGTTATGCGCTGCGTATGGGGATTGCGGGAATCCAGCCACTTCATGGCGCAGTGGAACATATAGCCGATACCAACGGCAACCAGAAAGAACAGCGCGGTCTGGACCAGCACGCCGCCGATGCCGGTGCCATCACCGGAGCTGGCACCCAGCACACAGGTCAGCACGATAATGCCGATGACATCATCAATGACGGCAGCGCTGACAATGGTAGTGCCAAGGAAGCTCTTTAAGTGGCCCAACTCCTGCAGCGTTGCCACCGTGATGGACACGCTGGTTGCGGTCATAATCGTGCCGATAAACAATGCGCGGAAGAATTCCGGGCTGCCGATTGCCGAAAAGCCGTAGAATGCGCTGTAGAGCAGCGTGCCGCCCATCAACGGTACAAGCACACCGATGCAGGCAATCAGCGTGGCAATAGGCCCGGCCCGCATCAGTTCTTTCAGGTTGGTGCCAAGTCCTGTGGAAAACATCAGCAGCACAACACCGATTTCAGCAAAAACGGAGATCGTGTCGTTGATCTGCACCAGATTGAGCAGACAGGGCCCAATCAGCAGACCGGCGAGAATTTCACCGACCACCTGCGGGGCCTTGCACTTGCGGGCAACCAGGCCAAAAAACTTGGCGCTCAGAATAATAATTGCCAAATCACGGAAGATGGAATACATACATGTCATCTCTCTCAATTTACTGTAATCCATCCTTGTTATAGCACTTCTGCCAGATTTTTTCAATAGCTGAAACCGCCTTTTGGAGTTATCGTCGGATATTGTATAAATGTGGTAAACTGTAAGTCAAAGACAAGGCAAAGCACTTGCAATAATGTCCGTAGTATGATAAAATTCCAACTTGGAAAAGTTATAATATAGTTTACTTCATGGCTTACTGCGTCCGACAGGGTTCGGCGGCAAGCGGTGTACAACCTATATAATAAGGAAGGGAAGCGCATGTTCCATTTTTCAAACAGGCATCACCACACAGGAAAAACGTCAATGAGCAGGGCAAAAGTGTATGGTCTGCTTATGGCTTTGGCTATGCTTTTTATGGCAGGTCTGTGCGCCTGTTCCGCACAGCCGCACTCTGCGGCAGAGACTGCGCCGCAGACGATTGTGGTCGGCATTGATGTGTTTGACCCTTACAGCTATCTGGACAGGAACGGGCAGTTTGCCGGCATCGACGTGGAACTGGCGACGGAAGCGTTTTCACGACTTGGCTATACGCCGGAATTCCGGACGATTTCATGGCCGGACAAAGACAACCTTCTCAGCGACGGAACGATCGACTGTATCTGGTCATGCTTCAGCATGAGCGGGCGGGAAACCAAGTACCAATGGGCCGGTCCGTATATGTACAGCCGTCAGGTCGTGGCTGTTCGTGCGGACAGCGATATCCAGTCGCTGTCCGATCTGGCCGGTAAGCGCATCGGCGTACAGGCAACCACAAAGGCAGAGTCACTGTTTCTCGGCGAAATTTCCTCTTTGCTGCCCGAGGTCAAGCAAGTCAACAGCTTTGAGACGACAGAGGATATGTTTGCGGCACTGCGCAAAGGCTATGTAGATGCCGTCGCGGGCCATGAAGCACTGGTAGCCAAGTTGACAAATCTGGATGAAAGCAGTTACCGTGTGCTGGCAGAGAGTCCTTACAGTTCCGAACTTGGTGTTGCCTTCGCAAAGGACACCCATGAGGATTTGGCTGTGCAGCTGACCCAAACTCTGGAAGATATGAAGCAGGACGGAACGATTGGCCGCGTTGCAGAAAAATTCGGACTTGATGCAGAGAAAACTGTGTGGGGGGAACAGGGAAAATGAATGAGAAAAAGCAGTCCGGCAAAAAAAGACTGTTTTTGCTTGTGTTAGTTGCGTTCGGCATTGTACTTTGGATCACATTCACGAATCTGAACCGAATTGCACTGCGTCATACATTGGATGAAACGATTGGTTTTGTAAAGATCCGCTTAGAGCAGTACGAGACTGATGCGGCCAACGACCGCGTGAAAAGCCTTGTCCGCCTGCTGGATAAAACGGTAAGCCTTGGCAACGAAATGGCGCTGAAGGAGGGTTTCGGCACGCAGGACCTGGACTCTTTTGCAGAGGAACAGCGTCTGACCGGTGCGCTTGTATTAGATGAAAACCTGAATGTTGTCATGCAGACCACAAAGGGCGGCAACGCCATGCCGCTGTGGGAGAAGCTGATCGACAGCCCCTATGTACACAATATCGTTGACTATCCAAAAAAGACATACTCGACCCGTCTGGAAGAAAATGGGATACTCTATGATTTTGCCGCGGTGGCACGCGCGGATGCACCAGGTATCCTGATTACCTATATACAGAAGGACAATGAGGATATTGGGGATTTGACGGTAGATTCCCTGTTGAAAGATTTTCCGTTAGAGCTTGGCGGCATCGCTACGATCACGGAGAACGGCAGGGTCATCAGCAGCAACAGCAGCAAACAGGTAAACAAGGCAATAGAGGACTGCCAGGAATTATATAACGGAACCTTCGATGCTGCGGAGGATGGCATTGTGCGCCTGAACGGCAATCAGGGCGTCTGGTACGGCAGCCGGGAAAATACCGAGAACTATGCGCTCTTTGTGTTTTTCCCGGCATCTCAGGTGTTCATGACGCGCAACATTGTCTGTGCATCCTATCTGGCCATAGCCGTAATGGTCTTTTTAATGGCACTGCTGTGGCAGACCAAAATGGAAAAAGACGCGCTGCGGCAGCACCAGAAACGTACCGGAATCATCACAGCGCTTGGCACGGCGTATACGTCCATTTCACTGGTGGACTTGAAGAAAAACACCGTTGAAATTGTCAAGAACGCGTCCGATACGGTCAAGAAGCAGAAGCACTTTGCACTGAAACGATCCGTACAGCAGGAGCAAATCGAGAAAATTATCGCGGAGCCATACCGTGAGGAGTATCTCGCCTTTGCGGACATGACGACAATGGCCGAACGTCTGAAGGGTCACACCTCTTTAGCTCTTGCGTCTCAGACTGTCGACAGAAAATGGATCCTTACGCTGATCACACCGCAGCGAAAAGACGCGGACGGCAACGTAACAGCCGTATTGGTTGCTACCCGCGACGCTACCGAGGAAAAGCGGCGGGAGCAAAAGCAGGAGGATGCCCTGCGCGATGCACTGGCGGCGGCGGAACACGCCAATAAGGCCAAGACGGTGTTCCTGAACAGTATGTCGCACGATATTCGCACCCCGATGAATGCCATTATCGGGTTTACGGCCCTTGCCACGGCGCATATTGATAACATTGACCTCGTCAAAGAGTATCTGAAGAAAATCAGCGTATCGGGCCAGCATCTGCTCAGTCTGATCAACGATATTCTGGATATGAGCCGTATCGAAAGCGGCACAGTCAAACTGGACAACACAGAAGTCCACCTGCCCGATGTGCTGCACGACCTGCGCACGATCATTCAAGGCAATATCAGCGCCAAACAGCTTGACCTTTACATCGACACGCAGGATGTGCACCACGAGGATATTATCACCGATAAGCTGCGCCTGAATCAGGTCCTGCTCAACATCGTGGGCAACGCTGTCAAGTTTACACCGGCGGGCGGTACCATCAATATCCGCGTTGAAGAAAAGCCGTCTGCCCGCAGTGGGTATGCGACCTTTGTTTTCAGCGTGAAAGATAACGGTATCGGTATGTCGAAGGACTTCCAGGCGCACGTTTTCGACTCTTTTTCACGGGAACAGACTGCGACAAGAAGCGGCATTCAGGGTACGGGCCTTGGCATGGCCATCTCGAAAAACATCGTAGATATGATGGGCGGAACCATCGCCGTCAAGAGCGAGCAGGGAAAGGGCAGCGAGTTTACGGTCACCCTGGACTGCAAGGTTTGTACGGAATCGGTGAAATATCCGCCGATTCCGGGCCTGAAAGGCACCCGTGCACTGGTTGTGGATGATGATGCACAGACCTGCATGAGCGTAAGCAAAATGCTGCGGGAAATTGAGATGGAAGCCGACTGGACGACCTCCGGCAAGGAAGCCATCCTGCGCGCGATGGAGGCGCACAATCAGGGTGCGGGGTTCAAGGTTTACATCATTGACTGGCTGATGCCGGATATGAACGGCATTGAGACGGTGCGCAGGATCCGCAAAGTAATCGAACCCGGCACGCCGATCATCATATTGACGGCCTACGATTGGGCCGACATTGAGGACGAGGCCCGGCAGGCCGGTGTCACGGCGTTTGTTTCCAAACCGTTGTTTATGTCGGAACTGCGCGATGCACTGACACACAAAGTGGTGTCGGGCAGGCAGCCCCTTCTGCCCAAGCACGGCGACTATACGGGCAAAAAGGTGCTGTTGGTCGAGGATAACGAACTGAACCGCGAGATTGCAACGGCCATTCTGGAAGAAGCCGGACTGAAAGTGGACGCCGTTGAGGACGGCACGGATGCCGTGGCCAGAATGAACGAGGCTGCGGAGGATGAGTATGATCTGATCCTGATGGATATTCAGATGCCCAAAATGGACGGATACACCGCCACCCGGGAGATCCGTACATTGAGCAGCAATAAAAAGGCAAACATTCCCATTGTGGCCATGACAGCCAACGCTTTTGAGGAAGACCGCCAAAAAGCATTCAAAGCAGGGATGAATGCACATATTGCAAAACCGATTGATGTGAACATCCTGATGGGAACACTGGATAAAGTTTTCAAACAGAATTCGTGATCGTGTTTAAATAGCGTACAAAGGATCTGTACGGCAAAGTAAAAAGCATATACAGCTGCGTTTATGGCGAACGGCCTCTCGGCGGTTCGCAACGCGATGCTGTATATGCTTTTTTCATGCGCAATCTGTCAGCCGCCCAGCTCCACCATACGGCGGATGCAGCGCCCGGCTCCCTGCATGACGTCCTGCGGCAGGGTGATTTCCTCACCGTCGCTGCCCTGCAGGCAATGGTAAATGTCCATCAGGGTGGTCAGTTTCATGTTCATGCAGGTAAGCTGCACGGCCAGCGGATAGAACCGCTTTTCCGGGCAAACATAGGAGAGGTGCTCTACGATGCTGTTTTCCGTGCCGATGATGAACTCTTTGGCATCGGACTTTTCTGCATAAGCCATAATGCCGGTGGTAGAGCCAACATAATCAGCCTGCTCCACGACCTCGGGGCGGCATTCGGGATGAACCAGAAGCAGCGCCTCCGGGTGGGCAGCGCGGGCTTTGGCTACATCTGCTGCCGAACATACGATATGGCGCGGGCAGCCGCCGTGGTAAAAGGCAAACTGCTTTTCCGGCAGCTGCTTTGCTACATAGCTGCCCAAATTGGGATCTGGGATGAACAGAATCTTATCGTTTTCCAGCGCACTGCAAATTTTCAACGCGCTGGAGGACGTCACACAGACATCGCAGGCCGTTTTCAGCTCCGAAGTTGTATTGATGTACGCCACAACGGCGTAGCCTGGGTACTGCTTTTTCAATTCCTGCAAGGTCGGCAGATCAAGCTGCTCGGCCATAGGGCAGCCCGCCATGGGGTTGGCCAGCCAGACGGTTTTCTCCGGGCTTAAAATTTTGCAGGTCTCGGCCATGAAGCGCACACCGCACATGATGACCCCGTCAGCGTTGGTTTTGGCCGCCTGCACGCTCAACCCGTAGGAATCGCCGGTGTAATCGGCGACTTCCAGCACAGGCTGGCTCTGGTAGGCATGGGCCAGGATGCAGATATTCTTTTCCCGTTTCAGGCGCAGGATCTCCTGCTGCAGTTCATGGACAGTCATAATTATGCCTCGTTTTCTTTCTTCAATGCTCCCACGGTTGCAGCGGAGCCAGAAAACCGTGCTCTTTCAGTTCTTTTTCGATCAGGTTCAGCCTGTCCGGGGTAGTTGCCTCCACCAGATGATAGTGGTAGCCGTCGGTGGCGGTAGACAGCACCGTGGAGGAACTGTCCTCAAACGATTGCAGAAATTCCCGCACGTCCTGCCGGGAACGGATGTCCATCTCAGCGGTGATACGGCCATAGACCCGGTGGCTGATGCTGATATTCTTGACCTGGCCGCCACAGTCCACAATCAGGTTCAGCTCCTGCCCGGTTCGGTCAGGTGTGTGGCGCACCTTGAACTCCCGTGTGCAGCCGGCGGGCTGATCAGGCTGCTCCAGCACATAGCCGCGTGCGGTGGAAATGATCCCGGGGTGTGATGCCCGTATGACCGCCAGATCCTGCACGATGACCTGACGGCTGACGCCGTAATGGGTAGCCAGCGTGCGGGCGGCAATAGGCGCTCCGGCATGGGCAAGCTGCTGCAAAATGGCGGCGCGGCGCTCTGCGGTGGTCATATCAGGCCTCCTCCGCGGTCAGGGGGCGCAGATGCTTCATGGAAAGATCCAGAATGGGGGCCGAATGGGTCAGGGCACCGCTGGACACATAGTCAATGCCAATGTCCCGCAGACGGGCAATGTTTTCCCGCGTGACATTGCCGGAGCACTCGGTCTTGGCGCAGCCTGCAATCAAAGTCACAGCCTTGCGTATATCCTCGTCGCTCATGTTATCCAGCATGATGATGTCCGCACCGGCTTCGGCCATTGCAGCGGACTGCTCTGCATCGAATACGTATGGGCAGGTGAGCATATCCAGCTCGTGGGCTTTGCGGATCATGTCAACTTCCAGACCGTAACCCATGCCGGTCTCTTCCAGATTCTGACGGAATACGCCGTCAATCAGACCAACGGTCGGGAAGTTCTGAACACCGCTGAAACCCTGATCCTTCAGCTGCTGCAGGTAAATGTCCATAACGCGGAACGGGTCGGTACCGCATACGCCGGCGAGAACCGGAGTCTCCTTTACCACCGGCAGAACCTCAGCACCCATCTCAACGACAATCTGGTTGGCATCGCCGTAGGACAACAGGCCTGCCAGAGATCCGCGGCCGGCCATTCTGTAGCGTCCGGAGTTGTAAATAATCAGGATGTCTGCACCGCCGGCTTCACTGCTCTTTGCGGTGATTCCGGTTCCGGCGCCAACGCCTACCAGGATTTTGCCGCTTGCAATCTGTTCCTTAAATTTTGCGATATTTTCTTCTCTTGTAAGTCTATTCATTGTGTACCCCTTTCGTCATAAAAATAGATTCATAAGTCCGATTTTTCCGATTCTTCTTACAGAAGGGAAATGAGTTTCTTTGCTGCTGCAACGGCGAATTCTTTGTCGTTGATATCCGTATCCAGCTCTACGATTTCCACGTTGGAATCT
>OICY01000830.1_pt1 | contig 10039 bp, 4 predicted proteins | sample 1581441 | NCBI WGS metagenome assembly OICY01 (sample SAMEA3882514, study PRJEB24775) | human gut metagenome | biome: human-associated habitat; feature: intestine environment; material: feces | place: Netherlands | collected 2009/2010 | reverse complement strand
AGCCGTTATCTTCACAGATAAAGCGGTAGCGAACGGTGTTCTCTGTTTGTGAAACGATGCTGCACGTAGCATGTACATAGCCGCCGGCTCTGCCATACTTGATGGCGTTGCCGCCGATGTTTTGAAAGATCTGTCTTAAATGCAGCGGGCTACCGATGACATGCTTTTCGCGCTTATCTTCCATTGCGAGGGTACACGTAATACCGCGCGCCTGCGCTTGCGTGGAGAGCAGCGTGCCCACATCGTGCAGCAGCTCGTTCAAATCGAACGGCACTTCCTCAAGCTGCATTTCGCCGGATTCCAGCTTGCTCATATCGAGCACATCGTTTACAAGCTCTAAAAGAAAATCCGAAGACCGCATAATCTTTGCGCGGCATTCCGCCTGCTTTTTCGCGTCATTCGGGAAACGGTCGGCAATCTGTACCATGCCGCGGATGCCGTTGATCGGCGTGCGGATGTCATGGCTCATGCGGCGCAGGAAATCCGTTTTGGCGGCGTTCGCAAGGGTAGCTTCCTCTGCTGCGCGGCGCAGGTTTTCCTGATATTCCATATCGCGCTCCTTTTGCTCCGAAACATCGCGGAACAAAAGCATGAGTGAACTCGGCTTTTCCCGGTGCGTAAAGCGGCGCTGCGGCACAAGAAGCAGCTGGTACCACTTGCCCTCCACATTTTCCATTGTGAAGCCGTCAAAAGCCTTGCCCTCTAAGCGCTGCTGAGCGGTATCGAGGTCCGTAAACGCACGGAATTCCTCCCGGTACGCCTCGGCTACGCACTCGGTGTTAAACTTTTCCAGCACGGCTTTTGCGCTTAAAACACCGTTTGTGACTGCTTTCATGCGCTCACTCTGCACAATGGGCTCCCATGTATCGTCCTGCGGGTGAATGAGCAGGTTTGACAGGTAGATGCTCGAAATGGCGCTGACAAGGTGGTATTCCTTTTCCATACGCAGTAAGCGGCGCTTTTTACTGTACTGCCGCCAAATAAGGTACCCCATGCCGCAAAACAGGTAGATTGCCGTAAACAGCAGCATCCAACCGCGGCGACTTGCGTAGACTACGCGACTCGGGAAAAAGGCATACAAATAATAATCTCTGTACTGGGTGAACATACCGTACCATGTGCCGCTGTCGTTTTTTAATTGCAGCAATGTGTCCGGTGTAAGTTGCTCCCCTCCAACGAGCACGTCAGCAATAGGATAATACTGCACAAGCGTGTTCTCCAGCTGCTCGCAATTCGTGCTGATAACGCGCATGCCGTCCGTGATGACGACGGTCACATCCTGCCGGAACATTTCAGCATCCAGCATAGTGGAGAGAGAAAGCTCATTTTTATCGTTTTGAAAGCGCGTGACATCCGTATAGCAAATAACGAGGCCCGGTTTATCCTGCCGTGCGGAAATGGCGTAGTTATACGTATTGTCGTTTAAACAGATCTGGTCGGCATAGGTTTTCTGCGGATAGTTCAAAATATCCGTCGCATTTTTGTCCCCTATTATCTGGCTGAGCAGCAGACTTTCATCCTTGCCCGCTTTGTCGTAATGAGCCAGCACGGAGAAATTTTCATCCAAAACAAAAATGCCGGTCAAATACTGAAATTTCGCATAGTGCTGTAAGCGATTTTCGTTTAAAAGCGCATCTTCCTCTTCGTAACGGTACGCCGTCAGTGTTTTGACTTTGGTCAAAATATCCTGCAGCGCTTCGGTGGTATTGGCCAAGCGGTAGTTGTCGTACTTGCGGCAGCTTGTCTGCATAAAAGCGAGTACGTCCTCAACATCCGCTTTCGCCTTGTTCTGTTCATACTGTGTTACGCCTGCAAATACCGGCAGCAGCACAACAAAGCCGAGAAGAAACGTGACCATCCACCGCATGACCGTTTCCATGCTCGGCTTATGGAGATTCGGTTTTGTTTTTCCCTTGAACTTCGGCATCATTCGGTACCTCCGTTCACGCTTTTTTCGGCATCCAACCCATATTTTTTCACAATAGCGGCCATTGTGCCGTCTTCGCGCATTTCAAGCAGCGTCTGCGTCAACTTTTCCGCCAGTACTGCATCGCCGTCCGGTTTAAATGCCACGCCCACGGCGTCGCTGTACATGTTCATGTTGAGGTAGCGGTAGCCGTCCGGGTATTCGTCCGTATATAATCTCAGCGAGCTTTCATGCCCGATGGCCGCATCCGCATAGCCCTTGCGCAGCGAGGTAAACACCTCGCCCATCGTGCTGAATGTGGAAAGGTCCGTAATCTCCGGCAAATTCGGGTTCAGCCCTTTTAAAATGATCTCCTCGCTTATAGAGCCGGCCTGCACCGCCACGCACTTTTCGGCAAGGTCTTCAAGTGTTTCAATCTCGCTGTCCGCCGGCACCACGGCCACGCGCTGCGTGTACATATACGGCCCTGCCCAAATAAACTTATCTTCGTTGCCTTCCATCGTCAGGCAGCACCAAAGGCAATCCACATAATCTTCATTCAAAAGCTCAAAGCCCTTGTCGATATCGAGCTCCACGAAGATCGGCTCATACCCGATACGCGCACAGGCTTCCTCGGCAATCTCCACGTCGATGCCGGTATAGTGGCCGCCGATATTGCGGTAAAAATATGGCGCATACGTTGTGCCGCCGATACGTATTTTCGGTTTTTCCGTCTCCGGTTGCTGTGCCGTATCGCTGCATGCGCAAAGCAGCGCCATAAGCGCGGCAAAAAGCAAAAGGATCCAAGCCTTTTTTCGCATATTTTTTCCTCTGTTTTCTATGTGATGTGATTTGAATACGGCACTCCAAAACCGCTGTTTTTCGGGGCTGAGCTACCGTTGCTTTTCTCAAAATACGCTCTGCTTTATAGATTTAGTATAGCGTACTTTCCGCTGATTTTCAATTATTTTTTGTGTTCTGTGCATAAATAACTTGTTTTTCTGCATTTTCGACGCGACGTGTGCGTAAAGACAATTCTAATGTGTGAAAAGCCGGAAGAATCTGTGCATTTTATCTTGTTTTATGTGCCTTATTATGCTAAAATTAAGTCAAAAACACCAGCCTTTACGAAACCCCAAACCGCTATAGAAAAGGAGTTGCAACTATGAGGTATCTCGCTAAACGTGTGGAGCGCATTTGTGATGAGCTTTACCGTCTGCGCATCGTGCAGCGCATGGAATGGACGGAACGTGGCCGCGTGCCCGCGCATCGACTTTGAGACGACGGTCGACTGGAAAGAGCACCAGCACCTCCTGAAAACCCACTTCCCGATGGACGTACACACGGACGAAGCAACATTTGAGATTCAGTTCGGCAACGTGACGCGCAAAACACATCAGAACACGAGCTGGGATCAGGCACGCTTTGAGAGCTGCGGCCAAAAGTGGATCGATGTTTCCGAGGGTCACTACGGCATCAGCCTGTTAAACGACTGCAAATACGGTCACTCCGTGCACAACGGCGAAATGGCGCTGACGCTCATCAAATCCGGCACAGAGCCGAACCCTGTCGCCGATCAGGAGATGCACGTATTCACCTACGCGCTCTACCCGCACGCCGAAACATGGCGCAGCGCGGCGACCGTAGCGCAGGCGTACTTCCTGAATCAGCCTGTGCGCGCCACCGCAGGCGGCATAGCAGGCGAAGCGTACTCTCTCGCGAGTGTGGACGCCAAAAACGTCATTTTGGAAACCGTCAAGCAGGCGGAAGACGGCGACGGCGTGATCGTGCGTCTGTACGAATGTGAAAACGCCCGCACAACGACAAAACTGCATTGGAACCGCCCCATCGCTTCCGTTACGGAGTGTGACTTGCAGGAGAACGCGCTCACGGATGTCCCGGTCGAAGGCGGTACATTCAAATTCACCATCAAGCCGTATGAGATCAAGACGTTCCGCATCCGTTAATCAAAAATAAAGCACCGGCGGCTGTACCCGAGTTGGGCGCAGCCGCCGGCTTATTTTATGAGGTGATATGTTTTGAGAAGCGCCACGCGCCGCTTGCCGATCTCGATACTTTTTCTAAGGCTCGTACGGTTTTGAATGTTTTCCTTACCGTAGCGTATAAGCCGCCTTCCCCACGCGGCAGGCAAGCTATGCGGCGCGCAATGCATCGCTTTTGCAGAGGGGAACGCCGCACGCAGCACGGAAAAGCGCTCGCGTTTTCCTGCATTCTGCACAGCCGCCGCGTGCAGCGTCATGTTCGCACCGTGCAAGCGGCTCTTTTCTGCCGCACCGTGCACGCCGCCTGCCAAAATATCCTCCAAAAGCGCAGTCTCATCCTGCGCGGGGTGCACGCGAAGCAGCGCTAAGCTTTCCGTTTTCTCAAAGCCGAGATATTTCTCGCCGATTTCAAAGAGCGCCGTCAAAAATTCGAGTGCCGAAAGCTTTTCGCAGCAGCGGCGCAAATACAGTTTGTCAAGCTCCTTTTCATGCTTTTCGGCAAACAACAGCAAATCACACACCGCGCGGATGCCGCACCCGCCGTGCAGAAAGTGCTTTAAGCTGTGGCACAAAAGGTATAAAAACGTCTCGTTCGCGCCAAACGTATAAATTTCTTCGCCCTGCACGGAAACGGTTTCCGTGCGCAGCTTTTCATGCGCAAAAAAGGCGTTCATGTGCCCGTACGCATCGTTTTCCGGGAACGCCGCGCCGTGCAGTTCTAAAACGAGCGGACTGCCGGGCAGGTAAAATGTCTGTTCAAGCGGATCGACACTCTCCCCTGCTGTGCGGCAGCCGAGCCGCAATAAAGCATTGCGTGTGCGGTCAAATTCACCCGAAACCGCCAGTAAATCGACATCCGAAAACAGCCGCAGCTCCGGCTTCGGGTACAGCGCAGCGCACACCGGGCCTTTCAGCACGAGCGGATGCAATTTCATTTCGCGCAGCTTGCTGTAAAGCTGTAAAAATACCTGCGTTTTCAAAATCTGCTCTGCCGTTTGGCAAAACGCCATTCGCCGCGCAGTTTTCAGTGCATTGCCGCACGCATCAAAAACAAGCGGCAGCACGCCGTGGCGCACCGCCTGGCGCAAAAGCTCCGTCTGTGTTTCCTGTGGCAGCACACCGAGCACCGCTTTTTCGTTATGTATCGCTGCTTTCAACGCGTTTAAAAGCAAACTATCCGCCTGTTTCATCGCCTGCTCCTTTTACTCGTCCGATATGCCCAAAGTATAGCAGGACAAAACCGCGCAATAAAACGAAAAAAGGCGCCCGCTGTGAAAAATCACAAGCGAGCGCCTCTTATGTTATCTCAAGCTAAAGTTCGTTTTATGTACGAATTACATCGTAACAAAGACAAACTTAATGACGAAGAGCGCAGCGATAATGGTGATACCGATGTCGTTCTTCTTGTACTTACCGGTGAAGAGCGTGATGAGCACATAAGCGATCGCGCCGATACCGATACCGTTGGAGATAGAGTAGGTCAGCGGCATCATGATGAGAGCGAGGAACGCCGGAACAGCGCTGCGCAGGTCGGACATATCGACCTTTGCGAAGCCCTTCATCATCAGAACGCCGACATAGATGAGTGCCGGAGCCGTAGCGCAGGTCGGAACAAGAGAAGCGACCGGGCTGAGGAACAGGCAAACTGCGAAGCAAATTGCAACAACAAGGCTCGTAAGGCCGGTTCTGCCGCCGGCGCCAACGCCAGCAGCGGACTCAACGAACGTGGTGCAGGTGGAAGTACCGCAAACAGCGCCCGCAACCGTTGCAACAGAGTCGCTGGTCATGCACTGGTTAACGTTGATCGGATCGCAGTTCTTGTCCAGCATGTTTGCCTGAGAAGCGGTGCCGTACAGGGTGCCGATGGTGTCGAACATATCGACGAGGCAGAACGTAACGATGAGCATGATTGCGGAGAAGATGCCGCCGAGCTCAGAGCCTGTGAACGCACGCTTCCAAGCGTCAGCCTGGAACACACCGGTGATGCCGATGGAGCCGAAATCCTTAAAGGTCTGGCCGATCTGGCTCATGTCGAAGGTCGGGGTCGTGCCGGAAAGGAGATAGTACAGAACGGAAATGCCTGCGATGCTGATGAGCACGCCGCCCTTGACGTTGTGCTTTTCAAGAATTGCAATGACGAGCAGACCGAGGAATGCGAGGATAGCCGGCATAAATGCCTTTACACCTTCAACATCCGCAAAGAATGCGCCTGCCTTCAGTGCGCCGTGGATATCGACGAACTGAACGAGCGTGTACTGGTTAGTCTGGATGATGCCGACATTCTGGAAGCCGAGGAAAGCGATGAACAGACCGATACCGGCCGGGATTGCTTTCTTGAGGCAGTCCGGAAGAGCCTTTGCAACCTTGACACGGAGACCCGTGACAGAGAACAGCAGGAAGACGATACCGGAAACCAGAATGATGACGAGGCCTGCATGGTAGCCCTTGATGACGTCGCCGCCGGAGATGATTTCCGGCAGAATGAAGGATACGAAGAAGAAGGAGTTCAGACCCATGCCGCAAGCCTGTGCAAACGGCATCTTCGCATACAGAGCCATCAGCAGCGTACCGATGATTGCTGCCAGAATGGATGCGACATACACAGCGTTCCAAATCTGCTGGAAGGCCGGGTCGGCATCCGGAGCCAGATGGTTGAAGCTAACAATCTGGTTCGGGTTCGTGACTACGATGTAAGCCATCGCGAAGAACGTCGTGAGACCGGCAATGATCTCTGTGCGGACGTTCGAGCCACGCTCGGAAATTTTGAAGAATTTGTCCAAGGATGTTCACTCTCCTATAAATTAAAGAATTTCCTGTTCTTCGTTTTTTTGACCAGTTATGGTTTGCACACATCGGAAAAACAGGAATTGTTACCTATAGTATAGCCTCTAATTTTGCGAAAATCAAGAGAAAACCGAATAAAAAGTCACATTTTGTTCATAAGCTGTTTATGATTTGGAAAAAAAGAGTTTTTTGTGCATTTCGGCTAAGGCTATCCTGTATTTTGCTGTTTTTCTCGAATTGCACTGCCGTTTTTGCGTTTTAAAATGCGCTTCTTTTTGATCACCTATAAAGTTTTCATGAATATGCCCCTATCGCTTGCTTTTTTATGCTGTTCCATGCTATACTGATTTATATGCCGCGCGCGGGGAATCCGCGCGAAAGAAAGGAAAGTGTTCCCGAACCATGAACCTACTCACAAAGCTGTTCGGCAGCTACAGCAAGAAAGAATTAAAGCGCATTGAACCGCTTAAGCAAGCGGTGCTCGCGCTCGATGACAAATACACAAAAATGACAGATGAGGAGCTGAAGGGCCAGACCGCCGTGTTGAAAGAGCGCCTCTCCCTTGGCTCTTCCCTTGACGACATCCTGCCCGAAGCGTTCGCAACGTGCCGCGAAGCCATGTGGCGCGTGCTCTCCATCAAGCCGTTCCCGGTACAGATTATCGGCGGCATCATTTTGCATCAGGGTCGCATCGCCGAGATGAAGACCGGCGAAGGCAAGACGTTCACCGCTGCCCTCCCGGCGTACCTCAACGCTTTAAGCGGCAAAGGTGTGCACATCGTCACCGTCAACGATTACCTTGCAAAATATCAGGGCGAAATGATGGCGCGTGTGTTCAACTACCTCGGTCTCACCGTAGGCCTTGCCATTCCCGGCATGGAGCCGGACGAAAAGAAAAAAGCCTACGCCTGCGACATCACATACGCAACGAACAATGAGATCGGCTTTGACTACCTGCGTGACAACATGGTCACGTACAAAGAACGCAAGGTGCAGCGCGGCCATAACTTCGCCATCGTGGACGAGGTGGACTCCATCCTCATCGATGAGGCGCGTACCCCGCTCATCATTTCCGGTCAGGGCGAGCAGTCCACCGAGCTTTACAACGTCGCCGACCGCTTTGCCAAAACGCTGCGCCCCATCCGTGTGGCGGAGACGAACGAAAAGGAAGACAATGACGAGATCTACGAGGATTACGATTATATCATCAACGAAAAGCAAAAGACCGCAACGCTCACCAAGCGCGGCGTAAAAAAAGCCGAGCAGTTCTTCAGCTTGGAAAACCTCACGGACCCGGACAACATCACCATTCAGCACCACATCAATCAGGCGATCAAGGCAAACGGCATCATGCAGCGCGATATCGATTACGTCGTGCGCGATGGCGAAGTCATCATCGTTGATGAATTCACCGGCCGTCTGATGTACGGCAGACGCTACAACGAAGGTCTGCATCAGGCCATTGAAGCGAAGGAAGGCGTGAAAATCGCGCGCGAAAGCAAAACGCTTGCAACCATCACGTTCCAGAATTTCTTCCGTCTTTACAACAAGCTCTCCGGCATGACCGGCACGGCTATGACCGAGGAATCCGAGTTCAGCGAAATTTACAAACTGGACGTTGTAGAGATTCCGACAAACAAGCCGATGATTCGTGAAGACTGCCCGGACGTTGTTTACAAGACCGAAAAGGGCAAGTTCAATGCCGTTATCAACGACATCATCGAGCACCACGAAAAAGGCCAGCCGGTGCTGGTCGGTACCATCACGATTGAAAAATCCGAGCAGCTCAGCGCCATGCTGAAGCGCCGCGGCATCAAGCACGAAGTGCTGAACGCAAAGTACCATGAAAAAGAAGCCGAAATCGTCGCACAGGCAGGCCGTAAGGGCGCCGTGACCATCGCAACGAACATGGCCGGCCGTGGTACGGATATTCTGCTCGGCGGTAACGCAGAGTTCATGGCGCGTGCCGAAATGCGCCGCATGCAGTTCTCCGAGGAGCTCATCGGCGAGGCTTCCGCCTACGGCTACACGGACGATGAAGAGATTTTGAATGCCCGCAAGACATTTGCGGAGCTCAACAAAAAATACAAAGCGGAGATTGCGCCGGAGGCAGAGGAAGTTCGCAAGCTCGGCGGCCTGTACATCATCGGCACGGAGCGCCACGAATCTCGCCGTATCGATAATCAGCTGCGCGGCCGTGCGGGCCGTCAGGGCGATCCCGGTAAGAGCCGCTTCTACATCTCTCTTGAAGACGACCTCATGCGTCTGTTCGGCGGCGACCGCATCCAGACCATTATGGACCGCCTGAATGTGGACGAGGACATGCCGATCGAAGCATCTATCCTCTCCAACACCATCGAAAACGCACAGAAGAAGGTCGAGGGCAGAAACTTTGCCATTCGTAAGAACGTTCTGCAGTATGACGACGTGATGAACCGCCAGCGCGAGATCATCTATGAGCAGCGTGACCGTGTGCTGAACGGCGACAACGTGAAGCCGCAGATTATGTCCATGATCGATCAGGCCATCGAAGCGAACGTCAAGCGCTTCTTGCCGGAGAACACCCTGCACGACGACTGGGATCTCCGCGGTCTGCGCGACCACTACCTCGGCTGGATGGTCAATCCGGATGAGCTGCACTATGAGGGTCAGGCGTTTGAGGATCTCGAGCAGCAAACGGTCATCGATTTTCTCAAGGAGCGTGCGCACAAGCTTTACGACCTGCGTGAGAAGGCGTTCACCCCGCCGATCATGCGTGAAGTGGAGCGCGTGGTGTTGCTGAAGAACGTCGATACGCAGTGGATGGATCACATTGATGCGATGGATGAGCTCCAGAAGGGCATCCGCCTGCGCGCCTACGGCCAGCAAGACCCGGTCATTGCATACCGCGAAGAGGGCTTTGACATGTTTGACGCGATGATCGACACGATCCGCGAAAACACCGCCCGCATGATTCTGACTGTGCGCCTGAAGACGCCGGAAGCACCGAAGCGTGAAGCCGTCGCCAAGGAGACCGGCACAACATCCTCCGATACGCCGGCCGTCAAGCAGCCGGTGCGCAAAAACGGCAAAAAGCCCGGCAGAAACGACCCGTGCCCGTGCGGCAGCGGCAAGAAATACAAGAAATGCCACCTTTCGATCGACAACCAGCTCCAGCACTTCTACGACGAAGGGCTTGAGGTTCCTTCGCGCGCCATGCTGAAAAACGCTGAGGATATCGAAGCGGTGCGCAAGAGTGCGGCAGTGAACATCGGCGTGCTCGATTATGTTGCAGAACGCATCGGTCCTGGCGTAACAACTGCCCAGATCAACGATTGGGTGAACGAATACACGGAAGCGCACGGAG
>OICY01000816.1_pt1 | contig 10147 bp, 7 predicted proteins | sample 1581441 | NCBI WGS metagenome assembly OICY01 (sample SAMEA3882514, study PRJEB24775) | human gut metagenome | biome: human-associated habitat; feature: intestine environment; material: feces | place: Netherlands | collected 2009/2010 | reverse complement strand
ATTGTATTATGAAGAAAAAGACCTTAGCTGTTCTTCTGTCGGCGGCCATGCTCGTCACCGGCATCCTGAGCGGCTGCGGTGGCGGCGGCAGCACAAGCAGTGCAGCATCCTCCGGCTCCACCGACAGCACCAGCAGCGCCGCGAGTGAGTCTTCTGCTTCCGAATCTACCGGCTCCGGCACGAATGCCGCCGCAGGTCAGGTTACGGCAGTTGGCACAAACCGCGACGAAACGCTTGTCGTTGAGACCCAGACTCCGACCGACACTCCGGGTCAGTTCAACAGCTACATGAGCGGTACGACCATGGGCTTTGGTATTCATCAGCTGATGAGCGCACATCTTTGGGAAATGGACACCGTTGCAGGTGAGCAGTATCCTGAAGTTGCAGCCGACATGGGCACGCCGAACGAAGACTTTACGGAATGGACCGTCAAGATCCGTCAGGGCCTTAAGTGGTCCGACGGCGAAGACCTGAACGCAGATGACGTTGTCTTCACGTTCAACATGATCAAAGAAAACGATAAGATCGGTGCTTCCGCAGCGACCAACCTCTACATCGATAAGGTTGAGAAGGTTGACGATTACACCGTTAAGTTCACGATGAAGGAATCCTTCCCGCGCTTTACACAGCGTTACGGTATCACCGTATGGGGCACCGATTACCGCATTGTTCCTGAGCACATTTACTCCCAGCAGGCTGACGTTACGACCTATAAGGACGAGCAGCCGGTCGTAGCAGGCCCGTACACCGTAGATGACTATGACCCGAACGGCGACTGGATTCTCTACAAGCTCCGTGACGACTGGCAGGACAGCACCCTTGGTATTGTGGGCGCAGACCACTACGGCTACACCGCAGACCAGGTTCCGGCTAAGTACGTATGGTTCCGTTACCTTGGCGACTCTGCTTCCAGACAGATGCAGATGGTCAGCAACGAAGTTGACGTGCTGGCCGAAGTTACGATGGAAGAGCTTGAAGCTATGCAGGGCCAGAACGATAAGATCTCCGCATGGTACAGCGAATTCCCGTTCGCAACCGCTGACGACCCGGGCGCAAAGGGCCTCGTGTTCTCTCAGGGTCAGGGCGCTCCGTATGATAACGCCGACTTCCGTTGGGCTATCACCCTTGCACTCGATATCGACCAGATCTCCATGAACATCTTCCAGGGCGCAGGCCGTGCGGCCCCGATCCCGCTGATGAACAACACGAAGTATCTGCAGGACACCTACACCATCCCGATGCAGGATTGGCTTGAAAACTTCGAGCTTGACCTCGGCGATGGCACCACCATTAAGCCGTACGACACCGGCTATGCAAAGCGCATGGCGGAGAAGACCGGCGTAACCGGCACCGACGAAGAGCTCATCGATATGTTCGGCGCAGGCTGGTGGAAGCACGATGCAGAAGCAGCCGAAAAGCTCCTCATCAAGGCCGGCTTTGAGAAGAAGGATGACGGCTGGTACTTCAACGGTTCCAAGTTTACACTCGAACTCAGCTACCTCGCTGATACAGAAGCACAGGCTGGCCGCGGCGTTCAGGCTGCTTACAACCAGCTGCAGGCTTTCGGCCTCGATTGCACCATCGTTTCCAAGAGCTCCGCTACTTGGGACGTTGACGGTGGCCAGGGCAACTACTATCTTGCAGGTTACTGGCCGTCCGGCGGTATCTTGAAGGACTTCTACTCCGCTATCAGCGGTTGGGACAGCCGCCTCATTAAGCCGCTTGGCGAGACCGGTTCCGGTCAGGGCGCTCGTTGGAACGATGAGACTGTTGATAAGATCCTCACCGAGCTTGCGAACACCGACCCGACCAGCGACAGATCCTATGAGCTGCATCAGGAATTCCTGAAGGAAGCTGTTAAGGAAATGCCGGCTATCAACTTCACGAACGGCACAAAGTTCGTTCCGACCAACAGCACATACTGGGAAGGCTACCCGAACGCCGAGAACGCTTATAACGGTCCGTGGTGGTGGTGGAGCTGCTTCAAGTACATGCTGCCGAACATTCAGCCGGTTCAGGGCTAATTTGATAGCTTGAATACTTGGAGAAAACCCAATAGCACTAATCTGAAATGATCTGAAGAGGATGAGGGCGTGTGCCGAATACCCATGACCACGTCCGTCATCCTCTTTCTCATTTCCCAAAATATCCTGTTGTAATTTGTCTATAAGATAAGGAAGTGTGGCTGTGAAATTCAAAACATTCTTTTTACAGCGTATCCTTGCGTGGGCGTTGACGATCTTGATCGGCGTTACGTTCATCTTCTTCATCCCGCGTATGTTCCCTTCTGATCCTGTTGAGAACATGATCGCCCAGATGCAATCCCGTTCCGGCAACATGGATCCGGCAGAAATGGAAGCGCTACGTCAACAACTTAGAATTCAATTCGGTCTCGATGGTACTCTTCTTGAGCAGTATGGCTACTTCCTGCTGCATGGCCTTTTGCAGTTTGACTTTGGCCCGTCTTTGATGAGCTATCCGGAGCCGGTTACCTCTATTATCGGTCGTAACCTGCCGTACACCCTCGGATTGTCCCTGACCACCACGCTGCTTGCATGGATCATCGGCAACTTCATCGGTTTGCTTGCAGGTTTCCGCAAGAACAAGACATCCTCTAAAATCCTCGAAGGCATCGCGATCTGCATTTACCCGATCCCGTACTTCCTGGTCGCTCTTGTTCTGCAGATTGTCTTCGCGTTCGTCCTCGGCTGGTTCCCAATCCAGACAACGCTGCTTACCCGCGGCACGTTCGCACAGTGGCTCGGTTCGCTTCTGAAAGCGTCTGTTCTGCCGGGCATCTCCATGCTTCTGCTCGGCACAGGCTGGTGGATTATCTCTATGAAGTCCCTTGCCGGCACGACTGCAGAAGAAGACTTCGTTTTATATGCACGTTACCGCGGCATTTCCGAAGCGAAGATCGGTGCGAGCTACGTTTTCCGTAACTCCATCCTGACCCAGATTACGGCTTTGGCCATGAGCCTTGGCGGCGTCTTCGGCGGTTCCATCATGACAGAAATCATCTTCGGTTACCCGGGTGTCGGTACGCTGATCCAAAATGCGATTTTGCAGTCCGATTACAACATGATCCTCGGATGTATCACGATTTCCATCGTGGCGATTTCCACGGCGACGTTGGTTGTTGACCTTATATATCCATTCATCGACCCGAGAATTCGTTACGGTTGATAAGGAGGGAAGTTGTAATGAAAAAATTTGCAAAATTTTGGAAAGCAGCCAACTTCCGCCTGAAGTTCGGTCTTATCGTGACCCTGATATTCTTTATCATCGGTTTCGTTGTTTACTATGTACCGCACGTGAACCCGTTCACGTTCAATACCTACCCGAATAAGCTGGGTGCTTCCGCAGAACACTGGCTGGGCACTACCAGTATGGGTCAGGACGTTGTGTGGCTGCTGATTGAAGCTATCCACAACTCGCTCGTCATCGGTCTCATCGTGGCATTCCTCGGCACGGTTGTCGGTGTTTTTGTCGGTCTGCTTTCCGGTTTTGCCGGTGGCCTTTTAGACCGCGTGCTGATGATTGTTACGGATACGTTCGTTGTTATTCCGTCTCTGCCGATCCTCATCATGATGACCTCCCTGATGAAGGGCAGCTCCACCACGATCGTGATGGCTCTTGTGCTTGCCATGTTCGCATGGGCTTGGCCGAGCCGCCAGATTCGTTCCATGGCGCTGAGCATTAAAGAGCGCGACTTTATCCACACGGCGAAGTTCTCCGGTGAAAGCACGGTACAGATCGTTGTGACCGAGATTCTGCCGTATGCGCTGACCTGGTCGCTCTCCAACTTTATGAACGCTACGCTTTCCGCTATCGGTTCCGAGTCGAGCCTTGCTGTTCTGGGTCTTTCCCCCGGCAATCTTGTTTCCCTCGGTAACATGATTCAGTGGGCAAGAAGCTACAACGCAATTTTCAACAAGCAGTATCTCTGGATCGGCGCACCGATCGTTGCAACGGTTATTCTGTTTGTCGGCCTGTTCTTACTCATTACGGGCTATAACGATTACTTATCCATGAAGAGAGGCAGGTAACGAATATGTTAAAAGTCGAAAATCTGTCCACTTCTTACAAGCTCATCGACGGTGACGTTCACGTCCTTAACGACCTGAACTTTGAGATCCACGATAACGAGATATTCGGCATCGCCGGTGAATCCGGCTGCGGCAAGACCACACTGCTGAAGACCCTCTACGATATTATCGAGTTCCCGCTGGAGATCGACAAAGGTAAGGTTATCCTCAGCGGCGAAAAGAATGGACAATCCTTTTCTTATGAATCCGGAAACATTCAGAAGACCTGGTGGAACAACATTTCTTACGTTCCGCAGGCCGCGCAGAGCGTTCTGAACCCGATCGTTCGCCTGAAAAAGCAGTTTTTGGATTCTATCCCGCAGGAAGACCGCAAGAACGAAACGAAAGAGCAGACCCTCGCACGTGTTGCAAAATACCTCGAGGAGCTGAATCTTTCCCCGGATATTTTGGAATCTTATCCGTTCCAGCTTTCCGGCGGTATGCGCCAGCGTGTTATCATCGCGCTTGCGACCTTTATGTCCCCGAATGTCGTGCTTGCCGACGAACCGACCACCGCTCTGGACGTTGTTGTGCAGAAGGGTATTTTGAAGATGCTGATGCGCTTGCAGAAGCAACTCAAGAACACCATGGTCATCGTCAGCCACGATATGGGCGTACATTATCAGATTACGGACCGCATGGCGATCATGTATTCCGGCAGCATCATCGAGCTTGGCCCGACCGATGCAATCTTTAATGATCCGATCCATCCGTACACGAAGATGCTGGTTGACTCCCTGCCGCGCGTTGGCGATAAGAGCCAGAAGGTCGGCATTCCGGGTCGTCCGCCGGCACTGAAGAACCCGCCTCCGGGATGCCGTTTTGCAGCACGCTGCCCGCATGCTACGGATCGTTGCCGTCAGGAGATTCCGGAGTTCATTGAAGTTAAGCCGGGCCGCTTTGCAGCCTGCCATTTGCTGAAGAAGGAGGGAGAGAAGAATGGCTGATAAATTGCTTGAAATCAAGGGCGTCAGCAAAATCTTCCGCGTAGGCGGTATGATTCGTGGCAAAAAGCTTGTTGCGGTTGACGACGTTACGCTTTCCATCGACAACGATAAGCCGGTCATCCTCTCCGTCGTTGGCGAATCCGGTTGCGGCAAGTCCACACTGTGTAAGATGGTTCTGCGTCTGCACAACCCGGATATGGGCGACATCGTGCTGGACGGCCAATCTTACCGCGATAAGAAAAGCTACAACGCAAAGCAGTTCAAGCTGGAAGTGCAGCCGATTTTCCAGAACCCGTATGAGTCTTTCTCCGCACGTAAGCCGGTAGACTCTTACCTGTTCAACACGGCGCTGCGCCTTGGCATTGCGAAAAACAAAGCAGAAGCTACAAACCTTGTAGATGACGCCCTGAAGAGCGTCGGCCTCTCTCTGGCGGTCGTAAAGGGTAAATACCCCACCCAGTTCTCCGGCGGCGAGCTGCAGCGTGTTTCCATTGCACGTGCGCTTATCACCCGTCCGAAGCTGATTATTGCCGACGAACCGGTTGCGGCTATCGATGCTTCCATGAAAATGAACATCGTCAACCTGTTCAAGGAGTTGAAGGATAAGTACAAGGTCTCCTTTATCTACATCACCCATGACCTTTCCACGGCGTACTATGTATCCGATTACATTGCAACGCTGTACCGCGGCTGTCTCATTGAGTACGGCCCGGCCAAGGAGATCATGGACGAGCCTGCACACCCGTACACTGAGCTTTTGATGAGCGCTGTGCCGCGTATCGGCGACAAGTGGGCGGATGACGACATGGCGTTGCCGGATATGGAGTCTAAGGAATATTCCATTACCTACTGCAAGTTCGCACCGCGCTGCCCCTATGCGACGGACGAATGCAGAAAATCGCGCCCGGGCGAAACCTATCTGAACGATGTCAGAAAGGTCATGTGCTTCCACCCGCTGATTCAGCCGAAGAAGTAAAGCTTCTGCGTACAACAAAATAAACAAGCTACACTTGCCAACCCCCTGAAGGCCCATGAAGCCGACATTTCCTCCGTCATTGCTTTATGGGCATCAGGGGGTCAATTTTTGCTTTGTGGGCGTGCTTTAAAACGGTTGAAAACATGTCGGGATTGTTATAAAAAGCAGGGGAATTCGGCAAAATAAGGATTGAAGTTTGTCGCGAAATACGGTATACTGATTCGCAAGCGGCACTGCGGGGCTCGCGGGCCGAATTTTAGAGTTTTGGGGAGAAAATACAATGAAAACGAAGACGCGCTTTGCGTGGAAACAATTTCTGAAAAATCTTGCGATCATCGCGATCCCGGTGGCTTTGCAGAACATGCTGACGACAACCGGCAGCATGATCGACACCATAATGATCGCGCCGCTGGGCGAAACGACCGTGGGCGCGGTGGGCCTTTGCGCACAGTTTTCCTCGCTGATGTTTGCGGGCTACTGGGGCTTTTTCGGCGGCGGCATGCTGTTTTTCTCGCAGTATTGGGGCGCGCAGGATGACGACGGCATCGACCATTCCTACGGCCTGACGCTGACCTGCATGATGATCGTGGGGCTTACATTCGGCGTCTTTGCGATTTTTGCGCCGGAAACCGTGATGAAGCTCTATACGGATAAGGAGAGCATTCAGGTAATTGGCGCGGAATATCTGCGCATCATCGGCTTCGGTTACCCCGTGCAGGTGTTTTCCATGGCGATGAGCGCTCTGCTGCGTTCTACGGAGCGCGTGCGCATCCCGCTGTTTGCGTCAATCGCCTCGGTAGCATCAAATATTTTTCTTAACTGGGTGTTCATTTACGGAAAGTTCGGCTTGCCGGAGATGGGCGTGCGCGGCGCGGCGCTGGCAACATCCTTGGCGGCGGTTATCAACGTTTTGGTCATTTTGATTTTGGCGCGTGCGCAGAAGTACCCGTATCTGTTCCATTTTAAAAAGCATTTCCGCTGGAATAAGAAGCAGGTGAAAATCTACTTCGTCAAGTGCTTTCCCATCATCTGCAACGAAGTGCTCATCGGCGTGGGCAACATGGTTATCAACGTTGTTTTGGGCAGACAGTCCGAACAGGCCATTGCGGCCATCGCGGTGTTCCGCACGCTGGAGGGCATGGTCATCAGCTTCTTTGCCGGTTTCTCAAATGCGGCTTCCGTTTTGGTCGGCACATGCGTGGGCTCCGGCGAGTTGGACGCAGCCTACGAGCGCGCAAAACGCCTTGTGTTCCTGTGCGGCGGCACGATTTTGTGCGTATGTCTGGTGCTGCTCGGTATCCACAAGCCGCTGCTTTCCGCGATGAGTCTTTCCGGCGAATCGATGGAGATCGGTTCGCACATGCTGATGATCTACTGCGTGGCGGCGGTTATTCGCATGTGCAACTGGGTGCAGAACGATACGTATAGAGCCGCGGGCGACGCGGCGTTCGGCACAATCCGCGAAATCGCATTTATGTACGCGATGGTGCTGCCGCTGGTGTGCCTGACAGGCCTTGTGTGGAAAGCGCCGTTCCTTATCGTGTTTGCGTGCTGCTATATCGACGAGCCGATCCGTCTCATTTTGATGCAGCGGCACATGTACTCCGGCAAATGGGTGCGCCCCGTTACGCCGCAGGGCATGGAAGCGTTGCCGGCGTTTATAGAAAAGCATGGACGTCATAAGAAGGCGGCGTAAACAACTTAAAGACAGAAAAAAGGACTTCCGAAAAGAAGTCCTTTTTTCGTGTGTATGAAATTTAGCGGATGTTTTCTTTGATCCACCTTGCGTCGTCGGCGATGCACTTGTCGTGTTCGTCGTAGAAGCCTTCGCGCTCTACTACCCAGAACGCTTCAAAGTCCTGCTCGTCGAGTGCGTCTTTGATGTCCTGCCAGTTCATGTTGGACTCCGGGGCGCCCATGGGGCACTGTACCTCAAACTGCTTCTTGCCCTCGGGGCTGTTCATGTGCGCGTTGAAGCCGTCCAAAATCTTCTGGCGCTCTTCAAGCGGCATTTCCTTGACGTTGGCAAACGGATTGGCGCGGCCTGCCTCTTCTGCCGCGTGGCGGGAAGCCGGTCTCGGGCCGGGGCCTTGCACCTTGCTGTTTTCCTTTACATGGATGGCGACAAAGCGGTTTTTATAGCGGCGGATGAACGAAGGCGGATAGCAGCCACCGTTCTGTGCCCAGCCGCAGTCGAGCTGCGAGTAGCACTTTGTGCTGTTGTCGAGCAGGTGCTCCAGCAACGTTTTGCCCTCATCCATGAAGAATTCCTGACTGTGGTTGTGGTAGCCGATCTTGATGCCGTACGGCTCCGCCATTTTTGCCATTTCGTCGAGCTTGTGCGCGACTTCGACGGCTTCTGCCTTGTTGCAGAACGGCGTGCCTGCCCAGATGACGGTCTTGCCGCCGAGCTCGGCAATCTTTTTGACGATCTCTTCTGTCGGCTCTGCGTGGATGGAGACAACCTCAAGGCCGGTCTCTTTCAGCCATTTTTTGATGTCCTCGATGTCGTTATCGAGGTCGACCGGCAGCAGCTCGACGCCCGTAAAGCCGAGGGACGCGATGGTCTTGAATTTATCGAGCAGCGTGGGCCCGAGGCCTAGATAGCTCGCGATGCCGCCGAAAGAATATGTACCGATATTGACTTTCATGTAAACTTCCCCAATCGTAACAAATTTATGAAAAATAAATTCACATATCAAATAAAATCATACCATATACACAAATAAGCGTCAATCGAAATTATGGGGAGAGATGGAAAATTTGCAGGCTATTTTATGGCGAAATTGTCGGGGACAACGCAATTTTTCGGAAATTTCGGCGTGTCGGCGGTTTCATACCACGCTTTGTAGACCGGGATGAGATCTGTTAAGGTGATTTTTTCCGGGCGGTCGAGGAAACCAAGTAAATTTGCCATGCGGCCGAGGAGTTCTTCGGGCGTGAAACGCGTGCGCAGAACGCCGATGTCGAGGTCGCGCTCGCGCTTACTTAAACGGCGGCCGTCGCGATTGACGAGCAGCGGAATGTGTCCGTAGTGCGGCGGTGTGTGGCCGAGTGCGTGAAAGAGCTGAATTTGGCAGCCGGTGGAAGGGAGCAAGTCACGCCCGCGGACGACTTCCGTCACGCCCATTAAAGCATCGTCTACGGTGACGGCAAGCTGGTACGCGTGCACGCCGTCGCTGCGGCGCACGATAAAATCGCCGAACGTGGACTGAACATTTATATTTTGCGGGCCGCAGTATAGATCTTCAAACGTGACGGTATCCTCCGGTGCGCGAAAACGCAAGCTTGGGCGGCGCGTGCGGCTTTTTTCTTCGGCTTCGGCGGGCGTCAAATTTCGGCATAAACCGGGATAGCGGAACGTGCCATCGCCCGCATGGGGCGCGGAGACCGCGTGCAGCTCCGCGCGGGTGCAAAAGCATGGGTAAACATCGTTTTTGGCGCGGAGTTCACTTAATGCCGATTCGTATAGCTCGCGGCGCGCGCTTTGGTAGTAGGGGGCGTGGGTGCGCTCGTGGCCGGGGCCTTCGTCCCAAGAGAGGCCGAGCCATGTTAGATCGTCCATTAAAAGCTCGGCTTTTTCGCGTGTGCAGCGGTCGGGGTCGAGGTCTTCAATGCGCAGGAGCATCTCGCCGTTTTGGCTGCGCACGGAAAGCCACGCAAGAAGCGCGCAGCAGAGGTTGCCAAGGTGCATGCGCCCCGAGGGGCTGGGCGCGAACCGCCCGCGGACAGGGGTAGGTTGTGAGGTGGACATACTAAAAATCCTTTCGGAGAAAATTTGAAATTATAAAATCATTTTACCGCAGATTTTGGGCGCGCGCAACGGTTTTGGGACGGAGAAGTGAATTGACAGATGACCCTCAAAAAGGGTAAAATGATATAGCAAAGTTTTGCACAGCCCGCGGCAACGGCGGTTAAAAGTTTCGCCCGCCTTTTCAAAGGCGGCGGAATCCAAGGGCAGCACCCTTGGTCGAGCTCTGCAGAGCTCGAAACTCTTTAGACTTTAGAATAAGAGGATATCAAAATGAACGAAAAAGAAATCTCGGAAATTCGCCGCCGATTCAGGGCGGATAAAAGCAATATCACCCATGTGCGCGGGTGCTACGTCAACGAAAAGCAGGAAATCGTCTCGCAAT
>OICY01000810.1_pt1 | contig 10221 bp, 7 predicted proteins | sample 1581441 | NCBI WGS metagenome assembly OICY01 (sample SAMEA3882514, study PRJEB24775) | human gut metagenome | biome: human-associated habitat; feature: intestine environment; material: feces | place: Netherlands | collected 2009/2010 | reverse complement strand
AAGGCCGCTGGTTCCGCCGCGGATGCGGGCGCGACCAAGGGCGGCGATGCTGCCGACGGCGCTGCCGGTGCGGCAGGCGCCGACGGCGCCGGTGCTGCCAAGGGGTCTTCTAAGTAAGTGTTTCGGAAGGGGGCCGCGCCGCAGGATGTGCGGGCGGCGCGGCCCCCTCGAGGGTAAAAGAGGTGTTCTCAATGAGTGCAAACGGAAAGACAAACGCGGGCGCGCCGCCGAAGGCTCCCGTAGCCGTAGCCACGGCCGCGTCCGGTGCGGCGAAGGGTGTCTCCGATGACGCCACGACCGCTCGCCTCTCCATGCCGGAAAACAACGGGAAGAAAGTGACGAAGCCGACCGTGGCCACCCAGCAGAACGCCGGCGACGACTTCAAGGCGACCCTTACCGTGAAGGACATGGTGGTATGGGGCCTCATCACCATGGTGCCTATCTCGCCCATGGCCGTTTACGGCGGCGTGTTCGCCGACTCCGGCGGCATGCCCACGCTCGCGTTCCTCATCGGGTTCGTGGCCGTGCTGTTCTCGGTGTTCTCCTTCGGCATCATGATTCAGCATTTCCCGTCTTCGGGCTCTATCTTTACTTATGTGAGCCACGTGTTCGGCAAGCTGCCCGGCTTCATCGCCGGCTGGCTGATGCTGTTGCAGTACTTGGTAAGCCCGGCCATGGTGTACCTCATCGCCGCTATCGCCATCCACAGTATGCTGCCGGATGTGCCGATTTTGGCTCTGTGCTTCGGGTTCCTCATTATTGTGGCCATCGTGTCGCTTATCGGCATGAAGACCGCCATGGTGGTGAACAAGGTGGCGCTGGTAGCCCAGCTGGCGATTCTCGCGCTGTTCGTCGTGTGCGGCGTGATGTTCGTCGTGCAGCATCCCGAGAGCGCGAATTTCTCGCCGACCAACCTGTTCAACCCCGCCAAGTTCGAGTTCGGCGGCACCATGTCCGCTGTGTCGCTGGCCGTGATGTCCTACGTGGGCTTCGGCGCCATCGCCACGCTGACCCAAGAGGCGAAGGATCCCAAGCACGGGCCGTCGCGCGCCATGATGATCATGGCCATCGTGCTGTGCGTGCTGTACGCGCTGCAGTGCTTCATCGCCACGTGCATCGATCCGTCGGGCGCGGCCTTTGCCGGCAACACTGACAACGCGTTCTACGCCGTGGCCAAGATGGCCGCCGGTCCCTGGCTCATGATCGTGTGCGCCGTGGGCGTGGCGCTGGCCCAGGGCGTGTTCACCGCTATCGCGCAGCAGAACTCCATCGCCTTCGTCATGTTCACCATGGCCAATGGCGGCTGCCTGCCGAAGTTCATGGCCAAGATGAACAAGCGCACGAACTCGCCGTTGAACGCCGTCATCTTCATCATCGCCCTGTCCGTGGTGCTGACGCTGCTCTTCCATTTCAGCGGCATCGACATGAACACCGTGGTGAAGATCTCGAACTTCGGCGCGCTGTCCACCTATGTGATGCTGAACGTGTCGGTCATCGTGTTCTGCTGGTTCCAGCTGAAGCAGCGTTCGGGCGCAAAGGCCGTGTTCATGCACCTGGTGTTCCCGGCGCTCGGCGCGCTGGTGTGCTTCGCGATTCTGATGTCCGTGGGCACCGTGGCCCTGGTGACGGGCGTGGTGTTCATCCTCATCGGCATCGCCTACTACCTGGTGCTGACCCGCGTCCTGCATCGCCAGATCAACCTCGGGTAACGCCCGGTTGGCTGACAGCACCGTTGGTTGACGACCTGAACGATCTAAACGGGCCCTGACCTTGTGCGTCTGGGCCCGTCTTGTGCTTTGGGCATGGTGCCCCTCAGCATGCAGCGGTACTCCGATGCGGGCGAGCAGGTGCCCGTGACAGGGTGCTGCGCAGATGTGCGCAGGTGGTTTTGCTCTCCATGGCGTATTTTGGCGTTTTTGGTGCACATGCTCGGGGATAATCATTTCCTTGCCGAGAAAAGTAGCGCAAATTTTTCGCTTTCGGTGCAGATAAACGAGTTCTGAGGGCAGATGCTGGCCTTCTCCTCGCTTGCTATGCACCGATTTCGAAATTAGCGGCCAAAACTCAAAGGAAAGACCTGCGGAAGTCCGTGACAGGCGTTTGTGCTCGTGGTACACTGCAACGCTTACGAGCCAGTGCGAATCCTGTTTCCAACAGTCCGTGCTCAGAGGCTGTGTCCGGGTCTCTGCATACCAGATTCGCAAGATCCTCTCACGACGGGCCCGAGAGGAGTGCGTCATGGTTCGGCCATCTTCCCCCGTCGCTTCCCGGCGGATCGTTTGCTTTAGCCACAAGACAGCGCTGGAAATACTGACGGCATTGCCCCCGTCCCAAAAGCCCCAGCCCATGCGTAGCCGAAAGTTCCCCGACCAAGCACCGTCCTTGAAGGATGCGCAGTTGGCAAGCGATCGCGTTTTGGAGCAGTGCCCCGCGCTCTCCCTTTCTCGGCCCCTCCATGTTACAAGCGCTTCTACGTCTCACAACCACCGCACCGATGTTGTCGAATTTCATCGCAGCGGGAAGCCGTTTGGCGGCACGGGCTTGCTTTCGCTGGGTGAAGGGACAAGGGTGACCAGCGTACCGTTCACCTTTGTGCAAATGGCAACGTCGCTTTCGTTGATCGAACTGCTTGAGTTGGGTTATGAGCTTTGCGGCACCTATCGCAGAGGAAGAGCGGGTGAGCCTACGCGATACCATGCCGACCCTTTGATGACTACGCGACAGCTTGCCCAGTTCTTGCGCATGAATCCCGGCATGCATGGAGCAAAGCGTGCTCAGCGCGCATTGTCGTACATTGCCAAAGGGGCGGAGTCGCCGCGTGAAGCGAAATGTGCGTTGTTGTTCGGGCTGCCAGTGGCGTTGGGCGGATACGGTCTGGGCATTCCCCTTATGGGCTATGAGGTTGAATGCACGGGTGAGGCTTATGCTATCGCCGAAACACGAATGCTGCGATGCGACCTGTTCTGGCCATCAGCTCGTTTGGCCATGGAGTACCAAAGCAGGGCTTTTCACGAGGGGGAATTGCACCGTGCTCGAGACTCGCGCCGCGCGAATGCGTTGCGAGCCATGGGCATCGACGTGGTGCTAGTCACCGACAACGAGCTTGAGAGTTTGTTTGCTTGCGACACGATAGCGCAGTCGATGCTGCGGGTTTTGGGCAAGCGCAACCGCACATGTGTAAGAAATGCTCGTGATCGAAAACTGAAGCTACGTCGGCAGCTTGGCCTGCCGCTTGAGCCTCGACGCACCTTTGAAGCGGTAGGGAGCCCCTCTCATTTTGGCGAGGAATAACGTTTTTGGTGCAAAACCGCATAGTGCGAGAGGCTATTCCGGCGAAGTTTGGCGAAAAACTGCAGAATTGGTGCAGCCGGGGGAGGCAGAAGCAAGGCGAATGAGCGCTTGTCGGGAGTCGTGGTGTGCCTGCTGAAAGCCGAGGCACCAAAAACGCAATAATGTTCCACCGGAGTTCGATGGAAACTACGCTAGATGGCAAGACCGGCTGGAGTGGGATGATTTTTGGTTCGGTTCGCTCACGGCGCTTGGGACGGTGCGTCCGCAGCGACCGCAGTCCGCAATGCTCGCAACGCCTGAAGTGCCCGCGGCCTGGGGCTCGCAATGCTCGCAACGCCTGAAGTGCCCGCGGCCTGCAGCTTGCAGCCCTGCAGCCCTGCAGCCTTGCCTTTCCGTGGCGCCTGAAACGATATGCATGTCGCGCCTTGATGGCTCCGCTGTCGCAGTCGTGCGCCTACAGCACGTCGTGCAGGGCCGCTTTCAGGGCTGCGAGATCGTCGGGGGTGGTGGACCAGCTGGTGACGAGGCGGATGACGGTGCGGCCGTCCCCGAGCTTTTCCCAGGTGCTGAAGCGGACGCGCTCGGCCAGTGCCTCGACTTGGGCGTTGTCCAGAACGACGAACTGCTGGTTGGTGGGGCTTTCGCGGAAGAAGGTGCAGCCGGCCTCGCGCAGGATGTGGCGCAGCTCGCCGGCCATGGCGATGGCGTGGCGACCCAACTCGTCATACAGCCTGTCGGTGAACAGCGTGTCGAACTGCACGCCGAGCAGACGCCCCTTGGCCAGCAAGGCACCGTGCTGCTTGGCGTGGGTGAGGAAGTGGCGGGGCATGCCGCCGCGCGGGAACACGACCGCCTCGCCGCAGAGCGCCCCGCATTTGGTGCCGTCGATGTAGAAGGCGTCGGTGAGGCGCGCGATGTCGGTCAGGGAGACGTCGGTGTCGGGAGCGGCCAGGCCATAGGCGAGGCGCGCACCGTCCAAGTACAGCGGGATCTGATGGCGGCGGCAGAGCGTCGAGAGTTCTTCCAGCTCGGCCAAAGAGTACAGCGTGCCCAGCTCGGAGGGATGCGCAATGAACACCATGCCCGGGAACACCATGTGGGTGTAACTGGCGTCGGCGTAGAAAGTCTCCAGATAAGCTTCCACGTCGGCGGCGCGCAGCTTGCCGTCGCATTCGGGCACGGTGAGCACCTTGTGCCCAGTGGCTTCAATGGCACCGGCTTCATGAACGGCGATGTGCCCCGTATCGGCAGCGATGACACCCTCGTGCCCGGCCAGTAGAGCCGAAATGACCACGGTGTTGGTCTGGGTGCCGCCCGTGAGGAAGAACACGTCGGCGGTCTCATTATCGCAAGCCGCGCGGATGCGGGCCGCCGCGATTTCGCAAAAGCGGTCGCTGCCATAGCCCGGCGCCGGCTCCAGGTTCGTCGCCGTCAGCGCTTCCAGAATGCGCGGATGGGCGCCGGTGGAATAGTCGTTCTCGAACGAGATCATGAGTCCTCCTCAGGGCTTCCCGGAGATGTGTGTCGTGCTATTATTCCACAACGTCGAAGATGGTGGCGAAAGGCGGTACGCGAGATGGCGATCGATAAGGTGAAAGCGTATTTTGCGGAATTCGGGCGCGAGGGAGATGTTATGGAATTCCCCACATCCAGTGCAACCGTGGAGCTGGCGGCTCAGGCCGTGGGCTGCGAGCCGGCGCGCATTGCCAAGACGCTGTCGTTTGCCGTGGGCGACCGAGTGGCGCTCGTGGTGTGCGCGGGAGATGCCCGCATTGCGAACCCGAAGTTCAAGGCCCAGTTTGGAACCAAGCCCCGTATGCTTCCCGCTGAAGAGGCCGAGGAGCGCGTCGGCCACGCGGTGGGCGGCGTGTGCCCCTTCGCGGTGAACGAGGGCTGCGACGTGTACCTCGATGAATCGCTGCGCCGCTTTGACGTGGTGTACCCGGCCTGCGGCAGCTCCAACAGCGCCATCGCCCTCGCTCCCGACGAGCTGGCCGCCTGCACACCGGGCAGCACCTGGGTCGACGTCTGCAAGCTGCCGGAAGCGTAGTCGTCCGGCAGCTTGCCGCAGATACGCTGTTTTCGCTCCTATGCTCTATCCGAGATGGCGCAGGGCTTCTTCCTGCGGCGGCGTGAGGCCCTTTATGCGGAACAGCTCGGAGAGGCCATATCGCGATTGCGACAGGAGAAGGGGCGGTTCGTGATACGGCAGATGAAAATGCCGAAGCCGGCGTGCTTCTGGGGCCCGCGCGTTACGCCCGGGTGAGCTGGTCGTCTAGGTCGACTAGCTCTTGGCGGGAGTGGATGGCGAGTTTCTTGTAGATGCTTTTGGCATGGCCGCGAGTGGTGTTTTCCGAGATGAACAGCTTGCCGGCGATGGCCGATACCGTATGGCCCTTCATGAGCAGCTCGGCCACCTCAATCTCGCGCGGAGAAAGGCCGTGCTCCTCAAGGTAGCTGCGAATGCGGCGCTGTTGCTCGGAGGGGCCGTCACTGGGGACTCGGGTGGCGTCTGCTGCTGTCGCATCCGGGGAGTGCAGTGCGTCCCCCCGTTGACGCGCGCTGCCGTTGGCTGGCTTAGCACCTTGGCGGCCATCCCGGCGACTATCGCGCCGTCCCCGCCGTAACGTTGTGCCGCGGTTCAGCAGCTCCGCGTCAGTCATGGAGGCCAGCGCCTGGCCCTTTCCGCGCGTGACCAGAATGAGCGCGACCGACAGCAGCACCACGCAAAGCAAGATGACGTTCGTCCAATGGGCGAGGTCATCGGAAAGCGCCGGCCCCAGAAGCTCGGCCAGCCCGCTGCCCACGGCCATGGAAAGCAGGACGGGCCCGATGCACAGGGCGTACAGCGGTGAGGAGGGCAGTCCGTTTCGAATGGTGTACACGGCGCAGGTGATGATGAGCAGCAGGTTCACCACCTCGAAGCCGAACATGAGAAACGCCACGAGCAGCGTTGTGTACTGCTGGCCGAACAACGACGGTAGCAGGAATACGACGGTGAGCGCGGGAAAAAGTACCTGACAGATATGCAGGATGTCGAAGCCCTTCGAGAGAAACAGCTCGAGGGCCACCACCAAAAGGGCCGCCGTCGCGAATCCGACGAGCACCGCGGCGCCGCCGGAGCTTTGGGCCGGCTCGATGCCGGCGATGAGCTTCCACGAAAAACCGAGGATGCTGACGCAGAGCGCGGGCGCCATAGGTCGCCCACGGCGCGTCTCAGGGCGGGGCGCGTGAGGGGCGCCGTGGCGTCGGCCTCAATTTCGGCGAGGCTCTTCTGAAGGCAGAGAAGTGCTAAGAAGGGGAGCACGCAAACGGCAGCCAGGGCTACGGCAACGGGCGGTAAAAGGCGAATGAGCAAATACAAGGCCACCGACATGGCGGCCGAAAGGGGAATGCAGATGAGGGCGCGCTGCTGGCCTTCGGTTACGTAGAACATCTCCCAAAGCAGGAAGAACAGAGCGCAGGAGCCGCCCATGAGCACGCCCGCGACCGTCGCGATGGCGCCGTCGCTTTGGCCGAAATGAAACGCGAGAAAGTAGAGAAGCGCGGCTCCGCTGAGCATGAAGCTCGCCGCCGAGGCCGTCCAATGGGGGAGCTCGCAACGGCGGAAGGCGCACAGGGCGCCCAGGGCTCCTACGGCCAGGGGCATGAGCGTCTGTTCGGTGAGAATGTAGATCTGCCAATAATCGGCGACGGCGCCTGCGCCCTGGAACCCTGCGAGCACGATAAAGGTGACGGTCCAGAAAAAGCCGAAGCCGAGGTGGTGTATTCGCAGACCTTCCAAAAGCCTTTTGGCGCGTTGCATGTGGCATCCTTCCTCCCTGGTGCATTTTAGCAGCCGCAGCCGGTGGCCGGAGGCGGCGCACCCAACAAGTTTGCGATGATACTTGGCTATGACCTGGGATTTTTCAAAAACAACCCAAAATATGTCCCCCTCAAAAGCGTGATGCCGCGCCACGTTTCGGGTTCCCGCTGCTGCGAATTTACCCAATTTGGTGGCTTACGCGAAAGGGCGGAAGAGGGCATAGTGCTTCTCGCGTTCCGCCAATGAGAGGGCCGGGGCGTCGGTTCCGGCTTCGTGTGGACAGCTTGGGCGAAGGGCCCAGGTGGCTGCCGCGAAAGCTTCGGAACCGTTCAGTCACCGAGACTATGGAGGGAAAACATGACTGGAATTTCTCGTCGCAACTTGCTCAAGGGCGCTGCCTTTAGCGCCGCCGGCGTGGCCGCGCTCGGCTTGGCCGGATGCGCGCCGCAGACCGAGGCCACCAAGGCCGACGCGGCGCTGGCCGAAACCGGCGAGGCCGCCAAGCACACCTGGGAAGTGAAGCCCGAGCCCATCGCGGCCGACCAGATCTCCCAGACCGTCGACACCGAGGTGCTCGTCATCGGCGGCGGCTACTCCGGCACCTGCTGCGCCCTTTCGGCGGCCGAGAACGGCGCCAAGGTCATCCTGGTGGAGAAGGACGCCGTGCTGAACGGCCACGGCGTGGGCGGCACCGGCGCCATCGCCTCGCGCGCCCTGGACGACCTGGGCCTTAAGTTCGACAAGTCCCTGGAGATGGAGCGCTGGGTGTCCACCTGCGGCAACCGCTGCCGCGAGTCGCTCGTGGGCAAGTGGTTCCGCGAGTCCGAGCGCTGCATGAACTGGTTCCTCGACATGGCCGAGGCCAACGGCGCGAAGTGCATGGTCACCGTGGGCTCCAACTCCACGGTGCACCCCGAGATCGCCTGCTACCACTTCATGAGCGGCGGCCCCATCTTCGAAGAGCACACCATGGCCGACTTCGTTGAGTACATGTTCGAGGCCGAGGCCCTGAAGGCCGGCGCCGAGTTCGTCTACGAGATGCCCGCCGTGCAGCTGGTGCAGGACGAGTCCGGGAAGGTGACCGGCGCCATCTGCCAGAACAAGTCCGGCGAGTACGTGCAGTACAACGCTTCCAAGGGCGTGGTGCTCGCCACCGGCGACATCAGCTACAGCGACGAGTACATCAACGAGTTCGCCCCGGTGGCCAACCGCGTGTTCACCCGTCTGTGCTCCGACCAGGGCAACGTGGGCGACGGCCACAACATGGCCGCCTGGGCCGGCGGCGCCTTCCAGGAGGGCCCCTGGCCGACCATGATGCACCCGCAGGCCGCCGCCACCTTCCACGGCCCCTTCCTGTTCGTGAACCCCGACGGCAAGCGCTTCATGAACGAGGACGTGCCCGGCCAGAACATCGCCGACCAGCTGAGCCGCCAGCCTTTGGCGGAAAACGCCGAAGACCGCGAAGCCGGCGTGAAATCTTGGCAGATCTTCGATGCGAAGTGGCCCGAGCAGATTAAGGATATGCCCGACGGACACGGCTATGTAAACCATTACATCCCCGCTGACCAGGTCGACCAGTATCCCACCGTACTCGCAGGCTTCGGACTGGGCTACACCACCGACCAGATGGTCGAAGAGGCCGTTACCATCAAGGCCGATACGATCGACGACCTTATTTCCCAGATGGGCCTGCCGGCCGACGTTGCCAAAGCCGAAATCGAGCGTTACAACGAACTGTGCCATGCGGGCCTTGACGAAGACTTCGGCAAGATGTCCAAGCGCATGTTCCCCGTGGAGAACCCGCCGTTCTACGCTTGCAAATTCGCCAGCGCCGGCATGCTGGTGCTCTGCGGCGGCATCGACTGCGACCTTGACATGCACGCGCTCGACACCGAAGACAAGGTCATTCCTGGCCTCTACGTCGCAGGCAACACCATGGGCCGCCGCTTCTTGGTGGAATACCCCGTCGTCGTGGCAGGCATCAGCCTGGGTACCGCGATGAGCTTCGGTCGCCTCGCCGGCAAAAACGCCGCGCAGAACCTTTAAGCGCCGAACCATCTTCGGAGCGTGCGACGGCACGACCTCGCACGCTCCGCTCCGACAACTCGCTGCCTGAAAGAGCGCATTCCGCTGTTCGTAAAACATCGGCAAACGCCATTCTTCGTCTCTTCCAGGCTCATCTTCAAAAGACGCCGTCACCCCTCCCCTGGACGGTGTCTTTGTTATTTCAAAGTCCAGCTAACGACCGAGCCGTTTCGCATTGTTGGCAGCCACGACCCTACACACTCAAGGCAATTAAACTCGAATGCAAAACGAGCCCCACGATGCGAATGTACGCAGCAGGGCTCGTTTTAGGGAGGGCGTAATAGGCTAGAGTTCCGCGAGGTCGCGACCCAGCAGGTACGAAAGAGTTCCGCACACAGCGCCAAGGTTTTGACCGGGCATTACGAAGTTGTAGCTATTGGCATAGAAATCGCCCGTCATAATGCCCGTGTTATACAGACCTTCTATGGGATTGTCGTCAGCATCGCAGACGCGCATATGCTCGTCGGTGCGAAGGCCGCCGCATACCGTCAAAAACGTCGCGCCCGTGATTTTCGCTCCGTAGAAAGGAGGCGTTGAAATGGGGTGCAGGCACTCGGGATTCACATGGAATTCTTCGTCGAGCCCCTGTTCGGCATACTTGTTGTATCGCTCGATCGTCGCCTTCGCAGCCTCGACGTCTATGCCTTCCATCTGGGCAAGAAGCTCTTCGATGGTATCGGCGCGATAATATGCAGCGCCCGTTCCGATGCCGCTCGAGGGGTCGTCGACGTTTTTATCCCAGCTTGCTATCTCTTCTTCGGGAGTAGCGGGCACGATGCCGTTCACCAAATCGACGCAGGTTCCAAACGGCTCCCATTGCTCTTCCGTATATGCATACGCTTTGTCCCACACGGAATACGCGGTCTTCTGGGGGAGCTGCAGAACGGCCATGGCACCATAAGCGAAATTCGTCACTTCGTTCATATAGCGCTCGCCATGGATATCCATGTTGATGCCCCAGAAATTGGAAATCACGCCGTGCGAAGGACCCGCTGCGCCACCGTTAATCATAGGCGGATTCGGCTGGCATTTCTGCCATG
>OICY01000790.1_pt1 | contig 10483 bp, 9 predicted proteins | sample 1581441 | NCBI WGS metagenome assembly OICY01 (sample SAMEA3882514, study PRJEB24775) | human gut metagenome | biome: human-associated habitat; feature: intestine environment; material: feces | place: Netherlands | collected 2009/2010 | reverse complement strand
GTGACACGATCGTGCAGGCAGTCTGCTGTAAAAGGGCATATATAAGAGGGGCATTTATTGCATCGGGGTCTATGAGTGATCCAAGTAAGTCCTATCATTTTGAAATTGTCTGCAATGATGAGAATCAGGCAGAACATCTGAAAGAGATGATGAACAGTTTTGGCGTGGATGCCAAGATCGTTCAGCGTAAAAGAACATATGTGGTATATCTGAAAGAAGGGTCACAGATTGTAGATATGCTGAATGTGATGGAAGCACATGTGGCTCTGATGGAACTGGAGAATGTACGTATTGTGAAAGAGATGCGCAATTCAGTGAACCGTAAAGTAAATTGTGAGACGGCTAATATTAATAAAACCGTATCTGCTGCAGTAAGGCAGATGGAGGATATTACATATATCAGAGATCAGATCGGTTTTGATAAGCTGCCGGAGGGATTAAGAGACGTTGCCCTTACGCGTCTGGCGTATCCGGAAGCAGCTTTGAAAGAACTGGGTCAACTGATGGCAAGCCCGCTTGGTAAATCAGGGGTTAATCATCGACTCAGGAAGTTAAGTGAAATAGCACAAGGGTTAAGGGAACAGCAAGGAGGAGCAAGTCGTTATGATTAGAAAGCCTGTTACCATTCAAAACAATATGGACATGGAAGACCGTCCGGTGGCTCATCTTGTACAGGAAGCAAGCCAGTACGCGAGCCAGGTATACATTCTGATGGGAAGCAAAAAGATTAACGCAAAAAGTATTATGGGGATGATGAGCCTGAAACTTCAGAAAGGTGAGGATGTTACGATCGTAGCAGATGGCCAGGATGAAGATGCAGCCGTAAGTGGTGTGGCAACATTTCTTGGAGCACAGAAGTAATACGGGAGAATAATATAGAAACGATATGTAAAATAAAGGGGCCGTTGTGATGGAAGTTGCAATAGCCTCTTCGTTATTAAGAAAGATAAGGAGGAGGCATGTTTATGAAGCGTTTGCTTTTTATCTATAATCCACATGCAGGAAAAGAACTTTTAAAACCGAAACTTGCAGATGTTATTGATATCTTTGTGAAAGCGGGATATGAGGTTGTAGCATATCCGACGCAGGCATACCGTGATGCCTATAAAAAGATTAAAAAATATGACTCAAACGAATATGATCTGGTCGTGTGCAGCGGAGGAGACGGAACGCTTGATGAAGTTGTGACCGGTATGATGAAGCGAGACAGGGATAAGAGGGATCCGATCGGCTATATCCCGACCGGAACAACGAATGACTTCGCAAGCAGTCTTCACATCCCGAGAGGTTTGCTGGAAGCGGCAGATAATGCTGTGAATGGAGAGGTATTTTCCTGCGACGCAGGAAGATTTAATGATGATATTTTTGTGTATATTGCGGCATTTGGACTTTTTACGGATGTATCGTACCAGACCAAACAGTCAATGAAAAATGTATTGGGACATTTGGCGTATGTTCTGGAAGGGGCGAAGCGTCTGTTCAACATTCCTTCTTACAAAGTGAAAGTAACACATGATGATGAAGTGATCGAAGATGAATTCGTATATGGTATGGTTACGAATTCCAGATCAGTCGGCGGATTCCGTAATCTGATCGGAAAACAGGTGGGGTTTGATGATGGCGTGTTTGAAGTAACATTGATCAAGACACCAAAGAATCCGATCGAATTACAGGAGATCATTGCTGCACTGATGATTCAGCAGATGGATTCCAAATATATGTATACGTTCAAGAGCGGACGGATCATGTTTGAATCGATTGAGGAGATTCCGTGGACACTGGATGGGGAATTCGGCGGTGAACATGATGAGGTTGTGATTGAGAACTTGAATAAAGAGCTTCAGATCATGGTTCCGGTAACGCATGAAGAAGACTAAAAATCCATGAATTGTAGAAAAATCCAAAAAATTTAAAAAAATTAAAAAAAGTACTTGCCTTTTTGCAAAATCCTTGCTATACTAGGTAAGTACCAAACAAATGGCTCCGTGGTCAAGCGGTCAAGACGCTAGCCTCTCACGCTGGAATCAGGGGTTCGATTCCCCTCGGAGTCACTGATGAAGATCTGCAGAATGTTCTGTAGATCTTTTTTTCTTTTTAATCTAAGTATGTAAGAGAAAAGGCTGAGGATAAGTTCTCGGTATATCACTAAAATACTCGAAGCAAAATCTAATAAAATTTATTTGTTAATATTATAGATGAAATCTATAATATACCCTTTATATAAAGAAAAACAATTTCAACAAGCAGACAATAAATGCTACTATTGAAGCAGTCAGAAAGGAATAGGAATTATGAAAAATCTTTTGGTAGTATCTCATTGTATTTTGAATAATGCGGCAAAAGTAGAACAGGATGAAGCTGAGCTGGCTGAAGAATATAAAATCCGTGAAGAACTGATGCAGCTTATTTTGAAAAAAGATGTACAGCTGCTTCAACTGCCTTGTCCGGAATTTATTATGTATGGATCTCAGAGATGGGGACATGTGAAGAACCAGTTTCAACATCCATTTTACATGGAACAATGCCGTAAAATTCTTGAACCGGTTCTGCTTCAGTTGCAGGAATACGCACAACATGTGGAAAAATTCCATGTTCTGGGGATTGTTTCTGTAGAGGGCAGTCCGAACTGTGGATATCATCTAACCTGTGAAGGAGAATGGAAAGGTGAGATTGGTACGGATGAAAAAAGAATACAGGACATTCAGAAATCTCTGAAAATGACAGAAAATCCGGGTGTGTATATGGAAGTACTGGAAAAAGAACTTCAAAAAAGAAATATGGAAATTCCTATTGTGACGATGAAAGAAGCAGTGCAACTGCTGAACAACTAAAGGTTAGAGAGAAAAGAGGAGAACAAAATGAAAAACAGAAAAGTCTATGTAACAACTTTTTGCGGTGTTGCAGTAGCAATGAACATCGTGCTTGGAATTATCACATCGGCACTTGGAATCCCGTTATATCTGGATACACTGGGAACTGTGCTTTCCGCAGCAATTCTTGGTCCGGTACCGGGAATCATTGTAGGAGCATTGAGTAATATTATTACGGGGCTGATCTACAGTGTGTCAGATATCCCATTCTGTCTGGTAAATATGGCAGTCGGTCTGATCGTAGGTCTTGTGGCAAAAAAATGGAAATTTGGAATCGTACCTGCAGTGATTACAGGTATTGCGCTTAGCTTTATCTGCCCGGCAATTGGAACACCAATCGGAATCTATGTATATGGTGGTCTGAATGGATCTGTATCTGATATGCTGGTAATGTCACTGGTACAGGGCGGAAAAACAATTTTCCAGGCTTCATTCCTTAGAAATGTTGCATCAAACTTAATCGATAAGATCGGAACATGTATTATTGGATGCCTGCTCATTAAGGCGATGCCGATGAGATTCATGGATAATTTTAAGAAAGAGGCATAAATCTCATATGATAAAGATTGAAAATCTGGTACATAAGTATACGATATGGAAAGATGAAAATACAAAAAGTGAGAAGACAGTATTGGACGGAATATCATTAGATATTCCGTCTGGTCAGTTTGTGGCAATTTTAGGACCGAATGGTTCCGGAAAGTCTACATTGGCAAAGCATTTAAATGTACTGCTGCTTCCGAATGAAGGAACGGTATGGATTGACGGGAAAGATACACATGCAAAAGAAAGGCTCTGGGAAATCAGAAGTCAGGTTGGCATGGTATTTCAGAATCCGGATAACCAGATCATTGGGACGAGTGTAGAAGAAGATGTTGCATTTGGTCCGGAAAACAAAAATATAGAACCGGAAAAAATAAGAAAAATTGTAGAAACTGTTTTGCGAAAAGTGAAGCTGTGGGATCGGAGAAAGGCGTCACCTTCCATATTATCCGGCGGACAAAAACAGAGACTGGCAACGGCCGATGCGCTGGCAGGACTTCCGGCATGTCTGGTGTTAGATGAACCGACAGCTATGCTTGATCCGGATTCAAGAAAAGAAGTAATAAATATCGTAAAAGAATTGAATCGAAAAGAAGGAATGACGATTATTCTGATTACGCATCACACGGATGAAGTAGTAGATGCAGACCGTATTGTATTGATGAAGGATGGGAAAATCATCGGGGATGACATTCCGAAGAAAATATTTGCGGATTACGAATTGTTAAAAAAGGCAAAAATGGATATTCCGCCGGTTGTAGAGTTGGGAATGAGATTAGAAAAACAGCAAATTGGATTAGAGGGTCCGGTTTTACAGGAACAGGAAATGATCGAAAAAATCGTGAAATTATACAGAAGTAAATGTGGAGGCAAAAAGGATGCTGCAAGGTAAACATATCACATTTTCTTATTCAGATTCGGCAAAAGGGAAGATAGATGTTTTGAAAGATGTCTCATTTGAGATTAGAGAACATGATTTTATAGGACTGATTGGTACATCCGGGTCGGGAAAGACAACATTGATCAAGCATCTGAATGGTCTGCTGAAGGCGGAATCGGGAGAGATCTTTTTCAATGGGGAAAATATATATAGTAAAAAATATCCGATTTCAAAATTAAGAAAAGAAGTTGGTCTTGTATTTCAGTATCCGGAGCAGCAATTATTTGGCAGGACGATTCTGAAAGATGTTATGTATGGGCCGCTGAATCTTGGAATGAGTGAAGAAGAGGCTGAAAAGTCTGCAGTAGAAAGTCTGGAGCTTGTCGGAATCTCAAAAGAGTATTATCATTTGAGTCCGATGGAACTTTCGGGAGGTCAGAAACGATGCGTTGCGATTGCGGGAGTACTGGCGATGCAGCCGGAGATATTGGTGTTAGATGAACCGGCAGCAGGACTTGATCCTGAAACAAAAAATGAAATATTCGAGTTGTTGTGCAGGATAAGGAAAGAACGAAATAATGCAATTGTATTGGTTTCGCACCATATGGAAGATGTAGCTCAATTTGCTAATCGGGTATGGGTGATGCATGAAGGAAAGATCGCAATGGATGGCACTCCGGAAGAAGTATATGGAAGAGTGGAAGAGTTAGAAGAAATGCATATAGGAATCCCGCAGATTACGCATTTGACATATTCGCTGATACAGGAAGGTCTGCCTTTGCCGAGGCCGGCAATCAATGTAGCGGATGCTGAAGAGATGCTGGTGAGAATATTTAAAGGAGAGAAGGAAAGATGATTCGGGATATTACGATTGGAAGATATTATGATTCGGAATCTGTGATTCACCGGATGGATCCGAGAACAAAACTGATGGGAGTTCTGGTTTATATTATTTCTTTATTTCTTGTAAAAAATGTCTGGTGGTATCTCGGATGTCTGATTGTAATGCTGGTTCTTTATAGGCTTGCAAGAGTTCCAGTGGGATATTTGTTAAAAGGATTAAGAGGAATTCTTGTTCTGCTTTGCTTTACTTTTCTGTTCCGTATGCTGTATACACCGGGAGATGCGGTCGCATCTGTTTGGATATTTACCATAACAAAACAGGGAATATGGAAAGCAGTGCAGATGACAGCAAGGATAGCTTTGATGATCACAGGTGCGTCTCTGCTTTCTTACACTTCAACGCCGAAAGAACTGGCAGATGGTCTGGAGAAGGCTTTTTCGGGATTGGGGAAGATTGGAGTCCCGGTACATGAGATGGCAGTGATCGTGATGATAGCATTTCGTTTTATACCGATTATGCTGGAAGAGTTAAATGTGTTGATGGATGCACAGGCGGCAAGAGGTGCAAGGTTTGAAGAGGGAAATGTTGTCGAAAAATGTAAAGGGGTTATGACGTTATTGTTTCCGCTGTTTCTGATGACGGTCAGGAGATCATCGGATCTGGCTATGGCGATGGAAGCGCGGGGATATACCGGAAGCACAGAAACTTCAAGAATGTATCCGTTGACATATAAAAAAGAAGACAGGGCAGGATACATTGTTATCTTGATATATCTTGCCGTTTTCATAATTGGCCGGATAAGTTTCTTGTTTTTTTAGAAGTTATGATATATAATGCAAGTGAAACAAATTTGTCATAGTGAAAGTAGTAATACTTATGGCATCAAGAATTGGAGGAATAACATATGTTAGTATCAGCAAAAGAAATGCTCGATAAGGCAGTAGAAGGTCATTACGCAGTAGGACAGTTTAACATCAACAACTTAGAGTGGACAAAATCTATTCTCCTTACAGCAGAAGAGTTAAAGTCACCAGTTATCTTAGGTGTATCTGAGGGGGCTGGAAAATACATGACAGGATTCAAGACTGTAGCAGCTATGGTTAAAGCTATGATGGAAGAACTTAACATCACAGTTCCTGTAGCATTACACCTTGACCACGGAACATACGAAGGATGTAAAAAATGTATTGATGCAGGATTTTCTTCAATCATGTTCGACGGATCTAAATATCCAATTGAAGAGAACGTAGAGAAGACAAGAGAACTTATCGCTATCTGCAGAGAAAAAGGAATGTCTATCGAAGCCGAAGTAGGATCTATTGGTGGAGAAGAAGACGGAGTTATCGGTAAAGGTGAATGTGCTGATCCTAACGAGTGTAAGATGATTGCTGATCTCGGTGTTGACATGCTTGCAGCTGGTATCGGTAATATTCATGGAAAATACCCGGCTAACTGGGAAGGATTAAGCTTTGAGACTCTGGATGCAATCCAGAAACTGACAGGAGAGATGCCTCTGGTACTTCACGGTGGCACAGGTATCCCGGCAGATATGATCAAGAAAGCTATCGACCTTGGCGTATCCAAGATCAATGTAAACACAGAATGCCAGCTTTCTTTCGCAGCAGCTACACGTAAATACATCGAAGAGGGAAAAGATCAGCAGGGTAAAGGATTCGATCCTCGTAAACTCCTTGCTCCTGGCGCAGAAGCTATCAAAGCTACTGTAAGAGAAAAAATCGAACTGTTCGGTTCTGCAAACAAAGCCTGAGTTTAAGCACGAAAATGCTGTGCAGGATTCCTGGGGGACTTCCTCCTCAGGGTCCGCACAGTATTTTTTTTCGCGAGCAACGAGTCAAAGTCCGTGCTTGCACGAGACCTTGACGACTGCCGCGAAAGCTTTCATCGAATCCGCTAATTTTTTCGCCTGAATTAGGAAAGTTTTGTAAAATAATACGAAAAAGGGACTGAGTTCAAAAAAGCACTTGCGTTTTTTAAGTTTTTGAGTTATTTTAGTATCAGTTGGAAATCAAATCCATATGCGAATGTAAAACAAGGGCGTTCTACAAAAACTTAGCTTTCCTTAGCTGCTTTTTGAGAACCCCTTTTTCTTGTATCAGGACCTTTTTAGAGTCCGGCGGGAAGGTCGCATCGCAAAATTCACAAATGGAAAGGAAGAAAGAAAATGGGAGAATATGTAAATCCGGCCAAAATCTTTGGCGAAAATGTATTCAATGACACTGTAATGCAGGAACGTCTTCCAAAAAATGTTTACAAGAAGCTGAAAAAGATCATCGAAGAAGGCGGTGAGCTGGATCTTGCTACTGCAGATACGATTGCACATGAGATGAAAGAATGGGCAATTGAAAAAGGAGCAACACACTATACACACTGGTTCCAGCCGCTGACTGGTACAACTGCAGAAAAGCACGATTCTTTTATCACAGCACCGATGCCGAACGGCAAAGTACTGATGAGCTTCTCCGGTAAAGAGCTGATCAAAGGCGAGCCGGATGCATCTTCTTTCCCGTCCGGTGGACTGCGTGCTACCTTTGAGGCAAGAGGATATACAGCATGGGACTGCACCTCACCGGCTTTCGTTCGTCAGGACGCAGCAGGCGCAACCCTCTGCATTCCGACTGCATTCTGCTCCTACACAGGAGAGGCGCTTGACCAGAAAACACCGCTTCTTCGTTCCATGGAAGCTCTGAATGTACAGTCCCTGCGTCTGTTAAAACTGTTCGGAAACACCACTTCCAAGAAAGTAACTCCTTCTGTAGGACCGGAGCAGGAATACTTCCTGGTAGATGCAGAGAAATTCCTGCAGAGAAAAGACCTGATCTACACCGGCCGTACCCTGTTCGGCGCAATGCCTCCAAAAGGACAGGAGATGGACGATCACTATTTCGGAACCATCCGTCAGAGAATTGCTTCCTTTATGAAGGAGGTCAACATTGAGCTGTGGAAGATGGGCGTTACCGCAAAGACACAGCACAATGAGGTTGCACCGGCACAGCATGAGCTGGCTTCCATCTATTCCGAGGCAAACGTAGCAGTCGACAACAACCAGCTCGTAATGCAGACCTTAAAGAGAGTTGCATGCCAGCACGGACTGAAATGCCTGCTGCATGAGAAACCGTTCGCAGGTGTCAACGGTTCCGGAAAACATAACAACTGGTCCATCACCACAGATGACGGCATCAACCTTCTTGAGCCGGGCAAAACACCGCACGAGAACATTCAGTTCCTGCTTGTGTTAAGCTGCGTCCTGAAAGCTGTTGATGTTCACGCAGATCTGCTCCGTGAGTCCGCAGCCGATCCAGGAAACGATCACAGACTGGGAGCCAACGAGGCGCCGCCGGCCATCATTTCCGTATTCCTTGGCGAGCAGCTGGAGGACGTTGTTGAGCAGCTGATCAGCACCGGAAATGCAACCAAGAGTAAAAAAGAGGGCGTTCTGGAGACTGGTGTTAAGACACTTCCGGATCTCAAGAAAGACGCTACCGACCGTAACAGAACCTCACCGTTCGCCTTCACCGGAAACAAATTCGAGTTCCGTATGGTTGGTTCCCGTGACTCCGTTGCAGCTCCGAACATCGTACTGAACACCATCGTTGCAGAAGCATTCCGCGATGCATGCGATGTACTGGAAGGCGCTGAAAACTTTGAGGACGCTGTCCATGATCTGATCAAGAAGAACTTAAGTGAGCATCAGAGAATCATCTTCAATGGCGACGGATATGCAGATGAGTGGTTAGCTGAGGCAGAGAGAAGAGGACTTCCGAACATCAAATCCATGGTGTACGCAATCCCGGCACTGACCACTGATACCGCAATCAAACTGTTCGGCGATTTCAAAGTATTCACCGAGGCAGAGCTGGTATCCCGTGCAGAAGTTAAATTCGAGAACTATGCAAAGACCATCAACATCGAAGCAAAGACCATGATCGACATGGCAAGCAAACAGATCATCCCGGCAGTCATCAAATATGCGACTTCCCTGGCTGGATCCATCAACACCATCACCGCAGCAGGTGTTACGGCAGTTGGTGTACAGAAGAATCTGCTGAACGAGACAAGTGCACTGCTTGAGGAAACTCAGAAAGCACTCGACGAGCTGATCGCAATCGAGAATGCAGGATGCGAGATGGAAGACGGCGAAGCAAAAGCAAAATACTACTACGAGAAAGTTGCTCCGGCTATGGAGGCACTCCGTGCACCGGTTGACAAACTTGAGATGATCGTGGATAAAGAAGCTTGGCCAATGCCATCTTACGGAGACCTGATCTTCGAGGTATAATATTCATAAAAGTTTTACTTATTATAAAAAGTTACTGTTCGGATGAAACGTCCGGGCAGTGACTTTTTTTATTTTTATAGTATAATGAAAAAGAAATATAAAAAGAAAGTGTGGAGAATAAAAATGCAGTCAGCAGCAGAATTGAAAAGTTTACTGAACCGGATCGACCATAAAGGCTATCCGGCTTATAAAGATACAAAAGGAATCTATCAGTTTCAGGGATATGAATTGTCTATTGACCATGTGCAGGGTGATCCATTTGCGTCACCGTCAAAGGTAAGTGTCCGTGTGCGGGGAAGACAGGCAGCATTTCCGAAAGAATTGTATAAAGAAAGACATCAGAGAGTTGCGTTGCAGGATGAACTGACGCGGCAGTTTGGAAGAAGGGCAGAACGCTTTGCATTTAAGGTAAAAGGATCGGGAAAAAGTGGCCTGATTTCAGTAAGCCGGTGTGGACAGGAAGTGCTGGAACGGACAGCGTGCCGGATTGATGAAAGGACGGGAGATGTGACGCTGAGAATGGAGATTGGATTTCCTGCAAATGGAAGAACGATCAATGCAAGAGAACTGGAAAAGATCCTGTTTGAATTTGTACCGGAATGTGTCAGATATTCACTTTTTTATAAAAATATGAATGAAGGAAAGCTCAGAGAGATCATTGACCTGTCGGAAGACCAGCATTATATAAGAGAAATGTTATCGGAGCTGGGACTCTGTGCCTTTGTGGCAAATGGAAGTATTCTTCCAAGAGAGTCGGGAATTTCAGCAAAACCGATGCGTGGCGGGGTGAAATTTATTTCTTCGAAGGAGCAGGAAGTGACTTTGGAATTACCGCATAAGGGAAAGCTTACAGGAATGGGGATTAAAAAAGGAATTACCCTGATCGTTGGCGGAGGCTATCATGGAAAGTCGACACTTTTGAAAGCGTTGGAACTGGGAGTGTATGACCATATTGCCGGTGATGGACGGGAGTATGTGATTACGGATGCATCTGCATTGAAATTACGTGCAGAAGATGGAAGAAGTATCCAAAAGACAGATATTTCCAT
>OICY01000773.1_pt1 | contig 10666 bp, 9 predicted proteins | sample 1581441 | NCBI WGS metagenome assembly OICY01 (sample SAMEA3882514, study PRJEB24775) | human gut metagenome | biome: human-associated habitat; feature: intestine environment; material: feces | place: Netherlands | collected 2009/2010 | reverse complement strand
TATCACCGTGAGCACGCTACCGAAGTTGGAAAACTCAATGGGAGGTAGTGCTGTATCGACAACCCAGTCATATGGTGTGCCGGCGATTCCCAGGATGAGCACCATGATCTGATCGGCAAACAGTGCCAGAAAAATGAAGAGGATAGACTTGATGGCGAGCTTGGTAGGGTCCTCCGCACTAAGGCCCACACCAAGCCCGAAGTTTTTGAAGAGCTGCCACACGAGGTTCAAAAGGATAAAGCCAACAGCAATCGCTGCAAAGACTTCGTAGAGCGTCTCAGCGGCTGGAAAGTAACGCAAGAAAGTGCTCATGTCACAACCCAGCGCTCCAAGAACGGAGCCTGTGACCAGGTCCAGCAGGTTCATGATCTGCGTGGCAATCCACTCAACAATGCTGTCTAAGATACCCATGTAACACCTCCTGCGTCAGATCAGAAGCAGCCCAACTCGTCGTCGAAGCTGCTCTCAGGCAGGAAGTAAGCCGCTGTCAAGCACATGGCGATGCCAGCGATGATACCGGATACCAAGCAGATGATGCTTTTTTTCATATCTTGTTTCTCCTTTAAGGTGTCCAAGTGCCACCGGCGAAGAAAGGCGTCACATAGGCCATGATAAAGCCAAGGCTATTCAGGATAGCCCAAGTAATGATGATCCGCTTCAACCAAGCACGGGACTCGTCAACCGTCCGTCCGGATCTGGAGAAGTTCATCAGAAGAAGCGCAACGGCAGCCGTAACAACTGCGGCAATGGTGCTGATGCTGAGGATTTGCGTATACACATCCTGCATGATCGCACTCGCCTTCGTCCAAATGGTATCCGCGGCGAAAGCACGAGTGGAAAACATGCTCAGCATCGTAGGCATCACAAATGCTATATACAGTCCACGACCAACGCTTACATTTCTGAATCGCTCCTGCAGCTTCTTGACGACGGCAGGTTTGTTCTGATTCATACTGGGAAGTCCTCCTTTCAACTAGAGCCGAAAAGAAAAGCCAGGGGCTTGGGCAGTGCGACCCAAACTCCTGGCTTATGCATGAAAAATGCCCCCGGCAGAGCAGAGGGCCGTCCATCGATGAAACTTTTCGACGCTATCATCTTAGCATTTATGGAATACAGATGCAATTAAGCAGGACTTCAAATACAGTTCGGAAATAGTTCAATTTTAGTTCAGGGCAGAAATTGCTTGATGATTTCCATACAATCACGAGCCGTATAACCCCATAAAATGCGGTCGATGGCTTTGATCGCCATATTGAGGTAACTGTGATAAGTCACCATCGACATTTGGAAACCTATTCGCTCGAGCTCTGCAAGGATTGCTTCACGGTTGGCCAGCTTCCTCTCCGAGAAGTAGGTGAGATAGAGGATCTGGTACATCAACTCCCCATGATCCGGATCCAGCCTTACCGTGTTCAGCGCGTTTTTGATGATCTGGAGCATATTCTTGCTCCGGATGACCGTGCGTGCGTATCCTTCAAGCTTTGAGCCGGATAAATCAACCCCAGCAAGCTCTGCATTGACCTCCAGTGTGGAAAGCCGGGTGCCATGTTCCATCTCCATCCTGATATTCATGTCAGACTCCGAGATCTGGATCGCATAGGCCACCTTGCGGTATTGCTTGAGCAAGTGCCTGGTGTTGTGATACTTTTCCACAGGCTTGCGTTTCATCGGCTTGTCCTCCAGATGATCTACGCCAACCTGAAGGCCAGTCTCAATCTCCGTCTTCAACGCTTCCTTCTCAAGCGCAAAGACGGGTGTGCTGTCAGAGGTCATGATTTCATCTCCTTTCCGAGTGTGGATTCTTTGGGCGGGTCACGACTACTCTTCTCCTGTTCAGAGATCTCCCAGTCTAAAGAACTGTAGAAGACTAATGGAATCTGCCGAGCAAAAAAAGAGGAGCGAACCACCAGAAACACCTGTATTTTCAAGGACTTTCTGGCTTTACCTATTGTTTTCTCTGGCGGGACGCGAGACTCGACGCTGATATCGAGTTTGCTGTCGTCTGCTTCCACCACATCAATCGCCTTAGCAATACCAATGATCTCGCCAATCCTGCTTAGTTCAAGTTCCTCACAGCCTTCACCGTAGATCATCTCACGATAGCGGCACATTGAAATGACAGAGCCGCGTGAGCTGGAAAAACTCACACGGCTGATAATTCCATATTCGCCGGCCTTCAACATGAAGCGTCCGACTCGGGACTTGGACCAGCCCCAACGACGAGCAAGGTAAGTATATGAGAGCAGCGGCATACCTCGCATATTGGAGTAATAGACAACTGGCATATACTCAGATCCTCGCACTTGGGGGTCATTCAGGATTGTGTGGAGCCACATATCCATGATGGCGTCCAATTCACTGAATACAATTCCGACTTCCTTTCGTGCTGTCTTCAGAAGCAGTCTGCCGACAGGCAGCGGGAAGAAAAAGAATCCCGATCCTTTATAGCTGTAATAGTTATACTGTAGGTGTGTGCAGTGCTCTTTCCAATCGGCAATCGTGAAGCGGAGTATTTCCTTTTCCTCATCCAAGATCTCAAAGATAAGGAATCCATGATTCTGGAAGTACTCCATCAGCTCAAGCGCCTGAGCCTTGGAGTGGACTCGAAGGATTCTGGGCAATGCCCCGAGCTTGCAGATCCACTGACCCGGTGCCTCCATATATCGGTCGCCATTGATCACGCGTTCATTGGATCGGAAATTAGCGTAGCTGAAGAGCGCCATGAGACTGAATAGATGGACAGTTCCTTCGTTCCGGAAATCCTTGTGATCATTGAAGTGTCGGAACCACGGCTTATAAACTCTTACCTTCGGAAAGCACACCAACTGTTGTTTTTGTGTGCAGCTCATCTCATACACCTCCTTCCTGACAGAGTTATAAATAGAGTCGATTCCAAGTCCCCTGGTCAGGGGGACACAGGCATTTCAGCCTCGGCCCATGCTTGTGGGTGCGTCGTCCCTCGGTTTGAGACCTAGCCGGACGAGTGTACCATTATTTTCCCGTGCTGTCGTCGCAATGGAGCTTGACCAAGCCCCTTTCACTTGCTCATAGTGGCTCGAACACGGTGATGTCTTGGAATCGTATTCGGTTTTCAAGGTACAGTGCTGTGGTAACAGGTTGAGAGTCTGCGGTCGGCAAGTCATAAAACACCTCGAATGCACCTCTCGTAATGAATGTAGAAATGGCACCCCTTTTGACCACCCTTCAAAAAAGAAAAATTTCCCCATCGACTAAAATAAGCTGATGAGGTATTATGAAAATGCATTGAAAACAAAAAAAGCACGCACCCACCATTTAAGGTGAATGCGTGCAAATGATAAGTCGGGAGGAAGCTTTGATTTTGGACTAAATCAGCATACTCACTCTATAGAACCGACTGTATGTCTATTATAGGTCAATCCTCGCTTTTAAAGTCGATGGCGGGGGAGACAACGGAGTTGGCAAAGCCCGTGATCGGCACGAGCGTGCCGGCCCCGGCAAAGCGCGCGATGGAATTGTAAAGGTTTAAGCCTGTTAAAAGTGCGGAGAGGAAGATGAGGCAGATCGAGGTCGCCGTGCCTGCGTCCGCCTTTGCAAGGCCGAGCGAGAGAAAGCCGTTCTGGATGAGCTGGCCGAGCGCGCAGATCGCGCCGCCGATGAAAAAGGCAAAGGCGGTATCCTTGAAAATGGGCGATTTGGGCGCAAGGCGCTTGACATACTCCTGATATTCCTGAGGCGTCATATCCATGAAGAATCACTCCTTTTGTCGTAGTGTTTGCGGAAAATGGATGAAATATCCGAGCTCAGCCATCTTGCACGCGGCGCGGTTTGTGCTACAATGGGCGAGGAGATTTTTAGTAAAGGAGTTGACGCGATGCGACCGCTGGGACTGTATCTCCACATTCCGTTCTGCAAGGCGAAGTGCATTTACTGCGACTTCTACTCGCTTCCTCATTCGGAGGAGAAGATGGACGCCTACACCGCGGCTTTACAGCGCGATCTGATCCGCTGGGCGGATCAGGCGAAAGGCCATACCGTTGACACGATCTACTTTGGCGGCGGCACGCCGAGCTATCTCGGCGCAGACCGGCTCTGCCGCATTTTAGAGACGGTCTTTGCCCATTACCGCGTGGACAAAAACGCTGAGATCACGACCGAGGCGAATCCCGATAGCGCGCGGGAGGTATCAGCACTGCGGCAGCTCAGAGAAGCGGGCTTCAACCGCATTTCGCTCGGGATGCAGTCGGCGAGCGACGACGAGCTGCGCCTGATCGGGCGCGTCCACACGCATAAAGAGACGGTTGAGGCCGTACATGCCGCCCGCGCGGCGGGCTTCGACAATGTGAGCCTCGATCTCATCTACGGCCTACCCGAGCAGACAATGGCGCACTGGCGGGAAAACCTGCAAGCGGCCATCGCTCTTGAGCCTGAGCACCTTTCCTGCTACGGGCTCAAGATCGAGGAGGGCACGCCGCTCGACCGCAAAAAAGACGCCCTGCGCATCCCCGACGACGATGAACAGGCGGAGGAGTACCTTGCAACGGTCGAGCTGCTCGAAAAGGCGGGCTACGCGCAGTATGAAATTTCGAACTTCGCGCGTCCTGGGCGCGAGTCGCGCCACAACCTCAAATATTGGACGATGCAGGAGTATCTGGGCTTCGGTCCTGGCGCGCATTCGGACTTCGGCGGGCGGCGCTTCGCCTACGCGCGCGACTTGAATGCTTACATCAAGGGTGAGGAGCACCTTTCCGAAAGCACATGCCCCGCGGAACGCGAGCGCGAAGAAGAACGCGTCATGCTTGCCCTGCGCACCGCGCGGGGGCTCGACCTGTCGGCGCTCAAGGAGGACACGCGGGACGCCGAGGCAGTGCTCGAAGAGTGCGCGCACCACGGCCTTTCCCAAAAGGAAAACGGCCGCTGGCGGCTGACGCCGCAGGGCTTTCTGGTGTCAAACGCCGTCATCGTGCGGGTGCTCGAGGCGCTTTCCCTCTAAATTTTGCAAAAAAAGTGGAAACTTTTTCCGCGTTTTCGCGTCTTTACTTATGGCAGGGTATCTGCTATACTATGTTATGTTTACCAATTCAAGGCATTTTCAGCAAGGAGGCAAATCGTGAAATCCATCATCCGTAAGTTTTTGTCGCTGTCGCTGGCAGTCGTGCTGGCGGCGGCTCCGCTCAACGCCTTCGCGTCTGACGCGCTCGGCGACGATCTGACGAGCTCAAGCGTCGAGGTCAACGAGCGCACCGAACTCAACGCCGGCACGTTCTGGAGCAATACGTATTCTGATCTCCGTCAGGAGAATTATGTGGTCTACTCGCCCAACGCACGCGTCAAGCCCATCGTGAGCGGCGGCGACTACACGACCCAGCTTACAACGGTCTCGACCGCCGCGAAAAAGCTCGAAGCGCGCGGCTACCGCGTGGTCGCGGGCATCAACGGCGACTATTACGACACGGCGACGGGCATCCCGCTTGGCAGCATGATGACCGAGGGCGTGCTGCGCAACGCCTCGAGCGAGTATTACGCCATCGGCTTCCGCGACGACGGCAGCACGGTGATGGGCAAGCCCTCGCTCCGCATCACGGCGCAGTCGGATTATGGCCGCAGCCTGACGGTCACGGCTTTCAACTACGTGCGCCAGAGCTCATTCGGCATCTATCTCTATGACTCTACCTTCAATGCCCGCGCCACGACCGGCACGAGCGAGGAGGGCGTGGATGTTGTCTGCTCGGCGGTCGGCGGCTCGCTCGGCCTGAACGGCAGCCTGACGCTCGTGGTCGAGCAGGTCATCGAGGGCGGCAAGGACACGCCCGTCGGCGCGGGACAGTATGTGCTTTCGTCGAATTTGAAGGCGGCGGGCTATGTGGAGCAGCTGCGCGCGCTCCAGCCCGGCGAGCGCCTGACGCTTTCCGTCAGCGCGAACGGCAGCGAGTGGAACGGCGTGACGAATATGATCGGCGCGCTCTATCAGCTGGTCGAAAACGGTCAGGTCTGCGCGGGCCTTGTCAACGGCGCGGCCCCGCGCACTGCGGTGGGCCTCAAGCGCGACGGCTCGCTCGTGCTCTACACGATCGATGGCCGCCAGAGCGGCTATTCCATCGGCGCGACGCTGACGCAGGTCGCCCAGCGCATGGTGGAGCTCGGCTGCGTGACAGCGCTGAGTCTGGACGGCGGCGGCTCGACCGCGATGGTCGCGACGAGCCCCGACAGCACGGTATCGACGCTTGTCGACAAGCCCTCCGGCGGCAGCGAGCGCGCGGTGACGAACCATGTCTTCCTCGTGGCGAACAGCCAGCCGACGAACATCGTGGGTCACGTGTATCTTGAAAGCGAGAGCACGCGCGTGCTCCCGAACGCGCAGGTGAAGCTCACCGCGACGGCGCTCGACACGAACTATATCCCCATGGCAAATTCCAATGTCTCCCTGCGCGCGGATAAGGGCACCATTGACGGCAATGTCCTGACCGCGCCCGCCTCCGGCACCGTGACGGTGACGGCGAACGCGGGCGGCGCGAGCGCGCAGACGAAGATCGATGTCATCACGCAGCCCGACAGCATCAGCGTCAAGCAGAACGGCAAGACCGTGAGCGCCATCACCGTGAGCGCGGGCGAGACGGCGACGCTAACCGCCTCGGCGATGTACCGCCATTTGCCGGTGCTCGGCGACAACAAGGGCTTTACCTGGACCGTGCAGGGCAATGTCGGCACGATCGAAAACGGCGTGTTCACGGCGTCCGGCAGCATCGGCAGCGGCAGCGTGACGGCGAGCCTCGGCCGCATTTCCGTGACGGTCCCTGTGACGGTGACGGCGCGCGCCCTGCGCACGCTCGACGGCTTTGAGACCTCGTTCGCGACCGTGACCGGCACGCGTGCGATGCTCTCCTACAACAGTGAGATGACCCGCGTGCACAACGGCTACGCCTCCGCACGGCTTGACTATGCGACCAGCAGCGAGGGCAACGCCTACATCGGCCTCAACTATGCCATTCCTTCAAATTACGACCAGCTCAACTTCTGGGTCTACGGCGACAATAGCGGAGCGCAGCTCGCGCTGGTGACGGATACTGGAAGCGTGAACCTGGGAGCTCTCAACTTCTCCGGCTGGAAGCTCCTGACGGCGAACCTCGGCGCGGCGACCGCGATCACGGGCATGATCGTCTCTTCGGACACGGAGCTTATCAGCGCCGTGTACCTTGACCAGCTCGTGCTCTCCTACGGCGGCCTGACCGATACGACCGCGCCGAAGCTCTCGCTCCAGTACAATGCGGCGAGCAACACTGTGACCGGCACGGTGAAAGATGACATCGACGGCGCGGCCATCCCGACCATTCACGTGACCTACGACGGCAAGAGCTACACGTCCTACACCTACAGCCAGTCGAGCGGCGCGCTGAGCATTTCTCTTCCCGCCGCTGACGGCGCGCAGCACCGCGTGAATGTGGTCGCGGGCGACGCGAGCGGCAACCTGAGCCGCGCGGGCATGAACGCCGGCACGTCGAGCACGACGCCCGCCTTCAACGACATGAAGGACCACTGGGCAAACGACGCGGTGGCGTACCTCAAGCGCAGCGGCATTTCGAACGGCTCGAACGGTAACTTCCTGCCGGATACGAACATCAGCCGTCAGGAATTTGCCGTGCTGCTCGCGCGTTACTTAGGTTCTTCGCAGGATTATTCCTCCGTGCAGCTCCCGTTTGCCGATACGAATGAGATCGCATCCTGGGCGCTGAACGGCGCGAAGGCGATGTACTCGCTCGGCATCATCAAGGGCAGTTCCGACGGCTCGGGCAAGCTCTACTTCAACCCCACGGCCAACGTGAGCCGCCAGGAGGCGGTGACGATGCTCGGTCGCCTGACCGAAAAGGGCTACGCCCAGGGCGCGCTCAAGTTCACCGACAGCAGCGCGATCCAGTCGTGGGCGGCGGAGTACGTGAGCACGCTCAGCGAGATGGGCATCCTCACGGGCTTTAACGACGGCAGCTTCCGCCCCAACGGCGCGATGACGAGGGCACAGGTGGCGACAGTCTTATATAAATTCTAAAATGAAAGGGAACGGCAAAGCCGTTCCCTTTCATTTTAGAGGGGGATTGCAGGCCGCTGTGCGCATAATTCGCCCGCCGTCGGCGGGCGAATTCCACACTTGCAGCCTGAGAAGAGTCATTTCCAACGCGCATGTCGTTGGAAATGACGATCAAAATTATTTCGCGTCTGCGGACGCGAAAGCCTGCGATGCTTGGGTGCGGTGGGCTGTTTCGCGCTCGAAGAGCGCAAAATGCGCGCCTGGGGTGGTGCGGAGACACTGTTTTGTGCTCGGGGAGCACAAAATGCGTGCTTTTTAGAATGCTGTTTTGCGCCCGGTGGGCGCAAAAGGCGCATCTTTCGCTTTGATGAGGCTTAGATAGGACATTGAACGCTGCTTTTTTGCGGAAAATGCGCAAAAAGGGGCTACCTTTTTGCACGGCGGCGTGCTATGATAATTCTGTATTGGTATCTGTATGAAAAAGGAGGCGGAGAGAATGAAGCGCGCGGGGAAAATGCTGGTGATCGGATTATTTTCACTGCTGCTTTCGGGCTGCATGTTCACGACGCCGGAGACGTCGCTCTACCGCCTGCCGAAGCTCGCGGGCGAGTATGAGTCGCTCGAATCGCAGATCGACGCGCTGCTCACAAACGGCGCGGAGTATGCCGCGCCCACGTCGGGCAGCAATTTGCAGAGCGTGCAGATGATCGACCTCGATGGTGACGGCAGCGAAGAGGCGGTGGCCTTCTTCCGCCGCGCGAGCGACAAAAAGCCGATGAAGATTTACATCTTCAAAGCCGACGGCGACAGCTACGAGCGCTACACCGTGATCGAGGGCACATCGAGCCAGATCTACAGCGTGAACTACGCGGATCTGGACGGCGACGGGCTCAAGGAGATCCTGGTCGGCTACAAGAGCAGCTCGGATGTGCAGGGGCTTGCCATCTATCCGCTCTCTCCCGGCACGTCGGAGTCGCTTTTGACGACGGGCTATTCCCGTTACGCGAACCTCGACATGAACGGCGACGGGAAGCAGGAACTTTTAATTATTTGCAGCGACGAAGAGAGTACGGCGCGCGTCGATTACTACGACTGGGATGACGGCGCGCTGCACGCGAAGTCCTCGCTGCGCCTGTCCGCCTCGGTGGCGGAGCTGAGCCGCCTGACGGCCGGCACGCTGACGGGCGGGGAGAACGCGCTGTTCGTGACGGGCGTGACGGGCGACAACCTGACCGTGACGGACGTGCTGGCGCTCAAGAGCGGGCGGCTGCAGAACATCGCCCTCGGCGCGGACGCAAATCAGGTACCCGCGGAGGAAATTTTCCTCGGCCTTTTCCCGCGCGATGAAAACAGCGACGGCGTGACCGAAGCGCCGAAGACGCGTCCCTTGCAGCGCTTTGACCGCGAGAGCGAGCTGCAGTATTACGTTGTCTGGGAGCAGTACAGCATCGACGGCACGGTGACGGACGTGCAGAGCTGCTTCCACAATGTGGCGGACGGCTGGAGCCTTGTGCTGCCGGACGAGTGGGACAAGGACCATCTGACCGTCGAGCGCAGCGCGGGCAGCGGCGAGACCGCTGTGTCCTTCTACCGCGCGGGCGAGGGCGGACTGAGAGAGAAACTGCTCACCGTCTACACCCTGACGGGCGAGGCGCGCGAGGGACTTGCCAACATCGGCAGCCGCTTTGTGCTCACGCAGCAGGTGGAGGCGGTATACGCCGCACGGATCGGCGATGTATGGAATATCACGCTTGATGAGCAATCGCTGCGCGAGCGCTTCTCGCTCATCACGGCGGAATGGACGATGGGAGACAACTGAGAGGAGAAACGATATGAAAAAAGTGCTGGTGCTGGAGGATGAAGCCAGTATCCGTAGTTTTATTGTCATCAATTTGCAGCGTGCGGGCTACGAGGTCGTGGAGGCTGAGTGCGGCGAGGAGGCGCTTCAAAAATTGCAGGAAAATCCCGACACGAAGCTGTGCCTGCTCGACATCATGCTGCCGGACATCGACGGGTTCGAAGTCTGCCGCCGCATCCGCATGTCGAACGCGCAGGTCGGCATCATCATGCTGACGGCGCGCACGCAGGAGATGGACAAGGTGACGGGCCTGATGACCGGCGCGGACGACTATGTGACAAAGCCGTTTTCGCCCGCCGAGCTCACCGCGCGCGTGGACGCGCTGCTGCGCCGCATGGGCGAAAACACGCCGGCCACGCATACCGGAGAGTTGTATCAGCCGCCGTTTCTGCTGAACCTGACGAACCGGACGCTTGAAAAAAACGGCGAGCGCGTCAAGCTGACGCAGATCGAGTACGCGATCGTCAAGCTCTTTATGGAAAACAGCGGCAAGGCGCTCGCGCGCGAGGAAATTCTCGACGCCGTGTGGGGCAAGGGCTACTTTGGCGAGCTCAAGATCGTGGACGTGAATGTCCGCCGCCTGCGCCTCAAGATCGAAGATGACGCGCAGGAGCCGAAGTACATCTCCACCGTGTGGGGCTTTGGTTATAAATGGACGGTGTGAGCGCACCGAACGAAGGAGGGGCAGCGATGCCGGACAATCGAAAAGGCTTTGCTTCGGCGCTGCACATCCGTGGCCTTCGTCAGCGGTGGATGTTTTCGGCGGTGCTGCCGATCTTGCTGCTGCTGGTGCTGGCGGTGGCGCTTTT
>OICY01000769.1_pt1 | contig 10692 bp, 9 predicted proteins | sample 1581441 | NCBI WGS metagenome assembly OICY01 (sample SAMEA3882514, study PRJEB24775) | human gut metagenome | biome: human-associated habitat; feature: intestine environment; material: feces | place: Netherlands | collected 2009/2010 | reverse complement strand
TACCCCGATGAACACACCCAGTATCGGCGAATAAGACAGTCTCAAGACAACTAGGTACTAGCAATTTGCACTTTTTGCAAATTGCAACAGGTTCCTACTTGTTGCAATTCTAACTTGTTCCAAATCGGAACAAGTTGGGATGGCCGGCGAGCAGGTGCGTCTGGTTTTAATTAAGGTTAGATGGCACCGATGGAAAGCAGCAAATCCAGCCACTTTCCAGCCACTTTGCTTGAGGAAAGAAAAAAGGTCAGCCACTTGCAAGCGACTGACCTGGTGTTTCTTGGTCGCGGGGGGCGGATTTGAACCACCGACCTTCGGGTTATGAGCCCGACGAGCTGACCAGACTGCTCCACCCCGCAATGGGTTACCTCAAAGGGCAAGGATATATATTACTCGCCTGAGCGCGAATTGCAAGTCTTCGATCACACTTCACCTCATTCGGCACAATTCCTGCACATGTTCGCCGTCCCAATAGCCTCCAACACGATTTGTCGCATCGTACACGGACGACCACCCTACTCCGTGCTATGATGCCGCCTATGCTTTCCCAGATCAGACAAAACGGACTGCCCTCGTGGGCCTACAAGGCGGCGCTGCTTTTGGCGGCCGCCATTTGGGGCATGGGCACGGTGGTCATCAAGTCCACCGTCGACGAGTTCCCGCCCGCATGGATCGTGGGCGTGCGCTTCACCCTGGCCGGTATCATCCTCGGCATTGCCACGGCACCACGCATCTCCCGCGCCTTCGCCCGCAACAAGCGCGGACATCTGCGCGACGGTGCGGTGCTGGGCGTCTTTCTGTTCCTCTCCTACTGGTTCAACTCCACGGGACTCACGGACACCACCGCCTCCAACAGCTCGTTTCTCACCACGCTGTACTGCGTGATCATCCCCTTCCTCGGATGGATCATCATTCGGAAGCGCCCGACCTGCTACAACATTGCGGCGGCTATCCTGTGCGTCACCGGCGTGGGCTGCGTGGCCTATGCCGGCATCGGCGAGTTCTCGCTGCGCTTCGGCGACTTCATCACGCTGGCCTCGGCTCTCTGGCTCAGCTTCCACGTGCTGTACACGGCGAAGTACGCGCCGGGACGCTCTATGATGCTGCTCACGGTCGTTCAGTTCATCGTGGCGGGCCTGCTGGGCCTCATCACCGTGCTTATCACCGAGCCCATGCCTGACTTCAGCCAGCTGGGCGCCGACACTTGGATGAGCCTCATCTACATCACCGTGTTCGCCTCTTGCGTGGCCCTAGGATTGCAAAACGCCGCCGTGGCCCGCGTTGATCCGGCCCAGGCAGCGCTGTTTCTGGCCACCGAATCGGTGTTCGGCGTGACGTTCTCCATTCTGCTTTTGGGCGAGGCGCCGGCGATTTCCGCCTACCTGGGATTCGCCCTCATCTTCGTCGGCATCGTCGTCAGCGAGTATTTGCCCCTGCGCGCTGAAAAGATCGCAGCCCAAAAAGCAAGGGCGACAGCCGAAGCCGCCGCACTCGATTGCAAACAAGTCGAAACCCAGGCAACCGACCTCGAAGAGGCCGATGCGTTCATGCGCTAGCTATTCCCGGCCATCCCAGCAGTAGGTGCAGATTTTCTCTGGGTCGATGCCGATGGCCTCTATCATGCCCTGGAGGCTCTGGTAGCTCAGGGAGTCGAAGCCCATGTCCTCGCAGATGGTCTTCAGGAGGCACTGGCCGCGCTCGGTGCGGGCGTCGGCGTACTCGGACAGGTGCGCCACGCCCTCCTCGCCTTCCAGCTGGTCGACCACCCGGCGTGCGATGAGGTCCATGTCCGACTTGCTGGACGAGAAGCTCAGGTACTTGCAGCTGTACATGATGGGCGGGCACGCGCTGCGCATGTGCACCTCAGCGGCACCGGAGTCGTACAGGAAGTTCACCGTCTCGCGCAGCTGGGTGCCGCGCACGATGGAATCGTCCACGAACAGCAGCTTCTTGTCGCGAATGAGCTCGGGCACCGGTACCTGCTTCATGTTGGCGATCTTGTTGCGCAGATCCTGGTTAGCCGGCATGAACGAGCGCGGCCAGGTGGGCGTGTACTTGATGAACGGGCGCCCGAAGGGCATCTTGCTCTCAGTCGAATAGCCGATGGCATGGGGAATGCCGGAATCGGGCACGCCAGCCACGAAATCCACCTCGGGACACGCGCCGCGCGCCGCCTCGTCGCGGGCCATGATGGCACCGTTGCGGTAGCGCATCACTTCCACGTTCACGCCCTCGTAATTGGAGTTCGGGTACCCGTAGTACACCCACATGAACGCACACATCTTCATCTCGTCGCGAGCCGGCGAGAGCACCTCAATGGCATCGGGCGCAAGCCGCACGATCTCCGCCGGGCCCAACTCGTACTCATCGTGATAGCCCAGCTTGTGGTAGGCAAAGCTCTCGAAGGCGACGCAGTGGCCGTCATCGTCGGCGCCCACGAGCACGGGCAAGCGGCCCATAAAGTCGCGGGCCGCAATGATGTCGCCATCCTCGGTCATAATGAGCAGCGTGAGCGATCCGTCAATCTTCGATTGGGCATATTGGATGCCGGCGACCAGGTCGTCCTTCTGGTTGATGAGCGCCGCCACCAGCTCGGTTGAGTTCACCGCGCCAGAGCTGAGCGCCATAAACTGCGCATCGTGGTCTTCGAAGTACTCTTCCACCAAGGCCTCGGCGTTATTGATGGCTCCGATGGTCGTGATAGCGAACGTGCCCAGATGCGAGCGCACGAGCAGCGGCTGCGGGTCGGCATCCGAGATGCATCCGATGGCGCTCGTGCCGTGGAAGCGCACGATGTCGTCCTCGAATTTCGTGCGGAACGGCGTGTTCTCGATAGAGTGAATCTGACGCTGGTAGCCATCCTCGTGGTCAAGCACAATCATGCCCGCCCGACGCGTGCCGAGATGCGAGTGGTAATCGACGCCGAAGAAAACGTCCATCACCACATCGCGCTTGGAAACCGCTCCGAAAAAGCCGCCCATGAAATCCTCCGTCTTAGTGTTTCAACGACAGGTCAAAGTATAAATGGTGCGCCTGAACGATTGTTGCCTTGCGGTTAATTGGCTCAAAATTCACGATTTTAGGGACAAGACCTGCTCGATGAGCCAGGTTGCGTCCGCGCCTACTCGATGACATAGCGATGCTGCCGAACGGCGGCCACCGCTGCGGCATTCAGCGAGCAGCCGATGCCCGTCTCGTGGCCCGGGGCGTTCAGCGTGATGATGCCGTCGGGGGCGGTGTAGGCAGGCACCGTGAGGTCGGCGTCGAAGTAACGCGCCGTGGCACCCAGATCGCCGGGGATGACCACTCCGGGCAGCGTTTGGAAAGCCGCGTGGGCAAAGCGCGACACACCGGTGTCGTACATGCCGCTCATGCACACCTCGCGTCCTTCAGCCAGCGCCCGGTGCACGAAGGCGAGCGACCGCTCGATGCCGCCGAACTTCCCAATCTTCACCATGGCGCAGCGCAGTTCCGGATGATCGAACAGGCCGGCGGCCTCTTCGGCGTTCACGAAGGACTCATCCACGCAGATGGGCATGGCAAGCGTATGCTGAAACGACGCGAGTCGCGTGAACGGATCGCGCAGCGCCCGCTCGCCCCCGGCGGCGGCCAGGTTCAGTGGCTCTTCGATCCAGCCGATATCCAGCTCGTCGTAGGAGCGCAGCTCGGCCAGGTTGTGCAGGCCGAAGCTCTGGTTCGCGTCCAGGGTGATAAGCAGATGCGGGAACGCCCGACGCACCGCGCGTACCGCCGGAAGCCCCCGACCGGGAGCCACCTTCAACTTAATGCGCTGGTAGCCCGCGTCCACGCACTCGCGCACTTCGGCCACCGTTTGGGCGGGCGTGCCCAGGCCCACCACCGCGCCGCTGTACACCTTGCGCGTCGCCCCGCGCCGGTCGCCGGGACACGCCGAACCCACCGCGACATCCTCCCCCTCGAAAGCTGCCGCGACGCGGGTCATACGGTCGAACTCCTCGCCGAGCAGTTTCCAGAGGGGCTTTTCCGTGACCTTGCCATACAGGTCCCAGCAAGCCATCTCCAGAGCGCTCACCGCCATGGGAAACGCCTCCGCGCCTTCCAGCGAGAACAGGTCGGCCGCCACTTCGCGCGGATGCAGATAGGTGCCGGCGATGACCCGGGGCGCCAGCGTCTCGCGCAGCACACGCAGATCGTCACCGAGGGTCTCGGGCAGATACCAATCGGTGTCGAAGGCCGTGCACTCCCCTAATCCTACGCGGCCCTTGCGGTCGATCACCTCGACAATGACCGTATCTCGGTAGGTCAGCGTCTCCTTCGGCGTTTTGAAAGGCTTGGAAAACGGCACGCGCCGGATGTCGATGTTCTCGCTGAACAGCGCCTCGCAAGCAGCGCGGTCGATCTTGCCGATGCCTGACCGCGGCAACTCGTCCACAATGGATATTTGCTCGGGAACGTAAAGCTTCGACAGCCGCTGGGAAAGCGCCTCCCGCAAGGCCCGGGTGCTGATGAGCGGCGCATCCGGCGTCAGCTCCACCACGGCCGCCGGACGACGACCCCAGCGGGCGTCGGGTAGCCCGAACACATAGGCATCGGCCACGCCGGGAACGCGCACGAGAGCGTCGACGATTTCCGCCGGATACACGTTCTCACCACCGGAGATGAACATGTCGCCGGTGCGCTCGCGCACATAAAGGCAGCCGTCGTGTAGCGCCGCCGTATCGCCCGTGAGGAAGAAGCCGTCCACGGTGAAGGCCGCCCGGGCGTTGGCGTAGCCGCCGAACACCCCTGGGCCGCGCAGGGCGAGGCGCCCGAAACCCTCCGCATCCGGCTCCACAATGCGGGCCGAATAACCCGGCAGAAGCCGCATACCTCCCGTGAACTGGGGTGTGATCAGCGTGTTCGCCACTTGGCTCGACGTCTCGGTCATGCCGTAGCTGGCATACACGCGCCCTTCGGCCTCCAGGGCTCGGGCCACGGTTTTCGCGTTCAGCGGGCCGCCGCCGAGCAGCACGCACTCGTACTGGGAGAGCGCGTTTGGCCGCGCGTTCAGCATGTCCTGCAGCATCTTGTCCACCACCGAGATGTGGGTGGCGTGCATCACCTCGGCATCGCGCAGCACCGCCGCCGCGTCGAAGCGCTCGTAGATGCGCAAGGGCCAGCGACTACAGACGCTGCGCACGAGCACTTGGAAGCCGCCCACGTGGAAAAACGGCAGCACCGCCTGCCACAGACCGCGCCCCCGAACGCGCCCGGAAAGCACCCGGTTCGACGCCTTCGACGCCTCCACGAGGTTGCCCCAGGTGAGCTCGGCCGCCTTGGGCTTGCCCGTCGTGCCGGAGGTGAACATAATGAGGGCCCGATGACTCGAATCGAAGACATGGGCGGCTCGTTCGGCGAAGTGGATGGCGTCCTCGACTGAGCCGCCGAGGGAGTCGTCCACCCGTCCCGCCCGCTCGTTGCGCAGAAGCGAGTTGCACACCGCCTCGAAGAGCTTGGGCTCGCCGGCCGCGTCCACCGTGTAGGCCACGCGCAATCCCGCCCGCTCCAGTTCCAGCACGCGCGTGAGCTTCTCGGCATCGGTCAGCCGATGGTTCAGCGCCACCAGGGCGAACCCTCCGTAGGCCGCCGCCAAGGCAAGGAACACGTACATGGGGCCGTTGGGCAAATCCACCGCCACCACATCGCCTGGGAAGACGCCCTTATCCCGCAGCCGTCGCGCAAGCTGAGAGGCGATGAGCCTCGCCTGGCGATAGGTGTAGGCCGTCTCGTTACCGCGCCGATCGACCGCCGTGAAGAACACGGCTTCCGGACGCAGCTGCGCTGTGCTTTCGAAAATATCGATCATGAACGGCTCGTGGAACTCCTTGGGCGCGATAAGCTGAACAGGACACAGGAAGCCCCCGCCGGCTGCGGCAGGGGGCGAAGCATCCTACGGAAATTTCGGGAACTGGGTGAAGTCGGGAGCGCGCTTCTCCTTGAAGGCGTCGCGGCCCTCCTTGGCCTCGTCGGTGGTGTAGTACAGAAGCGTGGCGTCGCCGGCCAGCTGCTGCAGGCCCGCAAGCCCGTCGGTAGCGGCGTTGAACGATGCCTTCATGAAGCGCAGAGCCGTGGGGGAAAACTGCATCATCTCGGCAGCCCAGGCCATGCACTCGTCTTCCAAATCGTCGAAGGGCACGACCTTGTTCACGAGGCCCATTTCCAACGCCTCTTCGGCCGTGTACTGGCGGCAGAGGTACCAGATCTCACGGGCCTTCTTCTGGCCCACGATGGCAGCCAGATACCCCGCGCCATAGCCGGCGTCGAAAGAGCCCACCTTAGGCCCGGTCTGGCCAAACTTCGCCGTCTCGGCCGCAATGGTGAGGTCGCACAGAATAGAGAGCACATGCCCTCCGCCGATGGCGTAGCCGTTCACCATAGCGATGACGGGCTTGGGCACGACGCGGATGAGCCGCTGCAAATCGAGCACATTCAGGCGCGGGATGTTGTCCTCGCCCACGTACCCCCCGTTGCCGCGCTTCTTCTGGTCGCCGCCGGAGCAGAACGCCTCGTCCTCGTGGCGGCCGCCGTGGTTCACACCGGTCAGCAGAATGACACCTACGGACGCATCGTCGCGCGCCTCGGAGAAAGCGTCGTACATCTCCATCACCGTCAGCGGCGTGAACGCGTTGCGCCGCTCGGGCCGATTAATGGAGATCTTCGCCACCCCATCGCACAACTCATAACGAATCTCGCGGTACTCTTTACCGCACTTCCAATCGTAGTTGCTCAACTTACATCCCTTCTGTTTCGAAGCGCTTCTTCAGGGCTTCCTGGTGGATGGCGTGCTGCAAGGCCACTTCCTTGGAGATCGTGCCCTCCTTCACCAGGCGATGCAGGCTTTGGTCCATGGTGCGCATGCCGGCACCGGCCGACGAAGCGATGACCGAGTCGATCTGGTGGGTCTTCTCCTCGCGAATGAGGTTGCGGATAGCCGGTGTGGCGGTCATGATCTCGAAGACCGGCACGATATCGCCATCCACCGTGGGCACGAGCTGCTGGCTCACCACGGCCTGCAGCACGAGCGACAGCTGCATGCGAATCTGGCGCTGCTGGTTGGCCGAGAAGGCGTCGATGATACGATCCACCGTGGAAGAGGCCCCGGTGGTGTGCAGCGTGGAGAACAAAAGCTGCGCCATCTCGGCGGCGGTCATGGCCGTGCCGATGGTCTCCTGATCGCGCATCTCGCCGAGCAGGATGACGTCCGGCGCCTCGCGCATCGCGCTACGCAGCGCCTCGGCGTAGGTAGCGACATCGGAGGGAATCTCGCGCTGGGTGACGATGCAGCCCTCGTGACGATGCACGTACTCGATGGGGTCTTCCATGGTGATGATGTGCCCCGTGCGCGCCTTGTTCAGCTTGTCGATGATGCAGGCAAGCGTCGTGGACTTGCCGGCGCCTGCAGGACCGGTGACCAGCACGAGGCCCTTCTGGAAGTCGGCGCAGGCCATGACGTCGTCGGGGATGTGGTAGTCGGCGGGGTTGGGCAGCGTGAAGGGGATCACGCGGATGACGGCGCCCAAAGACCCGCGCTGGCGGAACACATTCACACGGAAGCGCCCCATGCCCGGCACGGCGAAGGAGAAGTCATCGTCATGGTTGTGGCCGTCCATGAAGATCCGCTCGTCGCGGCCGGACAGCTCGTAGATGGCGTCCACCAGCTCCTTAGTATCGGCGGGCATGAGCGGCGCCATGTCCATGCGCACCTGACGGCCGTCGGCGGTGTAGGTCAGCGGCAGGCCCGCGACGATGAAGACATCCGAGGCCTTCTTGTCGATCATTTCCTGCAGCAGTGCCTTCAGTTCCATAGAAGCTCTCCTTATCTGTCTAGCCGAGCCACAGGTTCTCGCCTGTGCCGTCGTCGATCCATTCCGTTGTGACTTTCCATTGCTCAATGGTGTAGGTATTGTTTTGAATCCGCAGCACGATGGCCAGCGTGCGACCGCTTTCCATCGAGAACGTAGCCGAGATGAGCTCGCCGTCGCGGACAGTCGAATCGCTGTAGCGCTGCAAAACGTCCTCCAATGTGCCTTCAGCCAACGCGGCGTCCACGTCGGCGACGAACTGCTGGCCGACGGATTCCAACTGGTAGGTTTCAGTAGTGGTGGCCGCTTGGCGCTCGGTGGTGGAAAGCTCCGCCAGCGACGTCGTAACGGAAAGCACCGTGAGCACGGCCAGGCACAGCACAATAATGAGGGTGAACAGGCTGATAGGACCGATGCGCACGGAGCCGTGGGGCTTAGCCATGGGACACCTCCCCTTCGGTTGGAGCCGCGTCCGCGCCATCGACGGCCGAACCGCCGGTCGCGCCCACCACGGGCGGCGCCGCAGGATCATCCAGCACGACCGACCACGCCGCATCGTCGGCCGCACCGGCAGCCGAACGGGCGGTACGGGCACCGTCGGCGGGCACGTAGCGCGACGTCTCCAGCGTGTACGCGGGGCTCTCTTCCCACTTCTCGAAGCAAAGACCGCCAGGGGCAAATCCAATGCCTTCCTCGGCTGCCTTGGCCGAGTCATTAAGAACCCGCACCTTCCACACCTCAAGCGTCAGATAGTGCATCGTCCCGGCTTCGGTGTCCTCGGTGCGAAACGTGCACTCGGTGGACAAGAGGTCGGAGCCGTTCTCTACCTCGTGCGCCGGCTGCGACAACCAGCGATCGGCCATGGGGTCGGCCTCGTAGGCTTCCTTGAAGGCAATCGGATCGGCGGCGAACTCCTCGGCCACATTCGAGGCCAGCACGAGCCCGTCCATCAGATCGGCGCTCTCGTGACCTATGCGGTCGGCCTCGGCGTTCAGGTTCATGAGCACCGCCAGCGAGCCCGTCAGAAACACGAGCAGAAGCAGCGCCTCCACGATGAAGGCGGCACCGGGCCACACGGCCCGCTCCTTGCGTACGCGTCCGATGCGGTCGTTGTAACGGGCCAGGCGCGCGTCGGCGACATTCGCCTCGGCCCTATGGGCGGCCACAGAAGCGGACGCCATGGAGCGACGACTCTCAGATCCTCCGGCCATCACGCATCACCTCCCGCCGCGCGCAGAGCCACCGACGTCTGTCCGGCATCGGTGACGATGGTCAGCAATCCTCCCCCGTAGGAGAAGTCGAAGACGGACGACCGCACGATGGCCGTGGCCTTCGACGGGTCGTAGGGGGCGTCGGCCAGGGCGTACTCCTCCATGATGACGCCGTCGTAGCGGTACAGGCGCGTCTCGTACACCCCGGAGGGCAACGTCTCGCGCAGCACCAGGGCCGGGCCGTCCAAAAGGCAACGCGCGTCGCTGGCGCCGGCTGCTTCGGGCAGCCCCAGCTCCTCGCGACCTTGGGCGACGACCATATCAACCGCATCTTCGGTCACCCAAGCGCAGGCCACCGCATCAATCTGGTCGTTGGCCCGCACATCGTTGGCAAGCAGCGTAAGCGAAAGCCGCTGGTTGTCGGCCGCGTCTCCCTCGCGGTTCAGCCCGCGATACACGTCGGTGCCGGCCAGGATGGCCATCAGCAGCGTCGCCACGAACAGCGCGAACAGAAGCCCTGTGAACACGCGCCCGAAATCGCGCTCGCGCTGACGCCGCACACCGCCGGCCCCGTAGGTCTTGCTCGACGAGGCGAGCCGGGTCGCCCCTTTCAGCTTCTCGGTCATCGCGGCACCACCACCACGCTGGGCGGCACGTTGGAGGCGAAGGCCTCATAGGTGACCGCGTAATCCTGGTGGTTCACAATGAGCCCGTAATGCTCTTCCAAATAGCTGAGGCGCGCCGGATAGGCCCCTTCCACCGCCGCGCACTGCATGGCCGCATCCAGCACCGCCGTGCGCACCGAAGCCGCCGATTGGGCCTCGGTCTGGGCGCTCGTCATATCCCAGGCAAACCACAGCAGCACGGCCAGCACCACGGCCGCGATGACGGCAACCACCCGCCGGGTGCGCCGCTGCTGCATCTGGGCTGTCTTACCGTGAATCATGATGGCTAGCCGATCGAACCCATGATGCCGATCAACGGCAGCATGACCGAGATGAGCGTGGCCCCCACGGCAATGGTGAGGAAGGCGGCCAAAGCCGGCTCGATGTTGTCGATGGCGGCATCAATCTGCAGAATGGCGTCGTCGAAGAAGTTGGCCGACAGGCGGTCGAGCGCCGCGTCCAGCGAGCCAGAGCGCGTGCCGATGGTGAGCAGGCGCGCGTGAATCTGCTCGAACACCTCGGCCTCGCTGATGGCCTGGGCGAGCGAGCGCGGGCTTTCCGCGTCAATCATCAGCCCGTAGGCGGCCGTGGCCTTCGCCTTAAGTCCCTCGTGCTCCACCACATCGATGGCGCGCCGCATGGCCTCGTCGGTGTTGATACCCGAGGCGGTGTAGGCGGCCAGCGCCGAGGCGAACCGGGACACGGCCAGCTGCTCCATGGCGGGACGGGTGGCCGGGAACTTCTCCATAAGGTGCATCACCGCGATGCGCCCCGCTTCCGAGCGGCAGGCGATGGCAGCACCCACGGCCACAATGGCGCAGATGAGCGTGATGCCGAGGGCCACCCAGCCGATAGCTACCGACACGCCCACGGCCCCCGAGGAGCCGTCGGTGAGCGAGCCGGCCATGGAAACGTACACGTCCTCGAACACCGGCAGGATGATGATGACCGTGAAGGCCAAGATGATGCTCATGATGCACAGAAGCGCCGCCGGAT
>OICY01000765.1_pt1 | contig 10744 bp, 9 predicted proteins | sample 1581441 | NCBI WGS metagenome assembly OICY01 (sample SAMEA3882514, study PRJEB24775) | human gut metagenome | biome: human-associated habitat; feature: intestine environment; material: feces | place: Netherlands | collected 2009/2010 | reverse complement strand
GGTGTGCCGCATCCGTAAGGCAGCAGAGCCGCCAACGGCTGCGCAACAGCGGATAATAGAAGCAACTCAAATCATATAGCAATGCTAACGCGGCAACGCCGCGCTATGGGCAGTGCAATCGGCAAGCATTGCAGCTCTTCGAGCTGCTCGCTTGCAATGCAAACGCCTTTCTTTTGGACGGTCACACCGCCCGTTTTCTTTCCCGGGAAAGAAAATGGGGGAGTGTGGTGCTGCGGCGCACACGCCGCATTTCCCCCGCCGCCTGAGACAGGCGGCGACATCTCCGCACCCTTTGGTGCAGAAAAAGGAGGCACTTTTGATGTCTTTCACCGAACATAACGTAAACGGTCTCATCTACGACACGTCCGATGTCATCACCGCCGCGGGGAGCGGCGCGGTGCACGCGTTCACGACGCGGCACGGCGGCGTGAGCCCTGCGCCCTACGATTCACTCAACTTTGCCGACAACAAGGGCGACACGAGCGAAAACTTACTCGAAAACTACCGCCGTCTCGGCGAGGCCGTAGGCTTTGACGCGAGCCGCGCCGTCGGCTGCCGCCAGATCCACTCTGACCTTGTCCGCATTGCATCGGAAGAGGACGCGGGCAAAATTCTCTGGGATGACCGTCCCTACGACGCCGACGGGCTCATCACGAACGTGCCGAACCTGCCGCTGTTCGCCTACGGGACGGACTGCTGCGTCATCACGCTCTACGACCCGACTTCGCGTTCGATCGGTGCGGTGCACGCCGGCTGGCGCGGTACGGCGAGCGGCATCGCGCTCAAGGCCGCCGTGTCGATGATGAGCTGCTACGGCGCCGATCCCTACACACTGCGCGCCGCCATCAGCCCGAGCATCGGCAAGTGCTGCTTTGAGACCGACAGCGACGTGGCCGACGCCTTTTTCGCCCTGCTCGACCCCGCGATGGACGAGCGCATCGAAAAGCGCGGCGACAAATACCACATCGACCTGAAGGCGATCAACCGCCTGTGGCTGCTGCGCGCGGGCATTGACCCCTCGCGCATCGACGTACACCCCGACTGCACGAAGTGCCACCCCGAGCGCTACTGGTCGCACCGCGCGATGGGCGACCGGCGCGGCGGCATGGCGGCGATGATCTGCCTTACGGAGGATGCGCTGTGAAGCGCCGCCTCTCTGCGCTTTTGTGCGCGCTGACGCTCGCGCTTTCGCTTTCGGGCTGCTGGAGCGGCGATGTGAGCGACGACAGCAGCGGCGACTTCTGGGAGGAAACGCCGCCGGTGGAAGCGGACACCTCCTCCACCCTGACGCCGATCACGTCGTTCGCACTGCCGTATTTGCAGGGCGTGACGCTCGACCCCATCACCTGCCCCGACGGCATGCAGCAGACGCTTGGCGCGCTGCTCTACGAGGGGCTTCTCGTGCTGGACGAGTCGTTTGCGCCGCAAAATGTGCTGTGCAGCCGCTATGAGCACAACGACGACTGCACGAGCTACACCTTTTACCTCCGCGACGGCGTCAGCTTTTCCGACGGCAGCAGCCTGACGGCAAGCGATGTGCTCGCGACGCTTCGCCGCGCGCAGAGCAGCGAGCGCTACAGCGCGCGCTTTGCCAACGTCGCCTCGATGCGCACGAGCAACGGCGCGCTCATTGTCAATCTCACGCGCGCGGACAGCGCATTCCCCGCGCTGCTTGACATCCCCATCGTCAAATCCGGTTCAGAGAAGAACACCGTGCCTCTCGGCACGGGGCCGTATCTCTTCGTCACGGACAGCGACGGCGCATGCCTCAAGCAGAATCCCGACTGGCGCAGCGACGGCACGCTGCCGTTCGAGCGTATCGAGCTGCACGCCGTCAAGGACGCGGACACGGCGTCGTACCTTTTCTCCTCGCGCGAGGTGCATCTGCTCTCGGCTGACCTGACGAGCAGCACGGGCGATCTGCGCAGCACGGACACGGCGCTCACCGACTACGCGACAGCGAACATGATCTACCTCGGCTTCAACACACAGCGCGCGCCGCTCTCCGATGCATCGCTTCGCAGCGCCCTCGCGGGTGCGGTCGACCGCGCGACCATCACGACGGGCTACCTCGCTGGTCACGCCGAGGCGTCGCGCTTCCCGCTCTCGCCGCACTCCAGCCTCTATCCGACGGAGATGGCGTCGACGCTCGCTTCGCCTGACCTCGCCGCTGCGCTCGAAAGCGCGGGCGTGACGGAAAGCCGCCCCCGCACGGTGACGATCCTGGTCAGCGAGAGCGACTCGTTCAAGGTCTCCATCGCCGACTATCTGAGCCGCACGCTCTCGACCGACGTTCTGACGGTCAGCGTGCGCTCACTCCCGTGGAGCGACTATCTGACCGCGCTGCAAAACGGGAATTTTGACCTGTATCTCGGCGAGGTGCGCCTGACGGCGAACTGGGACATTTCGTCCCTCGCGCGCACCGGCGGCGCGCTGAACTACGGCCGCTACGCGGACGAGCAGTGCAACACGCTGCTCGATGCGTTCTCGCTCAATGAGACGGATCAGACCGCCCGCGCGCTGTACCGCTACCTTGCCCAGAGCGCGCCCATCGCGCCCATCGCGTTCAAGACCGCGTCGGTCCTGACGCCGAGCGGCCTCCTCGACGGGCTGAACCCCACCGTCTCCTCCCCGTTCTACGGGATCGAGGGCTGGACGGTGCACTTTGACAAGGGATGAGGGCGTAACAAGCGGGATTTGTAGTTGATAAAGGATATCGTGGTTGCGGCATTGGCGGAGAAATATTGGAAAAGACGATACAGCTTGTTTATCGTGACTTTGGTAAGCGCCCCATTGCCTTAGGGTGTCATAAGGATAATATTCAGGCAGAACGCTTTTATTTACGACACGGGTTTAAGAAAATGGATGTTATGGAAGGAAATGACTACCTACTATTATTTAAGATTCACCAATTGATAACGTTCAGTTTGCCGCAGCGCTCCCTCTAACCCTGCGCTTTCCCCCATAACAACAAAAAACGCTCCTCCGCATTCGCGGAGGAGCGTTTGCTTTTTCTCTTAATACTGCCGCACCACGGCAACGACGCGGCCCAAGATCGTGCACTCACGGCCGTCGATGGGCTGGTAGTCGGGGTTCGCGGGCATGAGCCAGACCTCGCTGCCCTTGCGCTTGAGCGTTTTGACCGTCGCCTCGTCACCAAGCAGCGCGACCACGATCTGCCCGTTCTGCGCGAGGTTCTGGCGGTGGACGACGACAAGATCGTCCGGCAGGATGCCGACGCCGAGCATCGACTCGCCGCGCACACGCAGGGCGAAATACTCGTCATCGTGCCCGCCGGTGTCGAACGTCAGGTAGTCCTCGATGCACTCCTGCGCCAAAATCGGGTTACCGGCGGCAACATTGCCGAGGATCGGCACCTGACGGCGGCGCGGAGCAAGCTCGTCGATCTCGACGGGCTGCGGCGCAACGGGAACGGCCTGCAGCTGCTTTTTGAGCGTGATGGCACGGCCCTTGCCCGCGCTCTTCTCAATGAGCCCCATCTCCTGCAGGTGCTTGATATGGAAGTGGACCGTGGAGGGTGACTTGAGTCCCAGCGCCTCACCGACTTCGCGCACAGAGGGGGCATAGCCGTGTTCGGCGATGCTCTCTGCTATATAATCGTATACGCGCTGCTGCATTCTGGACAGTTTTTCCATCTTGTGCGCCCCTTCCAACATTTGTTCGAATTTATGATACCACATTTTCCCCGAAATGCAACATCTGTTTTAGGATTTTATGTCAATTTCGCGGTTTTTTTCTGCCGCGAAATTTTTTTGATCTTTTTTGCGTCCGGCTATTGACAAATGCCGCTTGATGTATTATTGTACTAATCACTTAATACAGTGATACACAAGGAGGATCACTATGGACTGGAACTTCCGCAATGACCAGCCGATCTACTCCCAGCTGACACAGCGGTTGACGGAGGCCATCGTCTCCGGCATCTACGCGCCGGGAGAAAAGCTCCCCTCCGTGCGAGAGCTTGCGGCTCGAACGCGACGGTCTGGTGTTTTCCCAGCGCACGGCGGGACGGTTCGTCACGGAAAATGAAAACATGATTGCAAATGCCAAGCTCCGCATTGCGGACGAGCGCGTGGGAGAATTTCTCCACTCGATGAAAACGCTCGGCTGCACGAGAGACGAAGTCATAGCTCTCATTCAGGGAGCTAAGGAGGAGGAAGAATGAGTATTTTTGAATGCAAGGCGCTCACGAAAAATTACGGCGCCAAAACGGTGCTCGACAGCATCGATCTCACGATCGAACCCGGGCGCATCGTGGGCCTGCTCGGCCCCAACGGCAGCGGCAAGACGACGCTCATCAAGCTCGCCAACGGCCTTCTGACGCCGACGTCGGGCGAAATTCTGATCGCAGGCAAGGCCCCCTGCCGCGCAACGAAGGCCATTGTCTCGTACCTGCCCGACCGAAACACGCTGCCCGGCTGGATGACGATCGCGCAGGCGCTTGACTACTACGGTGACTTTTATTCGGACTTCCGCCGCGGCGTGGCCGAAGCGATGCTGATGAACCTCGGCCTTGACCGCACACAGAAGATCAAGACGCTCTCCAAAGGCATGCGCGAGAAGACGCAGCTCATCCTGACGATGAGCCGCGACGCCAAGCTCTATCTCCTTGACGAGCCCATCGGCGGTGTGGACCCCGCGACGCGCGACTACATCCTGCGCACGATCATCGGCAACTACAGCGAGGACGCAGCGGTCATCATCTCCACGCACCTGATCGCCGACGTCGAGCAGATCCTTGACGAGGTCGTGTTCCTGCGCGAGGGGCAGGTCATGCTCCACGAGAGCGTGGAGACCATTCGAGATGAAAAGGGCAAGAGCGTTGACGAGCTCTTCCGGGAGGTATTTAGATGCTGAGCAAACTGATCAAACATGAATTCCGTGCAACGAGCCACATCATGTGGCCGGTCTTTCTTGGAATGCTGGCACTGACGGCGCTGATGCGTTTTTCTCAGTTGCTCCTGAACGGTGGGCACATTCCCTGGCTCTTACAGCTCATCGGCGTACTGCTGGTCATCGGCTTTGTGATGGGCCTCTTTGCGCTGGCGTTTGCGCCGCTGGTGCTCTCCGCCGTCCGCTGGCGCGACCATGTGCTCAAGGACGAGGGCTATCTCACGCTGACGCTGCCGGTGAGCCTCCATCAGCTGCTCATCTCCAAGCTCATCGTTTCCGCCGTGTGGTATGCTGCGGCGTTCATCGTGGGACTTCTCTCGCTGCTGATTGCTGTCTCCGGCTGGAGCACTCTCCAGTATGTCCCCGATTTTTTCAATGATGTTTTCACAGCGTTCTTCGAAATGGAGGCCTCGCTGCGCAGTCACGCGCTGCTGATCGTCTTTGAGCTTTTCTGCAATTTCGTCTTTGCCGTTTCTGCCGCCGAGCTCGTGGTATACGCCGCCTTCTCCATCGGTTACAGCTTCAATAAGCACAAGACGCTCTGGACGACCATCCTTGTGCTCGTGTTCTTCGAGGTCGCGCAGTTCACTGCCATCGCCATGATCGGCGCGTTCTTCAGCGCCGACCCCACGCGCTGGATGAATCTGGACATTCACAGCGCGCCCGCGAGCGTCGAGCTGCTGCTTCTCTGGGGGATGTTCGGCGAACTGCTCTTCGCCGCGGCGGGCTATGCCGTAACGTGGTATTTCACGACGAAAAAACTGAATCTCGAGTAACGCGTTTTCGAAAAAGCAGCCGCGAAAGGTCTCCGCTTTTCCGGCTGCTTTTTTGCGCCCTTCTTTCGGCAAAAATTCCCCAGGGGCGAAAATTATGTCAACCGTTAGCTTCTAACTCACTCGTTTGAAAGGAGTCATCTCATGCAAATCCTGACTGTTTCCGGTCTTCAAAAGACCTACACCACGCGCTTTGGCGGCAGCAAGGTCCAGGCGCTCAAAAATGTCAACTTCACCGTCGAATCCGGCGAGTATGTCGCCATCATGGGCGAGAGCGGCAGCGGCAAAACGACGCTTCTCAATATCCTCGCCGCGCTCGACAAGCCCACCGGCGGCACGGTACTGCTCGGCGGCAAGAACCTCTCCGAGATTCCCGAAGAAACCGCCGCAGCCTTCCGCCGCGACAACTTAGGCTTTGTGTTTCAGGACTTCAGCCTGCTCGACACGTTCTCGCTCGAGGACAACATCTGCCTGCCGCTCGTGCTCGCGAGCAAGTCGCGCACGGAGATGCGCGACCGGCTCTCACCGCTCGCCTACGACCTCGGCATCGAGACGCTGCTCAAAAAGTACCCCTACGAGGTCTCCGGCGGACAGAAGCAGCGCGCCGCCGTCGCCCGCGCGCTCATCACCCGCCCACAGATCTTGCTGGCCGACGAGCCGACCGGCGCGCTCGACTCCCGCTCGACCGACGAGCTCTTGAAGCTCTTCGGCGAGATCAACGCCTCTGGCCAGACCATCGTGATGGTCACGCACTCTGTGCGCGCGGCGAGCTGCGCCTCGCGCGTGCTGTTCCTGCGCGACGGCGAGGTCTCGCTCGAGTTAAAGCGCGGCAAGGACACGGATTCCCAGTTCTACCAGCGTATCACCGATGCGCTCACGCAGCAGCAGACGGGAGGCGAATGCGCATGAAGCCCACCTTTTACCCCCGCCTTGCATGGATGGGTATCAAAAAGAACGCAAGGCTCTATGTGCCCTATCTTCTCTCCTGCGCGTTCATGGCAGCGATGCTGTATGTCATTGCGTACCTCGCCGTCACCCCCGCGCTCTATACGGTCAATGGCAAGGTGAACGGCTCCGGCACCTCTGCGGTCGCGATGACGATGAGCCTCGGCTCGTTCGTCGTATCGGTGTTCATCGCGCTGTTTCTCTTCTACACGAACAGCTTTCTCCTGCGCCGCCGCAAGAAGGAATTCGGCCTTTACAGCGTGCTCGGCATGGACCGCGGCGCACTCAGCGCCATTCTCTTCTGGGAGACACTTCTGGCCGCGGCGTTCACGCTGATCGCGGGGCTTGGCCTCGGCCTGCTGCTCTCCTATGTCTCGCAGTCCGCACTGCTGCGGCTTTTATCTCTCCCCGCCGCGGCTTTCACCGTGAGCCTTGCCGCCATCAAGCAGTGCGCCATCACGTTCATCGCCATCTTCGCACTGCTCTATGTGCGCGGTGTGCTGTCGCTGCGCCACGCACAGGGCGCGGCGCTTTTGAAGAGCGAAAACGTCGGCGAAAAGCCGCCGAAGTCGCAATGGCTGCTCGTCATCCCCGGCCTTGCGCTGCTGCTCGGCGCGTACTACATCGCCGCGACCATCAACGACCCCGTACAGGCGATGCTGCTCTTCTTCCTCGCGGTCATCATGGTCATTCTATCGACGTATCTTCTCTTCATCTCCGGCAGCGTGACGCTCTGCAAAACACTCCAGAAGGATGAAAAATTCTACTACAAAAAGCGCAACTTTGTTTCCCTCTCGTCGCTCACCTACCGCATGAAGCGAAACGGCGCGGGCCTCGCCTCCATTTGCATTCTCTCGACGATGGTGCTGGTGATGCTTGCCTCGACGGCGAGCCTCTATTTTGGCGCGGAGGACGCGATCAACACGCTTGCCGTCCAGAATCACTGGCATCCCACGGAAATGGCGGACGTCCGTGCGGAATTTTTCTCCCTCTACGGCAGTCTTTTCTTCCTCGGCATTCTTTTAAGTGTGCTGTTTCTGTTCGCAACGCTTCTGATGCTCTACTACAAACAGGTCGTGGAGGGGTATGAGGATGCCTCGCGCTTTGCCATCATGCAGCGCGTGGGCATGACCAAGCGCGACATCCGTGAGAGCGTGAACGCGCAAATGCTGCTCATTTTCCTGCTGCCGCTTGCCGCGGCGGCGCTACACCTCGCCTTCGCCCAGCCGATGGTCTGGCAGATCTTACATCTGTTCGGCATCCAGAACCTCACGCTGTTCCTCGGCGTGACCGGCGCGGCGCTGCTTCTTTTCGCACTGCTCTACTGCGCGATGTACCGCCTGACGTCGAATGCGTATTTCCGCATCGTCAGCACTGGCGGCGCCGCAGCGTGACGCGCTTTACTATATAGAGAACGGGACGGAAATGTTCATTTCCGCCCCGTTCTTCTTTTTCTCTTTTTACACCAGCAGACCGTATTTTTCGACCAGCGGCGCAAGGGCATCTTCGGTGAGATTTCCCTCGTACAAGGCTCTTCCCTGATAGGCGCGCAGGCCCGCTTCCAAAAGCTCCGCGTCGTCGCAGATAAGGCACAGCGGCTTTCTAAGCATGTACTGGTAGTCCGCCAGCGCGTCGACGTCCGCCCAGGACGCGAGCTTCAGCGCGACCATCGGCCATTCGTCATCCATCGCGTCGGAGAGCTTGTCCTCCAAATCGCCGTCCGCGGTCAGCACCGCTCCGTGCGTCGCATCGGCGGGCAGGAAGAAGGCTTCCTTCTCCGTTGCCGCGGGAAGAAGGTCGAGGCATTCCGGTGCGGGGCGAACGTATTCCGCGTCCTTGAGCGCTGCTTTCAGCGCGGCGATGTGCTCCTCCGTCGTGCCGCAGCAGCCGCCGAAGAGGGCCACACCTGCCTTGACCATCTCGGGCACCAGCGCGACAAATTCCTCCGGCGGGCAGTTGTACACGGCCTCGCCGTTCACGATCTCCGGCATGCCGGCGTTTGGCTTGGCGATCAGCGGCACGCGCGCGTATTTATGCAGGCGTTGGAGCTGCGGCAACATCTGCTCGGGGCCTGCCGAGCAGTTCAGGCCGAATGCGCTCACGCCCATGCCCTCCATCACGGAAAGCGCCGCGACCACGTCCGTACCGGAGAGGATCTTGCCGCTCTCATCGCAGGTAAAGGACACAAGGATGGGCTTTTTGCTCATGCTGCGGATCGCCAGAACCGCCGCACGCGCATCGGTCAGCGTCATCATCGTCTCAATGACGAACAGGTCGACCCCGGCTTCCTCGAGACCGGCAGCCTGCTCGGTGTAAATGTCGACGAGCTCTTCAAACGACGCATCGCCGAGGGGGGCTAAAAAGCGGCCCGTGGGCGCGATATCGCCCGCGACCCATGCTTTTCCGTCCGCCGCCTGCTTCGAGAGCTGCGCGAGCGCTTTGTTCATCTCCTCCGTGCGGTTGAAGATGCCGCGCTCTTCGAGCTTCTGGCGGTTGCCGCCGAACGTCGGCGCGTAGAGCACATTCGAGCCGCTCGCCACATACTTGCGCTGAATTTCAAGGATGCTCTCGGGATGCTCGAGCACCCACTGCTCGGCGCTCATGCCGCCGGTGAAGCCGCGCTTTTGGAGCTCGGTGCCGGTCGCGCCGTCCAAAATCACGGGAAACTGCATTTCCATAGGGTTTTCCTCCATTAAAAATTCCTGTTCGGAACGATTTTCAAAATGTCAAACTGTCGGTGAACGCGCGGGAAAAGTCGTCGCGCCCGGAAAGCTCGAGATAGCGGCACTTTTCGGGAATCTCCGCGAGCTTTCGCCAGTTTTCCCCGTCGAGCGCCAGCATCGAAGCGCCCGCGAGCGCCGCGTTGCCAAGGGGTCTGATTTTACTAAGGCACGCGCGCGGCAGCATGCCGATGCGCACTGCATTCTCGGGCGAGAGATAGTTGCCGAACCCGCCCGCGAGCTCCACACTCGCAATGTCGTCCGCCGTCACGCCGCGCTGCTCGAGCAGCACCCGAATACCGCCTGCCACCGCCGCCTTGGCAAGCTGCAGGTTGCGCACGTCGCGCGCCGTCAGGCTAACGGCCTTCGTCAGGTGGAAGACGCCGTTGCCCTGGCCATCCTCGGTCAGATAGCGGCGCATGTCCTCCGGCGCGTCCTGCGGCGGCAGCAGCCGCCCGCTTTCGTCGATCACGCCTCGCTCCAAAAGCACGGCGACGAGGTCGACCAGTCCCGAGCCGCAGATGCCCTTTGCCTCTCCCCCGCCGACAATGTCGCAGAGGAAGCCCCTGTCATAGCTCACATGGCTCACCGCGCCCGTGATGCCCGGCATGCCGCAGCTGATGCCCGCGCCCTCAAACGCTGGGCCCGAGGCGACCGCGCAGCAGAGCGCGCCACTCTCATTTCCCAGCGCCATTTCTCCGTTCGTACCGATATCGAGAAACAGCCGCAATTCCGGCTGCACAAAAAGGCCGTCTGCCAACAGTCCCGCCGTGATATCGCCGCCGACATAGCCCGCGACGCACGGGGCAAATTGCACGGGAATGCCCGAAAGCGGCTCACCCGAGCCGTCTTCAAACAGCATCTCCGGCTGAAACGGCGCGCGGGCGATGGACGCGACCTCGCGCCCGTCGAAAAGGTGCTGCATCACGGTATTGCCCGCAATGATGAGCTCCTTGACCTCATCCGTCTTCCGTCCGGCGGCGGAAAGTGTTTGTCCTAAAAGCGTCTCGGTCTGCGCGCGGATACAGCGCGACAGCTCGCCGAGCCCGTCGGACGCTTCCATCGTGTGCTGGATACGGCTGATAACGTCCGCGCCGTAGGGCGCCTGCGCGTTCCAGTCCTGAGCCTGCGCGAGCAGCTTTCCGTCTGCGCGGTCGAAGAGCCGCAGCGCCACCGTCGTCGTACCGAGGTCGACTGCCGCGCCAAGGCCCGAGCGGCCCGCCTGCGCCTTCGGCAGTGTGAGCGTGTCCGTCAGGATGACGCCGCGCATCGTCTCGGGCAGGTCGATCCAATCGCCGTCCTGCGCCCGCGTCTTGCAGGCAAGGCGCGGCACACCGTTCACCTTCACGCGGCATTTGCCGCAGCGGCCCTTGCCGCCGCAGGCTGCGGGGA
>OICY01000762.1_pt1 | contig 10771 bp, 9 predicted proteins | sample 1581441 | NCBI WGS metagenome assembly OICY01 (sample SAMEA3882514, study PRJEB24775) | human gut metagenome | biome: human-associated habitat; feature: intestine environment; material: feces | place: Netherlands | collected 2009/2010 | reverse complement strand
ACCTTCGACCTCTATGACATGGGAGAGGTTGAAGCCGATTGAAGCCCCGTCATGCACTGCGCATGGGCAATGCCCAAAGCAGAACAATGACGGGGCTTCTATTTTTTTGCCCATTTTCAATAATTCACACTCAAAAATCAAGGAGGTCACTCTATGGAATTTATCAATCAGGCGGTTACGGTCCTTCAGACGCTCGTTGTTGCCCTCGGTGCCGGTCTGGCTGTGTGGGGTGTGGTCAACCTCATGGAGGGGTACGGCAATGACAATCCCGGCGCCAAGTCCCAGGGCATCAAGCAGTTGATGGCCGGTGGCGGCGTGGTACTCATCGGCACGACCCTCATCCCCCTGCTGTCCGGTTTGTTCTGATAACCGGTTCGCGTATCCACATGGGAGGGCGCGAAATGCCGCGCTCTCCCTTAATTTTTAATCAATTTCCAACATAAGGAGGTCATTTATGGAATTTATCAATCAGGCGGTTACCGTTTTGCAGACCCTCGTTGTCGCCCTTGGCGCTGGCCTTGCCGTGTGGGGCGTGGTCAACCTCATGGAGGGGTACGGCAACGATAACCCCGGCGCGAAGTCGCAGGGCATGAAACAGTTGATGGCGGGCGGCGGCGTTGCCCTTATCGGCCTTACCCTTGTCCCGCTGCTCTCCGGCCTGTTTGGATAATGCCACAAACTAACACTACCCGCCGCGCCCTCTCGGAAACGGGAGGGCGCGGGAAAGGAGGGATTAACTTTTGATATGGCAGATGATTGAAGATTGGTTTCGTGGCATTTTGACAGACGGGATTTTATCGAACCTCTCCGGCTTGTTTGACAGCGTAAATACAGAGGTTGGAGAAATCGCAACGCAAGTCGGCACGACCCCCGCCGGGTGGAACGCGGGCATATTCAACATGATACGCAGCCTTTCGGAAAATGTCATTGTACCGATTGCGGGCGTTATCATTACCTTTGTCATGTGCTACGAACTAATCCAGATTGTAATTGAAAAAAACAATCTGCACGATCTCGACACTTGGATTTTCTTCAAATGGATTTTTAAGACCTTTGTTGCGGTGCTGCTGGTAACAAACACTTGGAACATCGTCATGGGAGTTTTCGACGTTACGCAGAGCGTCGTCAATCAGAGCGCGGGGGTTATCATATCCGATACAAGCATAGACGTTACCACCGTCATTACCGACATTGAAGCAAAACTCGACGCTATGAGCGTGGGCGGTCTTTTGGGGTTATGGTTTCAATCCCTCTTTGTAGGGCTTACCATGAAAGCCCTGTCAATCTGCATTATGCTTGTGGTGTATGGGCGCATGATTGAAATATATCTTGTAACGAGCGTTGCCCCTATCCCTATGGCAACAATGGTAAATCACGAATGGGGCAGCATGGGACAGAATTACTTAAAATCTTTGCTTGCGCTTGGTTTTCAGGCGTTTTTGATTTTGGTGTGCGTGGGCATTTATGCGGTCTTGATACAGACAATCGCAGCAACCGACGACATTTCCGGCGCGATCTGGGCTTGCATGGGCTATACCGTCCTCTTGTGCTTTACCCTTTTCAAAACGGGGAGCCTTGCAAAGAGCGTCTTTTCGGCACATTAAGGGGGTGAGTTATGATTTGAAAATCGGCTTAATCGACGTTGACAGCCATAATTTCCCCAACCTCTGCTTGATGAAGCTATCCGCGTATCATAAAGCAAAGGGGCATACGGTGGAATGGTGGAACGCAAAGGGGCGGTACGACCTTGTATATAAAAGCCGCGTCTTTACGGACACCTATTCCAAAGACACGATAACCGTTACCAACGCGGAACAGGTTATTTTCGGCGGTACGGGCTACGACACGAAAAACCGCTTGCCGCCGGAAGTGGAACACAGTTACCCGGATTATTCTATCTACCCGCAGTTTTTCGGGATTGCCTACGGCTTTTTAAGCCGGGGTTGTCCGAGAAATTGCGGGTTTTGCATTGTCAGCGGTAAAGAGGGGCGCAAAAGCGTTAAGGTTGCGGATTTGTCCGAGTTTTGGAAATGGCAGCCGGAAATAAAAATCATGGACGCTAATCTGCTTGCCTGTCCCGACCATGAAAATCTCATTGAGCAGCTTATACGAAGCCGCGCATGGGTGGATTTTTCGCAAGGGCTGGATATTCGCCTTGTGAACAGGGATAATGTCAGCCTGTTAAATCGGGTACGGATAAAAGCGGTACATTTTGCATGGGATAATCCCGACGAGGACTTGACCGGGTATTTCCAACGTTTTTTGGATTTGACAGCCATTAAAAGCAGCCGCCAGCGGCGCGTGTATGTTCTTACCAACTACGGCAGCACTCACGAACAGGATTTATACCGCGTGAACACCTTGCGGGCTATGGGCTTTGACCCGTATGTGATGATTTACGAGCGTCCAACCGCCCCGCCTGTTACCCGCCATTTGCAACGATGGGTAAACAACAAGCGGCTTTTCTATGCTGTTCCCCGCTTTGAAGATTACATTCCGGGCAGAAAGGAGGTATGAAATGGCGTATGTAACCGTCCCAAAGGACTTAACAAAAATCAAAAGCAAGGTAATGTTCAACCTTACGAAACGACAGCTAATTTGTTTCAGCGCGGCGGTGGCAATCGGACTGCCGCTGTTCTTTTTGGTAAAAGGCAGCGTTGGAACGAGCGCAGCGGCATTGTGCATGGTGCTTGCCATGCTGCCTATGTTTTTGCTTGCCATGTACGAGAAAAACGGGCAACCGCTGGAAGTGATTATTCGGCAATTTGTGGAAGTGAAGTTTCTTCGCCCCAAAGAGCGACCTTATCAGACCAACAATTTTTATGCCGCCCTTGCGCGGCAAGAGCAATTAGATAAGGAGGTACGGGCGATTGTCAAAGGAAAAGAAAAACACCCAAAACGAAAAGCGTAAACTTTCCCGACAGGAAAGAAAACAGATAGATACCCTTATCCGACAGGCAAAGGGCGACGGGAAGCCCCATACGGCGCAGGACAGCATACCGTTTGAGCGAATGTATAAGGACGGGATTTGCCGCCTTGCAAACGGGCGGTATTCCAAGTGCATTGAGTTTGAGGATATAAATTATCAGCTTGCGCAGCCGGACGACAAAACCGCCATTTTTGAAGCCCTTTGCGATATGTATAACTCGTTCGACGCTTCTATCAGCGTGCAGCTTTCCCTAATCAGCCGCCATGCGAACAAGGACGATTTTAAGAACAGTATCACGATTGCACCGCAGAATGACGACTTCGACAGTATCAGAGCAGAATACACCGAAATGCTTAGGACGCAGCTTGAACGCGGAAACAACGGGCTTATCAAAACCAAGTTTCTCACCTTTACCGTTGAAGCAAAGGACATTAGATCGGCGCGGGCGCGTCTTGCCCGCATTGAAACGGACACCCTCAACCATTTTAAGGTGATCGGCGCGGCGGCGCGGGTATTGGACGGGAAACAGCGTCTTGAAGTGCTGCATGGGATTTTTCACCCGGACGGGGAACGCTTTAACTTTGCGTGGGAATGGCTACCCGCAAGCGGGCTTTCCGTCAAGGACTTTATCGCCCCGTCCTCTTTCCGATTTGGCGACGGGCGAATGTTTCAAATGGGCGGCAAGTTTGGTGCGGTTTCCTTTTTGCAGATCGTCGCGCCGGAACTCTCCGACCGTATGCTTGCCGACTTCATGGACGCGGAAAACGGGATTATCGTCAATCTGCACATTCAGAGTATCGACCACAACGAAGCAATCAAGACGATTAAGCGCAAGATCACCGACCTTGACCGCATGAAGATTGAAGAACAAAAGAAAGCAATCCGCAGCGGTTATGACATGGATATTATTCCGTCCGACCTTGCCACCTACGGCGGGGAAGCAAAAAACCTACTCCGCGATTTGCAGAGCCGCAACGAAAGAATGTTTCTGCTCACGCTGCTTGTCTTAAACCTTGCAGATACCAAGCAGAAATTGGATAACGAAGTATTTGGGGCGGCGGCAATCGCACAGAAATACAACTGCATTTTGACCCGCCTTGACTACCGGCAGGAACAGGGGCTTATGTCCTCTATCCCGTTGGGGGAAAACCTTATCCATATCCAGCGCGGCTTGACGACCAGCAGCACCGCCGTTTTCGTTCCCTTTACGGTGCAAGAGCTGTTCCAAAGCGGCGAAGCATTGTATTACGGCTTAAACGCCCTTTCCAACAACATGATTTTGTGCGACCGAAAGAAGCTGAAAAACCCCAACGGCTTGATACTCGGCACACCGGGCAGCGGCAAAAGTTTTTCTGCAAAACGCGAAATCACAAACGCTTTTCTTATTACGGCAGATGATATTATCATTTGCGACCCCGAAGCCGAATATTACCCCCTTGTCGGACGTTTGAAAGGACAGGTTATCAAGGTTTCGCAGAACAGCACGCAGTACATTAACCCTATGGATATTAACCTCAATTACAGCGAGGGCGACACGCCCATAGCCTTAAAGAGCGATTTTATCCTTTCCTTTTGTGAGTTGATTATGGGCGGTAAAAACGGGCTGGAAGCTGTTGAAAAGACCTTGATTGACCGCGCTGTTATCAGCGTGTACCGCAACTACCTTGCCGACCCGAAGCCTGAAAATATGCCGATTTTGGGCGACCTCTACGACGAAATCAAGAAGCAGCCGGAAAAGGAAGCGCAGCGTATCGCGGCGGCATTGGAACTCTATGTAAACGGCAGCTTGAACATTTTTAACCACAGGACAAACGTTGACATTCATAATCGCCTTGTCTGCTTTGATATTAAGGAACTCGGTACGCAGCTTAAAAAAGTCGGTATGCTTATCGTCCAAGACCAAGTATGGAACAGAGTAACGGTAAACCGCAGCGAGGGCAAGGCGACGCGGTATTACATCGACGAGTTTCATTTGCTCTTGAAAGAGGAACAGACCGCCGCCTATTCCGTCGAGATTTGGAAGCGTTTTCGCAAGTGGGGCGGTATTCCGACAGGTATCACGCAGAACGTCAAAGACCTTTTGACGAGCAGAGAAGTTTCAAACGTTTTTGAAAACAGCGATTTTGTCTATATGCTCAACCAAGCCCAGGGCGACCGGGAAATCCTTGCCAAGCAGCTTAACATTTCGCAGCAGCAAATGACCTATGTAACCCATTCCGAAGCGGGCGAGGGACTTATCTTCTATGGCAACGTGATTTTGCCCTTTATTGACCGTTTCCCGAAAGATACGGAACTCTACCGCGTAATGACGACCAAGCCCGGCGAGGTGTCGGCATGAGGATAGAAACGGATAAAATCTATTGCGGCGACAGCTTGCAGGTGCTTCAAACCTTGCCGGATAACTGTTTGGATTGTTGCGTAACGTCCCCGCCCTACTATGCTTTGCGCGATTACGGCACAGACGGGCAGATCGGGCGGGAAGCAACGCCGGAGGAATATGTTTCCCGCATTACGGCGGTTTTCCATGAGGTAAAGCGGGTGCTTACGCCGGAGGGTACTTGTTGGCTGAATATCGCGGACACTTATTGCGGCACAGGCAGCAAAGCCGACCACCAAGACCCGAAATACCCCAAAGGCAGGAACGGGCAGCAAGTGGCGGTAAACCACCGCGCCCCCGGCTGCAAGCCGAAAGACCTAATCGGTATTCCGTGGCTTGTAGCCCTTGCCTTGCGGGGCGACGGTTGGTATTTGCGCAGTTCTATCATTTGGCACAAGGGAAACGCCATGCCGGAAAGCACGCGGGACAGACCGACGCGCTGCTATGAATATGTGTTTCTGCTTACCAAGTCAAAGAAATATTACTATGATTGGCAAGCAGTAGCCGAGCCGATAGCCCCCACAACGGCGGTACGGCTGAAAAGCGGAGTTGGGAAAGGCAACAAATATGCCGCTACCGTTCCGGGGCAAAACCAGCCGCAGAAAATCAACCGTCCCCGCAGGAAAGGCGCATACACCGACGAAATGATTTCCCCCGTCCGCAGCCGCCGCAACGTTTGGCAGATCAACACAGCTTCCTATCGCGGCGGGCATTTTGCAGCGTTCCCGCCCAAACTTGCGGAAACGTGCATTTTGTCGGGCTGTCCTGTCGGCGGGATTGTGCTTGACCCGTTTTTAGGCAGCGGCACGACCGCAGCGGCGGCAAAAAGCCTTTCCCGCCGCTATGTGGGTATAGAGATCAACCCCGAATACTGCACCCTTGCAAAACAGCGTATTGGAGGTGATGAACATTGAGCAAGGAATTAAAAGCCCCCGACAAGGTAACGCAGAAAATGACCCGCGACGGGGCGATTGCGGAAAACCTTACGACGGGCGAAACAACGAGTATCAGCGAAAGACCGCCGGAGGAAAACTATTCAGCCCCCGTAGCGGGAGCAGCAGAAAAGACAACCCAACGTATCAGCACAGAGGTTAGCCGCCACTTTGAAAAGGGCGCGGAGAAAAAGACCCTTGACGCAGCACAGCTTAAAACCCATACGTCCCGCTTGCAGTTTTCCGAAGCGGAACGGGCAACGCCGGACCTGCAAAAGGCAATCAAAAAATCCGATACGGCGGCTGACCGTTTAGACAAAGCGCGGGCAGCTATCCCCAAACAGACCAAAATCACAAAAGAGCGCGTTTTTGACGAAGCCAAAGGCAAAGCAAAGACGCGCCTTGCTTTTGAAAAAACGGATAAGCCCCCAAACGGCAAGTTGCGTCATAACCCGTTATCCCGTCCGGCGCAGGAATTGGACGCCGCCGTACATGGAAAAATCTATGAGGTGGAGAAAGAAAACGTCGGTGTGGAAAGCGGACACAGGATAGAACTTGTGGGCGAGAAAGCGGGCGGCATGACGACGCGGGCAGTAAAACGCGGCATACGCAGCCATAAGCTGAAACCTTACCGGGCGGCGGCAGCAGCCGAGAAAAAGGCAGCAAAGGCAAACGCCGATTTCCTCTACCAAAAGGCGCTGCATGATAACCCCGCCCTTGCGCACTCCAACCCGATTTCCCGTTTTTGGCAAAAACAGCGCATTAAAAAGCAGTATGCAAAGGCGTTGAAAACGGGCGGCAAGGTGAAAAAGACCGCCGAAGCCACCGCAAAGGCGGCGAAGAAAACGGCGCAGGAAACCAAACGGGCGACGTTCTTTGTCGTCCGGCATTGGAAAGGCTGTTTGATTGTGGGCGGGATTGCCTTTATCGTGCTTCTGTTTTTCGGCGGCTTGTCCTCTTGTTCCCTGTTCGGCGGCAACAGCGGCAGCGGCTTGATTGCGTCGTCCTATCTCTCCGAGGACGCGGATATTACAGGCGCAGAAAGCGCGTATGTCGCTATGGAAGCCGAGTTACAGGATATGCTGGATAACATCGAAAGCGAATACCCCGGCTATGACGAATACCGGGTAACGGCTGACGAGATCGAGCATGACCCGTATGTGCTAATCTCTATCCTCTCCGCTTGGCATGAGGGCGTGTTTACTCTCGATGAAGCGCAAAGCACCCTTGAAATGCTCTTTGATAAACAGTATATCTTGACGGTTACGGAGGAAGTCGAGGTACGCTACCGCACCGAAACGCGGACGGACAGCGAAGGCAACGAATACGACGTTGAAGTAGCCTATAACTATTACATTCTCAATGTGGATTTGGAAAACTTCAACCTCTCCCATGTTCCCGTTTACATTATGGGCGAGGAACAGCTATCCATGTACGCTATGTATATGTCGTCGCTGGGAAACAGACCCGATCTTTTCCCGCAATCCGGCTATATTTCAAAATACTATGAAAACCCGCCAGCGGATTATGAAATCCCGCCCGCCTATCTGGAAGATGAACAGTTTGCGCGGCTCATTGAGGAAGCGGAAAAGTATGTCGGTTTTCCTTATGTGTGGGGCGGCAGCAGCCCGGAAACCTCTTTTGATTGCAGCGGTTTTGTTAGCTATGTGCTGACGAACAGCGGCCTATACAATACGGGCAGACTTGGGGCACAGGGGCTTTACAACATTTCAACCCGCGTTTCCAACCCGCAGCCGGGGGATTTGGTTTTCTTTACGGGTACATACGACACACCGGGCGTATCTCATGTGGGTATCTACGTTGGCGAGGACGGGGACGGAAGCCCCGTCATGCTGCATTGTGGCGACCCGATACAATACGCAAAACTTGATACAAGCTATTGGCAATCCCATTTTTACGCCTATGGGCGGCTACATTACAACTGACTTTGAAAGGAGTTTATTTCTATGGCAAACACGAAACTTGACCGTATCGAACGGGATATTGAGAAAACGAGGGCGAAAATCCTTGAATACCAAAAAAGACTGAAAGACCTTGAAGCGCAGAAAATCGAGGAAGAAAATGCGCAGATCGTTCAAATGGTGAAAGCGGTACACCTTGACGGGGCGCAGCTTGCCGCGTTCCTCTCCGCTTACGCCAGCGGCGAAATTGCTTTGCCGCAGCCGGACGCAGACTATACCGACGAACAGGAGGAAACCGAAGATGAAGCATAAAAAACTGTTCCGCAGCGTTACCGCTTTGCTTGCCGCCCTTGTACTCATGGGCGGCTTTTCTGTTACCGCTTTTGCGGGCGGCGGTGACGTGAGCGACGAGCCGCCTACCCCCGTAACCGAAACCGAGCCGGAAGAAACGACGGGCGGCTATGAGCCGCAGCCTTTAACGCCGGAGGGCAACATGAGCCTTGTGGACGACATAACGGGCGAAGCGTCCGGCGATAAGCAGTTTATTACCGTCGTTACGAAAAACGGAAACTATTTTTACATCATCATTGACCGCGCCGAGGACGGAGAAAACACCGTCCATTTCCTCAATCAAGTTGATGAAAAAGACCTTTTGCAGCTTATGGAGGACGAACAGACCGAAGCCCCCGCTTGTAGCTGTACTGAAAAATGCGTTGCCGGAAGCGTCAACACCGATTGCCCCGTTTGCAGCGTCAATATGAGCGAGTGCGCGGGCAAGGAAGCCGAGCCGGAGCCGGAAGAAACCGAGCAGCCGGAGCCGGAGGAAGATAAAGGCGGCGGCATGGGCGGTGCTATTCTGCTTGTCGTGCTGCTTCTTGCCGCAGTAAGCGGCGGCGCGTTCTATTACTTTAAGATTATGAAGCCCAAAAAGGACGCGGCAAAAGGCAGCAGCAACCTTGACGATCTCGATTTTGACGAGGACGACGAGGAAGAATTAGAAACCGAGCAGGAGGACGAGGAAGTATGAAACTTGTAATTGCAGAGAAACCGAGCGTCGGGGCGGCGATTGCCGCCGTTATTGGCGCGAATGAAAAGCGCAGCGGATATTTTGAGGGCAGCGGCTACCTTGTGTCGTGGTGTATCGGGCATTTGATTAGCCTTGCAGACGCGGCAACCTACAACGAGCAGTACCGAAAATGGAAGTATGACGATCTCCCCATTGTCCCGCAGGATTGGCAGTTTACCGTTGCCAGCGGCAAGGAGCAGCAGTTTTCCGTACTCAAAGACCTTATGCAGCGCAGCGACGTTTCCGAGATTGTCAATGCGTGCGACAGCGGGCGCGAGGGAGAACTCATTTTTCGATTTGTCTACGAACAGGTAAATTGCCAAAAGCCCTTTTCCCGCCTTTGGATTAGCAGCATGGAAGAAAGCGCAATCCGCGAGGGCTTTTCAAACCTCAAAGACGGGCGCAGCTATGACAACCTCTATCAATCCGCGCTTTGCAGAGCAAAGGCAGATTGGCTTGTCGGGATTAACGCGACCCGCCTTTTCTCTATCCTCTATCACAAAACGCTGAATGTCGGCAGAGTGCAGACGCCCACCCTTACCATGCTGGTAAACCGCGACTATGCGATCAGCAGCTTTAAGAAAGAAAAATATCATGTTGTCCGTCTGGACGCGGGCGGTGTTTCGGCTTTGTCCGAAAGGCTGAACGAAGAAGCGGCGGCGCAGCAGATGAAAGCGGCTTGCGAGAAATCGCAAGCCGTTTGTACTTCCCTCAAAAAAGAGAAAAAGACCGTTGCACCGCCGAAGCTGTTTGACCTTACCGCGTTGCAGCGCGAAGCCAACCGCCTGTACGGGTTTACGGCGAAACAGACCCTTGATTATGCGCAAGCCCTCTACGAAAAGCGGCTTTTGACCTATCCCCGCACCGACAGCAAATATATCACTTCCGATATGCAGCGCAGCACAAAGGAACTCATTACCGGGCTTTGTTCGCTGCTTCCCTTTATGCGGGACGTGAAGCTGCAAGCAGACCTTACAAGGGTTTGCGACAACAGCAAAGTAACCGACCACCACGCTATTTTGCCGACAGCCGAGTTTTTGAAAACGGGCTTTTCTTCCCTTACCGACAGCGAAACAAAACTTATGACCCTTGTATGCGCGAAGCTGCTTTGCGCCGCAGCCGCGCCCTATGAATATGAAGCGGTTACGGCGGTTATCTCTTGCGGCGGTTATACCTTTACCGCAAAGGGAAAGACGACGCTTTGCGAGGGGTGGCGTGAGATTGAAAAGCTGTCCCGCGCCGCGTCCGAGGAACAGGACGAGGACGCAGAGCCGGAAACCGTTTTGCCGCCGCTTGCCGAGGGGCAGACCTTTGACAATCCGGCAGCGGAGATCTCCGAGTGTTACACGCAGCCCCCGAAAGCATATACCGAAGATACGCTTCTGTCCGCTATGGAGAACGCGGGCAAGGAAGAAACGCCGGAGGACGCAGAGCGCAAAGGGTTAGGCACTACCGCAACGCGGGCGGGTATCATTGAAAAACTCATTAGTGCGGGCTTTGCCGAGCGCAAGGGCAAAAAGCTAATCCCCACAAAGGACGGGTATA
>OICY01000761.1_pt1 | contig 10779 bp, 10 predicted proteins | sample 1581441 | NCBI WGS metagenome assembly OICY01 (sample SAMEA3882514, study PRJEB24775) | human gut metagenome | biome: human-associated habitat; feature: intestine environment; material: feces | place: Netherlands | collected 2009/2010 | reverse complement strand
CCCTCCTTTTCGCATAATTTTAACACAATATTATATATTAGTCAAACTATTTTATTGCTATTTTATGTGTTTTCTATCGGACATTTTCATCATTTAAAACAGTCTGTCATATATAATGTTTTTAATGCTTGTATTCTATTCAAGCATTAAAAATGAGGCTCTTTCGAGCCTCCTTTCAGCAAATGTTCTACCCTACCTTATTGTAAAAAGTGTCTTAGTAAGTTAATTGATGTTATATATTTTTGCATAATATGCCTTAACTAAAGCTTCTATTATATTAATGATTAAGCAGACAGCGCCAATATATTCAGTTAGTGCAATCAAATCATTAAATATCACAGAACTTATAACACCATTTTGACCTAAGAGGCTAATAACAGGTTTTATAGCGATGGTAAGAGCAACTGCTATCATTCCTGCAGGGAACGGTTTTCCATTGTAAACTATTTCCTCGATTTTCGGCAACTTTTTCTCAAACAAATACTTTACATAGATAAAATAACAAAGAACATATATTGCAATCTTAAATATAACATATATCACATTAAATGCCGTAATCTTAAACTCAATAAAACATGAAAGTAAAAGCATGGTAATTGAAACATAAAAGAATCTCACTCCCCTGTTTAGTATCACACTCCATTTAGTTTTATAGTGATAGATAAATACGGTTACAATTGACATAATGCAAGACAAAATTCCTGCAGTAATAAGAAATGGTACTACACGATCATCAAAAACCGAGAAACCTTCAAATGGGTTAACTTGCATCATAAATATCTGAAAGGTTATAATTAATACCATTAAAAAGTTGTATGCAAAATAGCTTAACATTTTAAATATTAAATCAGGAATTCGCATTGATAAATATCTGAGATTCACAAATGTTTTAATTTTGCTATAGCTATATGTTTTAATATCAATATTCATAATCATCTATGCTACTTTTTAATACCAAGATTTTATATGTTCTCTTCCTGTTTTTCCGTTCCATTCAATTCCATCAACTAGTAAGGAAACTCTTTCGAGCCTCCTTACCGCAAATGTTCTACCCAATATCAAAAATCAAGCGAACAACAACGTTATACAATATGTGCAAAATATCAAAAAAACTAATTTCAATTGCAGAAAAATAGATATTTTAAAATTCTTTCTTACAATTATTTCGACACCTCTATATTTTACAATCTGGCGATATTTTATTAAAGTTGCAAGCAGAAGGCATAAACTAAAAAGCACACAGAAAATAAAAATCCAAAAGCTAATTGCATAACTGTCGATAAAAACATACCTAATATATATAATTGATAAGACTCCTATACAGGAAAATATATAATTAGGAACGGTGTAACAAAAAATAGTTTTTTCAGTAAAATACTTTTCAAAAGGTGGAACGATTGAAATATTGGTTGCGTCATATGCTTCTCTAGAATCATACATTCGCTTTAAGCCTATAATGATTTGATATATTGCAAAAATAACTATTGAGTATATGTACTGTAACTCTTCACTTTCATAAAATTCGGCGACAGACAAATAAATATAATTTTGCAAATGCGAATCAGCCAGTATCCACAAAGACAATATTTGAGTTATACAATACCACAAGATTAAGCTCGTATAACACAACGGTCTTTTGCTTTGGTCATATTTTAACACATCATATTTTACAGTAAAAAATATGAGCAAAAAACTAATCAAGAGTAACAATATTGTTAAAACAATGCCAAACACATCTGTTGTTTTAATAGATTTATAGCATGGTAACATAAAGCTCAAAATACTAAAAATGTATAAATGAAAGCCACCAGTAATAATATTAACAACCATATTAACAACTGTAATCAAATAAGAAATCAAAAAAAGCAAAAGAGAAAGTAGATATACTTTCTTTTTTTTACACACCACACCACTTTCTTTCATTTTCACTACTCCATTTATTACTCCAATATGTCGATAAGGAAGTTGTTACTAAAGAAGCTACCACTGAACATACCAAACTTCCTCGCGTAATTTTAACACAATATTATATATTAGTCAAACTATTTTATTGCTATTTTATGCGTTAACTGATTATTTTGTATCTATATTCCGTTTTATCCTTACAATTTCATGTAAAGAGGGCATAAAAATACCGACAAATATTAGCATAGAACACCATTACTTGTCGGTAATAATTTTAATATCACATTCCTTGTTCAAAAATATAGAGATACAAATCTTCTAGGGTTGGGGATTGTGAGGACAGTTTATGATTTTCAGGGGGATTATCTGTGACTAATCTTACAATGATTTTTTCGTCGTTATGATAGAGATTTGACACACGGTAATTATCTTGAAAATATTTAAGTTCTTCCTTATTAATTTCGACTTCAAATACCTTATTTTCAATTTCTTTTGTAAGGTTGGCACAGGTATCATGCGACACAAGCTGACCGCTTTTGAGTAATATAATCTCCTTTGCAATAAACTCAATGTCCGACACAACGTGGGTTGAAATCAATACTATTTTATCCTCCGCAATTTCGCTTATAAAGTTGCGGATTCTTATCCTCTCTTTCGGGTCAAGCCCTGCTGTCGGCTCGTCGAGAATTAAGATTTCGGGATCATTTAAAAGGGCTTGTGCAATTAAGGCTCTCTGCTTCATACCACCGGAGAATGAGCCCAATTTTTTATGTGCCGACTCTTTAAGATTGACGGTTTCAAGAAGTGAAGTGATTTTTACCTTTGCCTCTTTTTTCTTCAATCCCTTTAAAGCCGCCATATACCACAAAAATCGGTTGAGCGTAAAGTCATCGTACAAGCCCTGTTGCTGTGGCATGTAGCCGAGAACTGTTCTGTAGTCTTTGCCGAGTTTTTTAATTTCCTCGCCGTCATAGAGAACTTCTCCGCTGTCGGCGTTCAAGTTGTCGGTGATGATATTCATAAGGGTGCTTTTGCCTGCGCCGTTTGGTCCGAGCAAGCCATAAACGCCCGGCGTTAAGGTCACACTGAAATCATCAAGTGCCTTAACTACACCTTTTTTATATGTTTTACATAAATTTTTTATTTCAAGCCTCATTTTTACACCTTCTCATAGCTTTAAATTCAATATTAGAAAAGTTAAATGCAATTATAGTTAAACAAATCATCAGCAGGAATACGCATAATACTATCAAACTCGGGACAAACCACATCCAACTGCCTTTTTGAAAGCTTGTGTATAATCTTATATCGGTCAAATTCATACATAACAGGCACGGAAATAATACTATCACCGCCCCGACAATCATAGACAATATATTATTCTTTAATACTTGAGAAAGCATAGCAACCGCCGTCATAACCGAGACAGCCTCCGCTATATGCACTGCCGCCGTAATAAAAATCATACTGTTTATGGAAATTGTACTGCCAATATTTGCAAAGTCCTGCATAAATACAACAGGAGTGTTTAACGACTCTGTTCCGAAGGTTTTTATAAAATTTATATAATAAGGTAAATAAATTAAAGTATATGATATAAGCGTGGTAAGCGAAAGTGTCATTACTTTTGAAAGTACAAGCCTCAGCTTGCCCTTTTTTGTGCAGCGAATTAGATCAATCATATGCTTTTTATGCTCATATGCAAATATATCGGACGATATAAATATTATTACTGCCATAAGCAATGTAAAATACTGCCATTCTCTTGACGGATTTTGGGCAAGTCTTTTATAAACAATATAGTTAATGAATATGGGAGTAATATGATAACGCTCTCCGACCTCTTTTATGTACGAGGCTTGATTTGAAATCTCCTCAAAGGCGGCGCCCTTGGTTTTCAAAATCGAATCTATAGCCGTTATCTTTATTTCTTTTTCTTCAGCCGATAAGGACATATCAGTTGAAATGGTGTTAAGCTCTTCATTCAGTCCGTCAAAATAATCCTGCTGTCGCCGCAAATAATCTTCTTTTTCCTGCGTAAGCTCGCCCTCAAGCTTATCAATATACGCGCTGTATGCGCTTTCCTGAGCCGAACTGTATACAACCGAAATATCATCAGTAGCATTACCGTAGGCGACAAAAACAAGCAGAATAATCGCTATTATTGCCATTGAGCCTTTGTAGTGCTTAAAACATTCGCCTTTGAATATTGAAACGCCGCCTTGAATTTTATAAAATCTTCGTCTGAATTTTTCAAGCATTGGCGTAAATATATTGTTTGTCGTTATTTGCGCGGATTTTACAAAAGACATGCAAATTACCGTTACGGAAGCAATAGCGATCAATATCATAGCTATAACGTAAATCAGGGTAATATTTACAGTATGTGAAAAAATATTGATATTAAGATAATTTCCGAAAATATTATTTCCGCTTAAAAAGTATAAAAAGTTTATATACTTAAGCTGATTTAGGGGAGAGTTGCTTCCTATTGCAAGATAAAGAACTCCTTCAATGAAAACCCAAAATGCGGTAACGACAAAAACCATTCCCGTATTTTTTACTAAAACAAATATAAACGCGATAAAAAGGGCAAGCACGCACATCGTGATTATTTTTGATAAACCCCACAAAACAAGATATTGCCAAATTTGCAGCTTTAAATTACAATTCATAAAAAGCTCGCAGGACTGAATATTCCTTGTCATATCGCCGAAGCCGCTGTACAATCCGCAGAGTGCAATATTTGAAGAATAATATACTGCGCATATTAAAATCGTAAAAAAGATAAGGACGAATAATTTTGAAATAATAAGCGGCATACGTCCGTATTTTGCGGTTCTGATAAGCCCGTATAATTCCTTGTCCCTTTCCAATGTAAAAATATAGATGCACATTAAAAATACAAGCGCAAATACGAGCAAATCGGTCAGAACAAATGTTGTTGAATTTTCTACGGCAAAATTGTTTCCGATTTTAAGCTTTGTATTATTAACATCTTTAAAATCCTCGGCGGTTTTTAATATGTTGTTGTATGAAAACGAACCTTCTTCCGCAAAAACCGAGAACTTTGTCTGCATCTGCGCGCGCTCATCCATATCGCCTATAAAAGAGCTATAATCAACTAAAGACTTGCATTGATTTACCAAATTTGAAAGATAGGTTTGTTTATCAAGAAGCTCTTGTTTTGTATAATGTAACGCCCGCGCCTTTTTGTATTCCTCCGGGTTCTCCGCCTTATATTGTTCGGTAATTCGCCCAAGATTTTTTAGATCATCGCCGTTGCTGTTATCTGCCGTTCTGTCAAATTGAAGAGCGATTTCAACTGTTTTTAATTCGCTTTCAAGTTGTCGTTGTGCTTCAGTCGGCACATAATCTGAATATTTAGATATTATATTCTCATAATCAGATAAATTAGTATGTACTGTTTTTACTTCAAGATTATTTGATTGAGTGTAAACCAAGAATGTTGAATTTGCAGTAAAAAACAAAACAAGGCATATTAAAAGCAGTTTTTTGCTGAACAGTTTGTAAATCTCGAACATAATCAATTTCATATTATTACGACCTTAATTAAATGAGTAGATTTCTCCGCCAAAATCAGTGCTGTTAATTGGCGAAATAGGTTCATTTCTTATAATAGAAACTAACATATCTTTAATTTCTACGGGAATTTTATCAACAGATACAAAAGCTACATATTGACCATTTACAAAAGAAAGAGGATTTTCTTTAACGAATTTTTCGGCATTTGCTGCGGTTTTAAATTTCAATATTTGAAAATTTGCAGTATAATTACCTCCGTCACCCGCCCAAGATAAAGTTACTGAAAAGCCGCTATTGACTTCATCAGAAAGCGTTTTGTCATATGATGTTGAAATCTTATACAACTTATTTTGTGTATTTTCAAAAATATTTTTCAATTCATTATCATTAGTATCAATTTTTTCATTCTCATCTACTTGGCTTAATGCGTTATTATTTTCACCCTCGACATTCACTGAACTTAATAATGTTTTATATTCCACTGTTTGTCCTGACAAAGATTCTGTTTTTGACTTATCAACAAAATAAATCTCGCAATTCATATTATCCACCTGTTTAACAAATATGAAGCAATCTGAATCCTGGGGAATGTTTAACACTGAACATTCAAAAGGTATTAAAAACGAACTTTTTTCATTAAATGAAGCGTCAAGAGACTTAACATTATCTCCGTCACTTTCAGTTGCTGCGTTTTCATCTGTATCTTCACTAAAGTTCTGTAAATACAGCTGTGATTCATTTGCAAACAAATTATCGCCGTAATTCATTTCCGTTAAAAGTTTGGGATTGCTTCCGTCGAGTTCACTTGTAAAATATTTAAACTTACCGTTAGTATCCGAATTATCAATGAGATATGTTAGCTGTCCATTATAGAAAAACGGCGAGCAAACATCACCTTCATCATTTCTAATTTGGTTTATTTTTATCGTATTGATATTAATCAAATAAAATTCCTGATACGTAGAAACTGTTACCTTTCCGCTTTCTTCCTGCTTTTTAATTTCATCTTCTGAAATAGGAAGAACCGGCACATAAATATAGTCATCATATGCGGTAAATTGGAAAGTACCTCTAAGATTATCACTGTAATTTTTGCTGTTAAAGATTTCCTCCGGCTTAGATTTAATGTTATTTATTTTATATCTTTTTATCGAAAAGCTGTCATAAACTGAGGACGAATCAATATCATCGGCAAACTTATCCTGTGAGAAATAAAAATAACCTTTATGAATCAGCCAATGCGAAATGCCGTCTTTAAATTCAATCAGTTTTTCCCTTGTTGATCCATCGGGTGTAACTTTGTACAATATATTTCCGAGAAAATTACCCATAGCATCTTCATCTTTTACAACAATATATAAATTACCGTCATAATATTGCACAACATTAGCTGATTCTCCTGATGCATTTACAAATAAATTAAAGTATGCATTACAATCAACACTGTTATGCGAACAATTAGGCTTGTTACATAGCGGTGTTGCCGCCTGTGATTTACGGTCAATATAGTAAAGGTAATTATTAGGCAAAAACACATAGTACCCTTTTTCTGATTTTGTCACAGGAAAATTTATTCCGTTCAAGTTACTGTAATAATATTGAAAATTTGTTGTGTAGTCAAATGATAATTTATCATCTGAAGTTTTGCTTGCGTCATTACATGCAGACATCAACATCATAGTCGGCAACAATAAAGCAATTAGTAACGCACTTAATAATTTTTTCATTTTAAAAATTTTCCTTAGTTTAGGATTTTTACTTTTTATCTTATTTATTCGGTTAATCATACTTATATTCTCCAATACTATAATTTTAAATTCACTTTATTTTTTAGTTTTAATTCTATAGTCTAACAAAAAGTAACATATAACAAAATTCCAGCTAATCAAAAATATTATTGTCAGCCACAGTGACGTTGTAAATGTTCTTGAGAACAGATTTACAAGCATTTGATTTCCTGTTAGGCTTTGTGAGTTTAGTGTTTGTGCATTATCGACAAGCACATTCAGGTAATTTGAAATGTCGAAAATGTTATCATTCGGTATATATTTTGAGGGGATAAAAATGCTGAAATCACAAATATTAAACGCAATCAAAAGCACGGCAGGTATTCCTGCAAAAACAAGCACAAGTGCAACATATTTTAGCGGAATATTTTTTAGCGATTTCAGAAAGTAGTTTAATTTGAGATTTTCTTTTATCTCCTCAAAAAATTTTCTACTGAACCTATACCACAACTTCAATGCAATAATGCTAAATCCGATAAATATTGCAAGGTATAAAATATGTTCAAATGACGAGAGCGTTTGATTTTTCTCATTCAGATTAACCGAATAATACTGCGGCAAATCCATTTGCTCAACAATTGCTCCCGTATATACCGAGTTATCGTAAACAATCATATCAACCGTTCTGTCACCATAATTTTCGGATGTTGTATATGGAACATACACTCTCTGTTTGTCATCAGTAGAAAACTTATTTATTAAGCTTTCGTTTTCGCATATCACACCGCAAATTGTATATTGATTTCCGTCAATGCAAATCTTTTTACCGACTGCATCTGTTGTAAAAAACAGTTTGAGAGCAAGAGAACTTCCGATTATTGCAACCTTATCTCTGTTATCTATGTTATTGGACGAAATATTTTCGCCGTTAATTTCGGTCTTATAATCCGAAAACCAGTTTTCATTCACAAGTACCGTAGTTACGGTTTCTTCCTTAACTTTTGTTTCTTTACCCTCGGAACAAAAAGCTATGCCTTTGTCAGTAATCCGTTCAAACAGCTTTTCAAGTTCAGAAACCGTTTTTGGAGCAGTTTCGGAATTTTTATCATAAGTTAATTGAGTAACATCAGGTAATTGCCCTTTTGCATTTTCAATAATTATAATATTCGCAATAAAAACGCTCACAGTCAGCAACAGCAGTAACAGAAACGAAACAACTTTTCTTTTGCTCACACTGTTTCCTCCTCAATATAAACACTTGAACCGTTTTCTATACTCTTGGTTGTTTTATATACAACTTGACTGTCGCCAAAAAGTGAGTCCGATGTCACCTCGCAATACAGCTCGTCACTGTTACATATATCCACCGAAACCTCTTCAACTGTTGCATCACCGTTTTCGGTTTTATTTATAACAAATACTATTCCCGTATTGCCTGCCCCATCCACCGATGAAACAGGCAAAAGATAATGTGTTTTCATATCATTTGAAACTGCGGTATCGTCAATTACACCTGTTTGAACCGAAACCACTTTGACCTTTGGAAGAAGCATATTATTGATTGTTTTTGAAAAATATGTAAGTAATGCAATCACAATAAAAAATACAATTGAAAATTTCAACACTACGCTCTTTAGCTTATCTTTTTTCATAAAAGCCTCTCTCCTATCCCTTATCAGTTCCGACAAACGGCGAATCAATATCCCTGTGTCCGTAAAGATAAATAAGCAATGCAGGAATCATAAATATAACTCCGCAGGCAAATATTATGCCGTAATCCGAACTTCCGACATCAGTAAGCGTTACGGAAAGCGGATACATACCCTAATTATCAAAATAAATCAGCGGTTGTTCAACTACATTCCAATTATCAATAAAGCAGAGCAACGCAAGTGTTATGAGTCCGCCCTTAATCTGCGGAAGAATAATATTAGTAAATATCTTCAAATATGACGCACCGTCAACTCTTGCCGCCTCAATTGCGGAATCGGGAATGTATTTTATACTTTGCCTCAAAAGACAAATTCCGAATGCAGAAAAAGTTCCGGGTAAAATTACCGCAAGAAAATTATTCAGCAAATTCATATTTTCAAGAATCATATAATCAGGCACAAGTGTTACCTGCAACGGCAAAATGAGCAAAATTATGTATATGAAAAACAGCTTGTCCCTGAACGGGAATTTCAATTTTGCAAAAGCAAAAGCCGCCGATGATGATACTGCAACCTGACCGATTACTGTCGGAAAAGTACAAACAACCGAATTCCAGAACTTTAACAAATACTCGGGTTTTCTGAAAAGAGTCTGATAAAACTGCTCCAAAGTTGCCATATTCGGAATCATATTGAGTTCTTTATATTTTCCGTCAGAAAAATTGAGCATCTCGCTTACCTGTGAACCTGTCATAAATGAACAAGCAAGCATATAAATGACAGGAAACAAAAACAGCACAGTTACAGCAATCAACAAAATATATTTTAGTATTTTCATAACCGTATCTTTCATAACAAACCTCTCAAGAATAGCTATGTTTCCTTTCAAAGCAGAAGAAAATAAACAGCACTATAATTATAAACAGCGATAAGACAATTGATGCCGCCGACAATCTTGGATAGTTAAGATTGTAATAATTGTTGTTGATGAAATTCTGCAAAAAATACACATTGGTGTTTGGATAATCGCCAAACAAAGCAAATACCTCACGGAAAATTTTAAATGAATAAATAAGCTCCATCAGAAAAACAAAAAATGTAGTTGGCGCAATCATAGGTATAGTAATTTTAGTTACAAGCTGATGAGCTTTTGCACCGTCAAACATATCAAGAGCCTGGATGAGATTTATTCCCAGTGTGATTACATCACCATCCATGTGCCAGCGGTCAATGGCACGATCGGCATGATCGATGAAGCTGCTTGTGCGCTCATGAAAGAGGGTGTGGTGTTCCTGAACTTCTCGCGCGACACGCTCGTTGATGTGCCTGCTATGGCCTCTGCACTCGCGTCGGGCAAGGTAGGCTGCTATGTGACCGACTTTGCAACGCCTGAAGTCATGGCTATGGAGAATGCGATCGTGCTGCCGCATCTCGGCGCTTCTACTGAAGAGGCGGAAGACAATTGCGCACGCATGGCGGTCGTTGAGCTGATGGATTACATCGATAACGGTAACATCATGAATTCCGTGAATTATCCAGCTTGCCAAGCAGGTGTTTGCCCAGAGGGTGTGTTCCGCATCGCGGTGCTCTACAATTCGTCCGATCTTGCTATGGGTAGCGTGACCGAGATCCTCGAGCCGATCATTGCTGAATTCGACATGGTCGACAACCAGCGTGATGAGCATGGCTATGCGCTCATTACGCTCACGGAGAACCTAGCCGATGAGGTGCTCGAGCGCATCGCTGAGCTCGATGGTGCTTATCTGGTCCGCCGCGTGAAATAAAAGGTTAAGCAAAGCTATTCAGCAAAGCCTTCGTCGACGATGCGTTCATCGTCATCTGCTGCAGTGGTCGCCAGTTCATCGCAGCGTTCGTTCTCTGGATGCCCCGCATGTCCTTTCACCCAATGGAAAGCGATCGTGTGGGGCTTCATCACTTCTAGAAGACGC
>OICY01000757.1_pt1 | contig 10807 bp, 9 predicted proteins | sample 1581441 | NCBI WGS metagenome assembly OICY01 (sample SAMEA3882514, study PRJEB24775) | human gut metagenome | biome: human-associated habitat; feature: intestine environment; material: feces | place: Netherlands | collected 2009/2010 | reverse complement strand
AGATATCTGGCAGGGGTGGATGAGAAAGCGTTCTTAGAAGGGGCTTACAGCAAGGATTCTCACATCTCTGCAGGTGATGAGATGAATTAAGTGAATGGAAATACAAAATGAAGCGAGGAAAAAATTATGGCAGACAAACACACAACAGAAAAACTCCTGGAGGGCGACCGCCTTTCGGGAAAAGTAACCTTATTTGCAAAAGTGACGATTTTGCCGGGGGATGAGCTTTCCTATCATGAGCATCACGGTGAGACGGAAGTATATCACATTTTATCAGGAGAGGGTCTGTACCAGGACAACGACAAGACGTATCCGGTGGAGGCAGAAATGACGACCTTCTGCGAGGACGGAAACGGGCATGCGATTTCCTGCAAAGGAGACGAGCCGCTGGTATTTCTGGCGATGATTCAGAAAAAAGAAGCATGATAAAAAATTCTGTCAGAGGAAAGGAAACTGTCGAAAGAGATTTTGAAAGAGAAGCTTTTTCGGCAGTTTTTTTGTTTCCATGCATACGAAGGGAACAGATGAGTGGCAGGTTCTGCAGGTTTGCTTGTAGGAAAAAACAGTACATGGTATGATGGAGTTACTATTTCGAGGGGGTGGCTGTATGAGCAGAAAGAAAAAGATGAAAATGGAGTACCGCTTTTATGAAGTGCCGGAAAAATGTCCGGTGCTGGCACTTCTGGGAGAAAAGTGGGTGCAGAATTACGGTTACCAGATTGATTACCTGCATTTTCATAATATGATGGAGATCGGCGTCTGCTATTACGGTGAGGGGACAATTGTCCTGGAAGATAAAGAAATTCCGTACGACGGGGGGCATTTACGGTAGTACCAAAGAACTTTCCACATACGACAAACTCAAAGGAAAACAGTCTGTGCTCCTGGGCATGGCTGTTTATTGATGTGGAAGGCTTTATCACAAAACTGTATAAGGATAATTCGCGTATGGCACAGAAGCTGATTTCCCGCATCAACCAGAGGGCTCATTACTCGAAAAATGAGGACAGACCTGAGGTGGCGGAGCTGATCAAACTGATTATTAAATGCATGGATGAAAAAGAGGAATTTTATCTGGAAGAAGTAAAGGGGCTGACGCGGGCGCTTCTGATGCAGATTGCGAGATGGAATGAAAAAGATGAGACGCAGGAAAAGAATGCCATTCTGGATGATGCCAGCATTGCCCTGATTCTTCCTGCGCTCAATTATATCGGGGAAAATTTCCACGAGAGCATCCGGATTGAAGAACTTGCGGATGTGTGCCACATCAGTGAGACACATCTGCGCCGTATTTTTCAGGAATCCATGCGGATGCCGCCGGTGGAATATATCAACTGGGTTCGGATCCGGGCAGCGTGCAAAGAGCTGAGAAAGACAAATGCCTCCGTAAGTGACATTGCACTGCACTGCGGATTCACAACAATATCCACTTTTAATCGTAATTTTCGAAAGATTCTCGGCGTTTCGCCCCAGCAATGGCGGAGGGCACCGGAACATTACGAGCAGAATTTGTTGAAATTTGACATAAAAACACAGGAAGGATGGTGAAACAAAGTGAAAATATCTATAGATAGTTGAAAATGCATAGGATAGAGTCGAATATGCGCACAACAGACGAAAGAATGTTGTTATAATTTGTACATGTTGAGGGTATAAAAACCTAAAAAATGTACAAAACAACCAAAAGACTTTTAAGCGATATATGTGAAAAAGTCAGGTTGTAAAATAACATCTTAAGGAGGATGTGCAATATGAGAAGAAAAATTGTATCAATCGTAATGGCATCAGCAATGGTACTTGGACTGGCTGCATGCGGATCCAGCGGAGGAACTACAACAAGCTCCAGCAACGGCGGAAACGATGCATCAGCAGCAGATGACACCACTGCAAAATCAGAGAGCAGCGACGTAGTAGAAGGTGGTTCAGATGATGACAACACCTTAACCGTATGGACCTGGGACCCGAACTTCAACGTTTATGCGATCCAGAAAGCAGCTGAGATTTACGCACAGGATCACGAAGGCTTTAAAGTAGAAGTCAGCGAAGTACAGTCCGATGACATTGAAACCCGCCTGACCACAGCAGTTTCTGCAGGAGACTTAAGTACTCTGCCGGATATCTTCCTGATGCAGGACAACTCCTTCCAGAAATATGCAACCAACTATCCGGACATCTTCACCGATCTGACCGATTCCGGAATTGATTTCAGCGAATTCTCATCCGCAAAAGTTGCTTACTCTACTCTGGATGGGAAGAACTACGGAATTCCGTTCGACAATGGTGCCGTTATCGAGTGCCTGCGTACTGATATGCTGGAGCAGGCAGGCTTCACCGTAGATGATTTTACAGATATCACCTGGAATGACTTTATGGAGAAAGCAAAAGTTGTCAAAGAGAAAACAGGCCAGCCGATCCTGACATCTCAGGCCGGATCTCCGGACCTTGTTATGGAAATGCTGCAGTCCTGCGGTGAGTCCCTGTTCAACGAGGACGGATCCGTAAATATTGTAGACAACAAAGCATTAAAACCAATCCTTGAGATCTACAGCCAGATGGTAAAAGATGGTACTCTGGTAGAAGTTACCGACTGGGATCAGTATATTGCATCCATCAACAACGGAACCACAGCAGGCGTTATCAACGGATGCTGGATCATGGCTTCCATCACAGCAAATGACGATCAGTCCGGTAAATGGGCGCTCACCAATATGCCAAAACTGGACGGCATCGACGGAGCAACCAACTACTCCAACAACGGTGGTTCTTCCTGGGCAATTTCTTCCAACTGCAAGAAAACCGATCTTGCCATTGACTTTATGAAATCTACCTTCGCAGGCAGCACAGCTCTTTACGATGACATCATCGCAAAAGGCGCTCTGGCAACCTGGGCACCGGCAGGAGATTCCGAAGCATATGCACAGCCAGTTGCATTCTTCAGCGATGATCCGGTTTATGCAAAAATCGTTGATTTCGCAACCAAGACTCCATCCAACATCACTGGAGCATTCTACTACGATGCACGCGATGCTGTCGGAACCGCACTTTCCAATATCATCCAGACAGGAGCAGATATGGACAGCGAACTCCAGACTGCACAGGAAACCGTAGAGTTCAACATGGGTAACTAAGATTTCTCATATTGTAAAAAAGTAGGACGATAAGAAACGGGTCTGCTTCTAGACAGACAGAAGCAGGCCCGTTCTGTATCTGCCCCGGGGTGGGCTTGAAAAATGATTTCTGCAGGAGAACATGCGATGTTGTCTGCAAAAAGATTTTTTCAAGCGTACCTCGCAGCGAAAAAAGAAAGGAAGATTCCATGAGCAGCCAGAAGAAAAAAGGAATGAACTTGGAAAGAAAACAGAATTTTACCGGATGGGTTTTTCTGCTTCCGGCAACGATTCTGATCGCATGGATGAGCTTTTATCCGATGATTCAGGCATTCATCCTGTCTTTACAGACAGGTATGGGCATCAACCTAAAATTCAACGGATTTGCAAACTATGCGCGTATTTTAAAAGACCCGACTTTTAAACAGACTTTAAGTAACACCTTCCTCTACCTGATTATTCAGGTGCCGATCATGCTGATCCTTGGTCTGATGTTTGCATCGATGCTGAACAACAAAGATCTGCGTTTTAAGGGACTGTTCCGTACCTGCATTTTCCTGCCGTGCGCAACATCTCTCGTATCTTACGCGATGATCTTCCGTTCCCTGTTTGCAAATGACGGTTTTATCAACACCGTTCTCCGCGGCCTCGGCATGAACCCGATCATGTGGTTCTCCAATGCGTGGACAGCCCGTGCGGTTATCATCATCGCCCTGATCTGGAGATGGACCGGATACAACATGGTCTTCTATCTCTCCGGTATGCAGAACATTGAATATTCGATCTACGAAGCAGCCAAAATCGACGGCGCAAGCCCGCTGCAGACTTTCTTCAAGATCACCGTTCCACTGTTAAAACCGATGATTCTGCTGACCACAATTACTTCTACCAACGGTACTCTGCAGCTGTTCGATGAGTCCCTGAACCTGACAAACGGAGGTCCTGGAAAATCAACCATGACCATGTCTCATTATATTTACAATATGTCCTTTGTACAGAGCCCGAACTTTGGCTATGCGGCAGCAATGTCCATCCTGATCCTGATCATGGTAGCCATTCTGGCACTGCTTCAGATGAAAGTAGGTGACGAGCGATAATGGGAAAAACAAAGAAATTCTTCATGTATCTGGTTTTAACGGTAGCATCCCTCCTTTCTGTATTTCCGCTGTACTATATGTTCTGCGCGTCTACAAACAGAAGTATTGATGTCATTGCCGGAAAACTGATTCCGGGTACGTATCTGATTGACAACTTTAAAGCGCTGATTGCGCAGCAGAACCTGCGCCTTGCACTGTGCAACTCCTTCCGGAATGCGACGGTGCTGACCATTCTCTGTCTTCTGGTCTGCTCGATCGCCGGTTATGGATTTGAGATCTATCATGATAAAGCAAAAGATGCGGTATTTACCGTACTTCTGACTGCGATGATGATTCCGTTCGCAGCCATCATGATCCCAATGTTCCGTATGTTTTCCCAGCTAAAGATGGTCAACACGATGGCAGCTTTCATGCTTCCTTCGATTTCAACACCGTTCATGATCATGATGTTCCGCCAGGCTTCCCGTTCCTTCCCGCACGATATCATCGAAGCGGCAAGACTCGATGGCTTAAGCGAGACAGGAATTTTCTTTCGTATGTATATGCCGACCATGAAATCGACGTATGCGGCAGCAACAATCATCACCTTTATGAACGCATGGAACAACTACCTGTGGCCGAAGGTTATCTTACAGAACAATGAATCCATCACCATGCCGATGCTGGTAGCGAACCTGCTCGGCGGCTACACTGTAGATTATGGTGTGCTGATGCTCGGCGTATTTATCTGTACGATCCCGACAGCAATTATTTTCTTCTGCTTCCAGAAGAGCTTCACAGAAGGTATCACAGGTGCCGTAAAATAAGAAAAAGAATCGAACAGAAAAGGTGGATATTTGGATGAATATCCACCTTTTTTTCAAAAGATCAAAAAGAACAAAATTCCAGAAGGAGGAAAATAAAAATGGGTGTATTTCAGTATGAAAAAGTGAAGGACCCGACGTACTATGGAGAAAACCGGGTGGCGGCGCATTCCGATCACAGATATTATGGATCGGTGGAAGAAATGGAGCAGCATGTGGAAAACTTCCGTCACAGTCTGAATGGACTGTGGAAATTCCACTATGCAAAGAACTACGAGAGCACGATTCCGGGATTTGAGACACCGGAGTATGACTGCACAAAATGGGATGATATCCGCGTGCCGGCGCATATCCAGATGGAGGGATACGACGCACCGCAGTATGCCAATGTGCAGTACCCATGGGAAGGAAGAGAAGAGATCCAGCCGGGCGAGATTCCGGAGCGGTTCAATCCGACGGCTTCCTATGTGAAATATTTTGAAGTGCCGGATCAGATGAAAGGAAAACGGCTTTTTGTTTCCTTCCAGGGAGCAGAGAGCGGTATTGCCGTATGGCTGAACGGAACGTTCCTTGGCTACAGCGAGGATACGTTTACTCCGTCCGAGTTTGAACTGACCCCGTATCTGAAAGAGGGCGAAAATAAACTGGCTGCGCAGGTTTTCAAATGGACGAGCGGAAGCTGGTGCGAGGATCAGGATTTCTTCCGTTTCTCCGGTATTTACCGTGATGTGTATCTGTACACGATTCCGGAGGTTCACGTTTCGGATCTGAAAGTACAGACGCTGCTGGATGATACGTTTACGAAGGCAGATCTGGTCATTGATACGAAAATGATCGGAACAGGAAAGGTAAAAATTACCCTGTTAAAAGACGGAACGGCACTGCAGAGCACCGAAGGTGTGCTGGATGGGGAAACACAGTTTGTTCTGAAAGTCGATCACCCGGAACTGTGGTCCGCAGAGACACCGGTGCTGTATGATCTTCTGCTGGAAGTCACCGCAGAGGATGGAACGGTGCAGGAACTGATTCCGCAGAGAGTCGGATTCCGCCGCTTTGAGATGAAAGACCACATCATGATGCTGAATGGAAAGCGGGTTGTCTTTAAAGGCGTCAACCGCCACGAGTTCAGCTCCGTATCCGGCCGTGTTGTTTCGAGAGAAGAGCTGATCAAAGACCTGACAACGATGAAACAGAACAACATCAATGCAATCCGTACCTGCCATTACCCGGATGCGGTCGGCATTTATGATCTGTGCGATGAATACGGTCTTTACATGATCGCGGAGTGCAACATGGAGTCCCATGGAACGAGAGATACGGATGCCGTACGGAACGGGGATTTCTCCGGTGTCGTACCGTGCGACCGTCCGGAGTGGATGGACTGCATGCTGGACCGTGTCAACTCGATGTATCAGAGAGACAAAAACCATCCGGCGATTCTGATCTGGTCCTGCGGAAATGAATCGTTCGGCGGAAAGGTTATTTTTGAAATGTCTCAGTTATACCGGAAGATGGATCCGACCCGCCTTGTCCATTATGAGGGAGTGAACGATGACCGCAGATACAACGACACCAGCGATATGGAAAGCCGGATGTACACCACCGTCAATGAAATCCGTGAATTCTTGTCGAAAGACAGAAGAAAACCGTATGTCTGCTGTGAGTATGCACATGCGATGGGAAATTCCTGCGGCGCCATGAAGAAATATATGGATCTTGCCGAGGAAGAACCGCTGTTCCAGGGCGGCTTTATCTGGGATTATATCGACCAGTCAATCTACAAAAAAGACCGCTACGGAAAAGAGTTCCAGGCGTACGGCGGAGACTTTGATGATCATCCATGCGATTACAATTTCAGCGGAAATGGTATTGTATACGGCGGCGAGCGCGATGCTTCCCCGAAGATGCAGGAAGTAAAATTCTGCTATCAGAATATTTCCATTGACGTGCAGAAAGACAAGGCGGTTGTAAAAAATAAAAACCTGTTTGTGAATACCGATGCGTTTGACTGCGTGGTAATTCTCGAAAAAGAAGGAAAGAAACTGAAAGAAGTGCCGATGGAAATTTCCGTGGAGCCGCTTTCCGAAAAAACAGTGGAGCTTCCGATTGCCGTACAGACCCTTCCGGGCGAGTATGCGGTGACCGTTTCCTTCCGCCTGAAAGAAGATACCGTATGGGGCAAGCGCGGCCATGAAGTTGCATTTGGACAGGGCGTTTATGAAGTGGAAGCACCGGCGAAAGCAGAAAAACCGGCGAAATTTGAAGTGATCCGTTCCAACCATGATTTTGGTGTGCGCGGCGAAAATTTTGATGTGATGTTCTCCGATCTGAACGGCGGACTCGTATCGTACCGTTACGGCGGCGTTGAGATGATCAAAATGATTCCGAAACCGAACTTCTGGCGTGCGCCGATCGACAATGACTGCGGAAGCCTGATGCCGATGCGTTACAGCCAGTGGAAGATTGCTTCGATGTATCTGTCCCACAAATATCCGAACGGCAGCCATTATCCGGGACTGTATGCGCCGGAAATCGAAGTACACGAGGACTGCGCAGAAGTCAGCTACCGCTATGTAATGCCGACCACACCGGCGAGTGAGTGCCGTCTGACCTACCGTGTCTTCGGCGATGGAAGCATTCAGACGACGCTGACGTATGATCCGGTGAAAGAGCTCGGCGATATGCCGGAATTCGGCGTGATGTTCAAGCTGGATGCCGATTACGACCACGTTACCTGGTATGGCATGGGACCGGAGGAGACGTATGTGGACCGCTGCGCCGGAGCAAAGCTTGGCGTTTATAAGAATAAAGTCGAAGACAATATGGCGAAATATCTCGTTCCGCAGGAGTGCGGCAACAAGGTTGGTGTACGCTGGGCAACCGTGACGAACCGCAAGGGCCGCGGTATGATGTTCAGCGGCGACAAGATGGAATTTTCCGCACTGCCGTACACACCGCACGAGCTGGAAAATGCGATGCATCCGTATGAACTGCCGCAGGTACATTACACCGTTGTGCGCGTGGCAAAACAGCAGATGGGTGTCGGAGGAGACGACAGCTGGGGTGCACAGACCCATCCGGAATACCTGATTTCGGTTGACCAGAAACTGGAATTTACCTTTACATTCCGAGGCATTTGAGAATAAAAGGAGATTTTCATGAGACAGAATATAAATTTTGGAAAACTTCTGCATGGCGGAGATTACAATCCGGAACAATGGCTGGAATATCCGGAAATTCTGGAACAGGATCTTGCGTATTTCAAAAAAGCGAAAATAAATGAAGTTTCCCTCGGCATCTTTTCCTGGGCATTCCTGGAGCCGGAAGAAGGCGTGTTTGATCTGGAATGGCTCAAAAAAATGGTAGACCGCCTGTATGAAAATGGAATTTCTGTCATGATGGCTACACCGACAGCGGCAAGACCGCGCTGGATGGCACAGAAATATCCGGAAGTACTCCGCATGGATGCGATGCGGCAGAGAAATCTGTACGGAGAGCGTCATAACCATTGCTATACCTCGCCGGTGTACCGGGAAAAAACGAGAAAGATCAATACAAAACTGGCAGAAGCGTTCAGGGATCATCCAGGTGTCATTGCATGGCATATTTCGAATGAACTAGGCGGAGAGTGCCATTGTCCGCTCTGCCAGGAGGCATTTCGGAACTGGGTAAAACAAAAATATGGCAGTTTACAGGCCTTAAACCATGCATGGAACACGGCGTTCTGGAGTCATACATACCAGAGTTTTGATCAGGTGGAGAGTCCGTCGCCAAAAGGAGACGCATCGCTGCACGGACTGAATCTGGACTGGAAACGATTTGTAACAGATCAGACAGCCGATTTTGTGAAATGGGAGATCAGCGCGCTGCGGGATGCCGGTGCCAAACAGCCTACGACCATCAATATGATGTATGATTTCAAGGGACTGGATTATCACAAGTTTGCCGACATTGTTGATTTTGTTTCCTGGGACAATTATCCGACCTGGCACAAAGAAGCGGAAGCAGTTACGGCAGCAGATACGGCGATGCAGCATGATATCATGCGCAGTATCCAGAAAAAGCCGTTTTATCTGATGGAGAGCTGTCCGTCCGCAACAAACTGGCAGCCGGTCAGCAAACTGAAAAAGCCGGGCATGCTGCACGCCGCATCCATTCAGGCCGTGGCGCACGGATCAGACAGCGTCCTGTATTTCCAGATGCGCCAGAGCCGTGGAGCTTCCGAAAAGTTTCATGGAGCGGTGATAGACCATTATGGAGGAGATGACACCCGTGTATTCCGGGAAGTGACAAAGGTAGGAGAAACCCTGGCGCAGATGCAGGAACTTTCCGGTGCCATCTGCAGTCCGAAAGTGGCTGTGATTTATGACACCGAAAACCGGTGGGCACTGGAAGATGCGGCAGGGCCACGGAATCAGGGCCTGTTTTACAAAGAAACCGTGGAAAAATCATACCGCGCCTTCCGCAGACTCGGCCTGGATGTTGATGTCATCGATGAAACGCAGGGTCTTTCGGACTATCAGATCGTGGCAGCGCCTGTGGTTTATCTGCAGCGGGAAGGATGGGTGGAAAAAGTACGGCAGTTTGTGGCCGGAGGCGGCACTTTCCTGGCAACGTACTGGTCCGGAATTGTAGATGAGACGGATCTTTGTTTCCTTGGCGGAACGCCGCACGGACTGCTGGATGTAATGGGACTTCGGAGCATGGAGATTGACGGCCTGTACGATGGGGAATGGAACGAAGGAGTTCCGGTCCCGCAAAACCGTCTGCATCTGACCCGGACGTACCGGTGCAGCAATCTCTGTGAACTGGTGAAACCATCGACAGCAGAAGTGCTGATGACTTATGGAAAAGATTTTTATGCAGGAATGCCTGCACTGACAGAAAACCAGTATGGCGCAGGAAAAGCATATCAGATCTGTGCCGGTTTTGAACAGGGTCTGTACGATGAGCTCTGCGGAAAACTGGCAGAAGAAGCAGGTGTCACATCGGTGGTGAAAGAGATTCCGGATGGCGTGGAGGTTACAACGCGCGAAAAGAATGGAATCCGGTATGTGTTCGTACAGAACTTTAATCGGAATGCCGTGGAAATCAAACTTCCGGTCGAACAGTATCCGGTGTGGAACGGACAGTATGATGGAACAATCGGAAGCTGGGAAACAGTGGTGCTGAAAGAAAACAGTCCGAATTTCCGGGAAAAATAGAAAATAAAAATGTCTCAAAACAAAAGACTGGTTTTGAGACATTTTTTTTGCAAAAAACAAACGAATATCAGGCGGTTTCGGATTCTTCGGCGGAGAGTTTTTTCTTATAATTTTCTCCCCAGCTCCACATGGCATCCATGATTGGCTGTAGGCTGTAGCCCAGGTTGGTGAGGGTATATTCTACCCGCGGCGGAACTTCTGCATAAACTTTACGGCTGACGAGCCCGCTCTGTTCCATCTGACGGAGCTGGCTCGTCAGAACTTTCTGGGAAACGTGACCGATGGATTTTTTTAGTTCGCCAAAACGTTTGGTGCCCGGCATCAGATCACGGAGAATCAGGACTTTCCATTTATCACTGATTAAGGTTAAGGTAGTCTCTACCGGGCAGGCCGGGAGATCGGCTAAAGATATTGCGTTTTTTTCAGAAACTGACATAAAAAACCTCCATTTCATAAAGATTTTCTTGTAAAAGTAAGCACGGAAAACCTTGTATTTACACAATAGTTTCCTTTTGGTAACTACAGCACAATATTGTGCTTACTTTACGTTAAGACGCTTTGGGCTTATTATAAAGCCATCGAAAGAAAAAAGCAAT
>OICY01000746.1_pt1 | contig 10933 bp, 8 predicted proteins | sample 1581441 | NCBI WGS metagenome assembly OICY01 (sample SAMEA3882514, study PRJEB24775) | human gut metagenome | biome: human-associated habitat; feature: intestine environment; material: feces | place: Netherlands | collected 2009/2010 | reverse complement strand
GCATTTTGGCAACGCAGATGCCGTGCCGCAGCCGCCGAAGCGGTGCTTAAGCCGTCAGGCGGGAATTGTGCGGTGTTGCCTTAGGTCATCTAGCACAAAGTCCCGGAATGGTCGAGACCATTCCCTACAGGTTGGTTTATAATGTATGACGGATATAAAACATGCATCCCACCCGTAGAGGCGCACAATGTGCGCATGTTACCTTGCGGAGGATGATTGGGTGAAATAGAGGGCAAGGCCCGCCCGGGACGATGCTCGCATCGTCCCCTACAAATGATTTACAGAGTTTATCACCATCGGCAAGGTTTCTCCACGGCACGATGGAAACATCACGCCCGGACCAGAGCGACCGAGACATCGTTGACGTTGGTGCCGGTGGGGCCGGTGATGATCAGGCCATTGCATTTTTGCAGGGCATGGTAGGCATCGTTATCAGCCAGCGTGGCAAAAATATCGCAGCCCTGGGCTTTCAGCGCGGCTTGGGTGGTGCTGTCCACAAAGCCGCCAGCGGCATCGGTGGGGCCGTCGGTGCCATCAGAGCCAACGGAGAACACCGCGCAGCCATCCAGCCCGGCGATACCGGGAGCGGCGGCAAGGGCAAGCTCCTGATTGCGGCCGCCTTTACCGTGGCCGGTCAGATGTACCACTGTTTCGCCACCTGCAATCAGGGCAATACGGCGGCCCGCGGTGCGCTGGTAGCGCACCATGTTGGCCAGGAACACACCGGCTTCCCGGGCTTCGCAGCTCAGGCAGTCGGTCAAAATCAGCGGCTCATAGCCAAGGGTGCGGGCGGTGGCAGCGGCGGCGGCGCACAGCTGGCGCACGCTGCCGGTGATCTGGGTTTCTACGTTGGCCAGCGCTTTGGGCGTTTCCTGCTCCAGCAGGGCCAGCATCTGCTCCGTCATGGGCAGGTGGTATTTCTGCACGATCTCCTTGGCCTGTGCGCAGGTAGAACTATCCGGGTAAGCGGGGCCGGAGGCAATCATATCCAGCGGATCGCCCAGAATATCCGAAAGCACGATGGAAACCACATGGGCCGGGGCACACAGCTGGGCAAAACGGCCGCCCTTTACGCCGGAAAAGCGCTTGCGGAGGGTGTTGATCTCTACAATATCCGCCCCGCAGACCAGCAGGTTGTGGGTGAGTTCTTCCAGATCCGCGGCGGGGATGAGCGGCTTTTCAAACAAAGCGGAACCGCCGCCGGAAAGCAGGAACAGCACGGTGTCCTGTGCGGTCAGCCCGCTGACGAGGTCCAGCGCCTGCTGGGTGGCGGTAAAGCTGTTCTCGTCCGGGATGGGGTGCCCGGCTTCCCGGATGGTAAAGTTGGCGATGGGGCCTTTGCTGTGGTTGTACTTGGTAATGACAATACCGGTATCAATGCGGGAACCCAGAATGCGGCTGGCGGCGTGGGCCATCTGCCAGGCACCCTTGCCGGCGGCAACCAGCACAACGCGCCCGGAACCGAAATCGCGTCCTTCCAGCGCTTTGCGGACGGCCTCGTCCGGCTGGGCGGCGGTGATGGCGGCCTGAATGATTGCGTCAGCATCTTGGCGGAGTTTAGACATAGGGAACACACTCTTTTCTGTTTTGTATGTTGGTTCTTTAATTTCTGTTATAACATGCAAATCAATCATTCAGCAATCGGCAGAACGTACAGAATTGGCGGCAAAATTTTGGCGGCACGGGGATGCCCGCACCGCCAAAAAAACAGAATTTTGAGGTTTTACAGGTCGCGGCCCAGCTTGATGCCAGTCAGGTGCTCGTAATACTGGGCAATGGCGCTGTGGTCTGCCTGGCCCTTGCCATTGCTGTGCAGCCACTGCAAAATTTCCTGCACTTCGGCGGTCATCGGCACCGGGGCACCCACGGTGTGGGCGCAGTCCAGGGCGTTGTTCAGGTCCTTGATGTGCAGGTCAACCTTGAAGCCGGGCTTATCGTTGCCCTCGATCATCATGGGAGCTTTGGCGTTCATGACGGTGGAACCAGCCAGGCCGCCCTTGATGGCCTGGAACACCAGGTCGGGGTCAACACCGGCTTTCTGGGCCAGGGTCAGGGCTTCGGCCACAGCCTGGATGTTGGCCGCCACGATGATCTGGTTGGCCAGCTTGGTGGTGTTGCCTGCGCCGATGCCGCCGCACCGCACAGCGGAAGAACCCATGGCCAGCAGGACTGGCTTGAAGGTGTTGAAGACCTCTTCCTCGCCGCCGACCATGAAGGAAAGGGTGCCGTCAATTGCCTTGGGCTCGCCGCCGGAAACGGGGGCGTCCAGCATCTGGATGCCGCGGGCGGCAAGCTCGGTGGCAATCTCCTTGCTGGCGATGGGGTTCAGCGAGGTCATATCAATAAAGGTGGAGCCGGGTTGCATGTGGGCGGCAACGCCGTTTGCACCCAGCATGACCTGTTTGACCTGCGGGGCGTTGGGCAGCATGGTCAGCACAAGATCACAGGTGGAGCCGATGGTGGGCTGGTCGGCTACTTTGGCGCCGCAGGCTTCCAGCTCAGCTGCGGCGGCGGGGGAGTGGCTGTCCACCGTAACGTCATAGCCGGCTTTGAGCAGGTTTTTGGCCATGGGGCGGCCCATAATGCCAAGACCGATAAAACCAATTTTCATACGATCACACGACCCTTTCTTTGTAAGGCGTATCTGAAAACAAAGAAATAAACTAAATTTTCGACTTTTCAGATACACCCAGGAAAACATGGGATACCCTGCCGGAACAAAAGCGGCGGGCAAGATAAAAACAATTTTATTATAGTAATGGATTATACAAATTGCAAGAAGAACTTTTGTGAAACACATAAAAATATAGGTAAAAAGTCAGAAAAATAAGGGGGACTGCGTTGCACAAGGGCAAAACGTGTGATAGAATAATAGAAATATCTCCGGTTAATACGGATGCGCTGCGGGGGCCAACCCGCACAAGGGAAAGTGAAGGAAAGAGTTATGGAACGCCGCCCAATCAAAACGATCCGCAATCAGGTGTATCAGATCCTGAAGGATGATATCTGCGAAGGAAGATTTGCTCCCGGCCAGTGGCTGCAGGAAAACGAGCTGGCAGAGCGCCTGTGCGTGAGCCGCAGCCCCATCCGGGAAGCACTGCGCCAGCTGGCTTCGGACGGGCTGGTGGTGGAGATCCCCAACAAGGGTGTGTTTGTAAAAGAGTTTACCGCGCGGGACATTGAGGAAATTTTTGACCTGCGTGTTCTGCTGGAAGATTACGCCATCAGCAAGCTGCAGCACCACCTGACCACGGCGGATATGCAGCAGCTGATCGACTGCCTGAACGAGATGGAGCGGCTGCACGCCCAAAAGGACCTGCGTGCCTACACGGATATGGATTCTAAGCTGCACGGGCTGCTGATTGAACTGTGCGGCAACAGCCTTTTGGAATCCATGTATGCAAGGATCCATTCGCTGAACCAGCAGTTCCGTATTTATTCGCTGACAAGTACCCAGCGCTTTAATGAATCGATGGAAGAGCACCGCGATATTGTACACTGCCTGCTGACCAACAATGCGGACGAGGCAAGGGCCATCAACAAGCGCCATTTGCAGCTGGCGAAAGATAAAATTATCCAGCATTTTTCTGAGCAGGAAGCCCTGAAACAGGCAGCGGATGCACAGCCCAAAACAACCGCCGAAGCGGACAAAAAAGCAAAATAACAAAATAAAATGTGCCCCCGGCAGCTTTGCATTGCTGCAGGGGGCACTGCTGTTATGGAAGATAAAATCAGGAACTGAGCTGTTCTTTGTGGTATTGCAGGGTGTACAGCTGATAGTACCGCCCATGACGGGCCAGCAGCTCCTGGTGGCTGCCCTGCTCCAGAATTTTGCCGTGGGACAGCACGATGATGTTGTCCGCGTGCTGGATGGTGGAAAGGCGGTGGGCAACGATCAGCATGGTGCCGACGGTGCGCATTTTTTCCAGAGAATCCTGAATCAAAAGCTCGGTTTCGGTATCAATGTTGGCGGTTGCTTCGTCCAGAATCATCACGCTGGGCTTGTGGATGATCGTGCGGGCAAAGCTGAGCAGCTGGCGCTGACCGGCGGAGAAGTTGTTGCCGCGCTCGCGCACTTCCTCATCCAGGCCGTGGTCCAGCTTGTTGATGAAATGGTCAGCGTTGACATAGCGGCAGACCTGCATGATCTCTTCGTCCGAGATGTTATCATCCCGCAGGACAATGTTGCTGCGGATGGTGCCGGAAAAGAGGAAAACATCCTGCAGCATTTGTCCAAAATGGCGGCGGAGGGAAGAAATTTTGATTTTGCGGATGTCGATGCCGTCAATCAGAATTTCGCCCTTCTGGAACTCGTAATTGCGGCAGATGAGGGACAGGATGGTGCTTTTGCCGGAGCCGGTGGAACCGACAAAAGCCACGGTTTCCCGCGGGGAAACATGGAACGAAACGCCCTGCAGCACCCATTCGCCGGGAATATAGCTGAACCAGACATCGCGGAACTCAATTTCGCCTTTTACATCGGTCAGCTCAATGGCGTCGGGGGCATCCACCAGCTTGGGCTGAATGTCCATAATAGAAAAGACTTTTTCCGACGAGGCCAGCGCGGATTGCAGCCAGTTGAACTGCTCGGCCAGGTTCTGGATGGGGGTAAAGAACTTGGAAATGTACATGTAGAAGGTGACGATGGTGCCGCCGGTGATGGTCTGCCCCAGGAAAGAAACGTTGTTCAGGTGGCCCATGCCGCCCAGGTAAAACAGGCACAAAATAGAGCTGATGTACAGCATGTAGACCAGCGGGCGGAATACGCCGAACACAAAAATCTGTTCCTGCGTGACCTTGGAAAGGGTCTGGCTTTTTTGGTAGAACTCCGCCATCTTTTCGTCCTCGCGGCCAAAAATCTGGGTGACCTTGATACCGGAAAGGTTCTCCGAAAGATAGGTGTTGATGTCAGTGGTGGCATCCTTGACCTTACGGTAGGCCCGGCGGGAAAACTTGCGGAAGATGACAGTGAAGATAACGATGAAGGGAACAAAACAGAGCACCATCAGGGTCAGCGCATAGTTCAGGCAGAGCATGGCCACCAGAATGCCCAAAATGACGAACGCATTTTTGATCAGGTTCACCAAAAGGTTGGTGAACATCATGGAAATGGCGTTGGTATCGTTGGTAACGCGGGTAACAAGCTTGCCAACCGGGATCTCGTTGAGCTGCTCGTGGGAGAGGGACTCAATGTGGGTGAACAGATCCTCGCGCAGATCGGAGATGATGCGCTGGCCGACCCGCTGCAGAATGACCGCCTGAAAATAGGTGCTTGCCATCGAGAACACCAGAACCCCCGCATAGACCGCGACCGAAGCGAACAGGCGGCTGAGGGCAAAATCGGCGGCGACAAGTTCTTCGATCGCACCGACGATTAGGGGAGAGATAATGTCGTAAGCGATGGAGAAGAGCATCAGGAAGAGAACCAGAAGAAACTTGGCCCAGTACGGTTTGGCATAGGCGAACAGGCGGCGCAGAATCTCGCCGTCTGCCATGGTGCGCTCAAAACCCATGGCGGTCTTTTTATCTTTGACCGAAACGTAAGCAAAAATCAGCAGCGCGGTAACGGCACCGATGACGCCGCCAACCAGCAAAAGCGGGTTTATATTAAGCATTGTCATCACCTCCGGCTTCATCTTCCAGCCGCTGCAGGTCCACCATGCGGCGGTACTTGGGGCAGCTGGTGTACAGCTCATCGTGGGGGCCCACGGCCTCAATCTTGCCATCATCCAGGAAGATGATCTTGTCCAGCCGCTCCACCGTGGAAATGCGGTGGGCAATCAGCAGGGTGGTCTTGTTGGCGCGGCTGGATTTCAGGTTGTCCAGAATGATTTTTTCGGTGCGGGTGTCCACAGCGGAAACAGAGTCATCCAGAATCAGGATGGGGGCGTTTTTCAGCAGGGCGCGTGCAATGGAGATGCGCTGCTTCTGGCCGCCGGAAACGGTCACGCCGCGCTCACCCAGAACGGTTTCGTAACCATCCTTAAAGTCCACGATGTTGTCCCGCACATCGGCCAGGCTGGCGGCGTGGTCGATCATTTCGGGGGAGGCATCGTCCACACCAAAGCCGATGTTGTGGGCGATGGTATCCGAGAAGAGGAAGTTGTCCTGTGGAACATAGGCGCAGGCAGCGCGCACAGAATGGATGGACAGGGTGTTCACATCCTTGCCGTCCACAAACAGGGTGCCGTCCGGCACGTTGTAGGTGCGCAGCAGCAGGTCCACCAGCGCCGTTTTGCCCGCGCCGGTCTTGCCCACAATGCCCACGCTTTCGCCGGGGTGGATGGTGAAGGAGATATCCTGCAGCACATCGTATTCGCCGTCCGGGTAGCGGAAGGTCAGGTGGCGGAATTCCACACTGCCCTGCGGGTTCTGCAGCTCCTGCACGCCGGGGCGGTCGGCCACATCAATGGGGGCGTTCAGCAGCTCGGTGATGCGGTTCAGGGAAGCCTTGCCGCGGGAGGTTTTTTCGATCAGCATGGAAATTGCCATGATGGGCCAGACGATGGCCTCAAAATAGCCGATGTACTCTACCAGCTGGCCCGCGTTGAACCGGCCCTGGTAGACCAGATAACCGCCATACCCCAGGATGACACAGATGACGGATTCGACAAACAGGGTCACGAGCACTTCCAGCAGGGTGGCAATTTTGGTGTAGATGACGTTGATCTCCTCGTTCTGTTTGTTCAGCTTGCGGAACGCCATGAGCTCTTTCAGCTCTTTGACAAACGCCTTGATAACGGCAATGCCGGAGAAATTCTCCTGTGCAAAGTCTGAAAGATCGGAGAATGCCTGTTGGCGTTCTTCCCAGCGCTTGGTCATGGCGGTGCCCATGACGGTGCCGATGCCGAACATGATGAGGGCAGGGATCAAAGCCAGCAGGGTGAGCTTATAATCCATGCGCCACATTTTGTACAGGGCCATCAGGCCGAGAACCAAAGCGTCAAAGAACATCAGGATACCATCACCAAAACATTCTTGGATGGTATCAATATCATTGGTGTAAAGGCTCATCAGGTTGCCGACCTTGTTAACCTGGTAATACTGCTGCGAAAGCTGGCGGCTGTGGTCAAACATCCGCTCGCGCAGGTTGGCAGCAACCCGCACAGCGGAGCCGAAAAAGCAGATACGCCACAAAAAGCGCCCAATGACCATGAGCACCACGATCCAGATCATGGGCAGGCAGATGTGCTGCAGCAAAACCTCTTTGGTAAAGGGCAGGGTCTGGCCGTTTACGACCACCTGCCCCAGGTTGACCCCGTTGATGACCAGACGGTAAAACTGGGGGATCAACAGCTGGATATAGTCAACCATTAAAAGGGCCAGCAGCCCAAGCAGCAGCACGGGCGCATTTTTGAGGTAATAACGGTTGATGTACTTGCCGAAAATCACGGCATTTCCTCCTTTTCCTTGCAGGGATACAGCCGGGCAGCCCGGTCGGCGGCAAAAGTGCCGTATCTTTCAGTATATAGGACGGGAACGGTTGAGTCAACGCAAAACGCGAAAAAGTGGGGAATACAGCCGAACAGGGGGGAAGCGTCTTTTATTATGAAGCACAGCCCCTACGGTTTCGATAGGAAATAGGTTGTTTCTGGATACACAAATGTTTCTTCTTTATATAAGGATACAAAATATAAGGATACAACATGAACTGCTTTTACACATAGATTTCGTTGTTGCGGGCGGGCAGCTTTTGCACCACGGCTTTGTGGGCGGCGGTTTCGCGCCAGGCGGCGGGACTTAAACCCGTTTCCCGCTTAAACACGCGGCACAGGTAGTTGGCACCGGAAAAACCGCACAGCCCGGCGATCATTTCCAGGCTGTACTCCCGCTCGGCCAGCAGCAGTTTGGCAGCTTCAATGCGCACGCTGGTCAAAAAGCGACCCGGCGGCATGCCCATCTCGGAAGAAAAGACCCGCACAAGGTGGCACTTGCTGACCCCAAGCTGGGCGCTGAGTTCTTCCACGCCGTACAGGGCCATGTAGTTATCGCGGATGGCTTCCACCGCGCGGGCTACCAACGGCGAAAGACGGCGGGATTCCTCGTCCCCGTGGGCAAGGGCGCACAGCAGGGTGTAGGGGGCGGCGGCGCTGGCGGCATCGTCGGCATTCCCGGCACCGCACACGCGGGCCAGCAGCTCCGCTGCACCGGGGCAGGAAGCCCCATCCGCAAAGCGCGGCTGCGGCAGCCCGGCCAAAAACTGCTGCACGGCCAGCCCGGTCAGCCGCACGCACAGCAGATGGCAGGGGGTAACGGGCCGCAGCGTGAAGGTGCCAAAGCCCAGCAAAAGATCGCCGGAGGAGCCCGCTGCGCTCTGGCTGCCGGGGCATTCCAGCACGCACTGCCCGCTGGAAAGTACCCCTGCCCAAAGGCCCTCGCCGGAAAGGGTAAGCGGCGCTTCGCCCTGCAGTTCCTGCACTGCGGCGCAGGCGCAGCAGGTGGTTGGATCAAATATCAATTTCTGACCTCCAATATCAATAAAGTGCTATATCTTTTTCAATCGTACCCTGCTATTATAGATTTGTCAAGAAAAATACGTGCTGAGCGTATCAATAAAATCATAAAAACCAATTTGGAGGTAATGACCCATGGCCAGCATTAGTTGCCGTCATATTTACAAAATCTATCCGGGCAATGTTACTGCCGTTAAGGATTTCAACCTGGAAATCGCTGATAAGGAATTTATCGTTTTCGTCGGTCCTTCCGGCTGCGGTAAGTCCACCACCCTGCGTATGATCGCAGGTCTGGAAGAAATCTCCAAGGGCGAAATGTACATCGGTGACCGCCTGATCAACGATGTTCCCCCGAAAGACCGCGACATCGCCATGGTGTTCCCTATCATGCTCATCGGCTGCGCCACGCTGTTTGCCCTGCGCTGGCGCATCAACATCCTCACCATGGGAGACGACGAGGCCGCCACCATGGGCGTGAACGCCCGGCGCACCCGCATCGTCGTCATCGTCGCTGCCACCCTCGTCACCGCCGCGAGCGTCTGCGTCACGGGCATGATCGGCTGGGTGGGCCTCGTCATTCCGCACCTGTGCCGCATGCTCGTTGGCACCGACTATCGTCGTCTCATTCCCGCGTCCATGCTCATGGGCGCCAGCTTCCTGCTCATCGTGGACGACGTCGCCCGCCTTGCCACCACCGCCGAAATCCCCATCGGCATTCTCACCGCTTTCGTGGGCGCGCCGTTCTTTCTGTACCTCATCACGCGGAAGAAGAAGCTATGAGCATCGACGTAGCGCACTTGAGCTTCTCCTACGGAAACCGCGAGATTCTGCACGACCTCTCGTTCTCCATTCCCGACGGATGCCTCGTGAACGTGCTCGGGCCCAACGGCGTGGGCAAGTCCACCTTGTTCCGCTGCATCCTGGGGCTTTCCCCGCACTATAGCGGCACGATTCTGGTGAACGGGAAGGATCTGCGGGCCCTTTCGGTGCGCGAGCGCGCCCGCGAGATCTCCTATATTCCCCAGTCGCACGCGCCGGTGTACGACTACGAAGTGGTCGACGTGGTGCTCATGGCCACGGGCAACGACCTGAAGATGCTCGCCACGCCCGGGGAAGCCCAGCTGCAGCGCGCTCACGAGGCGCTGGCCCGCATCGGAATCGAGCACTTGGCCCATCGCACCTATACGCAAATCTCCGGCGGCGAGCAGCAGCTCGTGCTCATCGCCCGGGCGCTGGCCCAGAACGCCCAGACCATCATCATGGATGAGCCCACGAGCGCTCTCGATTACGGCAACACCATGCGCGTGCTCTCCTGCGTGCGGCAACTCGCCCGCGAGGGGCTCTCCATCGTGCAATCGACCCACAACCCCGATCATGCCTTCCTGTATTCGGACGCCACTATGGTGCTTTCGAAGGGGCGGCTGCGGGCCTTCGGCAACCCCCGCGAGGTCATCACCTCCGAGCTCATCAGCGAGCTGTACGACATCGAGGTGGAGGTCAATTCCCTTTATGGCGACAAGGTGCGCGTCTGCGTGCCCGTGCGCGAGATAGAACGTTCCTAACTTGGGAGGAAAGGAAAACTGCATGTTGAAACCTACGAGGAACAAACGCCGCATCGCGGCTCTGGCCGGGGCGTTCGCCCTGGCTGCCTGTCTGGCGCTGGGTCTGGCCGGATGCGCCGGAAACGAGGGCGACGGCACCGGTGAGGCTGCCGCACCGGCCACCGAGCAGGAGGTGAACGCCGACGCCCAGGCCGCTGCCGAGGCCGAAAGCGGCACCATCACCTTCACCGACGACCTCGGACGCACCGTGGAGCTGCCCGCGCAGATCGATAAGATCTGCCCGTCGGGCTTCACCGCCCAGCAGGTGCTGCTCACCATGGCTCCCGACAAGATGGTGGGCCTGGCCCAAGAGCTCAACGACGACCAGCTGAAGATCTTCGGTGAAAAGTTCGCCGACTATCCGGTGTTCGGCGCGGTGCTCGGCGCCAAGGACGACCTGAACCGCGAAGCCGTGGCCGCCGCCGCGCCCCAGGTCATTATCGACACCGGCGAGGCGAAGAAGGGCGCCAAGGAGGACTTGGACGCGCTTCAGGAGCAGCTGGGCATTCCGGTCATCTTCATCGAGGCGGAGCTGTCCGATTACGGCGCGGCCTACGAGCGCCTGGGCGAGCTCCTGAGCATGGAAGAGCGCGGCAGCGAGCTGTCCACCTACTGCACGGACGTGTACAACAAGACCGTCACCACCATGGAGAACATCCCCGAGAACGAGCGCGTGCGCATGGCCTACCTGCTGGGCGACAATGGCCTGAACGCCATCGCTAAGACCTCGTTCCAAGCGGCCGTGGTGGACATGGTGGCCGACAATGTGGTCGTGGTCGACGACGTGTCCGGCAAGGGCAACGGCAACGAGATCAGCCTCGAGCAGATCGCGTTGTGGAACCCCGACCTCATTGTGTTCCAAACGGGCAGCATTTACGA
>OICY01000744.1_pt1 | contig 10966 bp, 13 predicted proteins | sample 1581441 | NCBI WGS metagenome assembly OICY01 (sample SAMEA3882514, study PRJEB24775) | human gut metagenome | biome: human-associated habitat; feature: intestine environment; material: feces | place: Netherlands | collected 2009/2010 | reverse complement strand
CCGCGACGCGGCCGTGCAGATGATGCAGCGGCTCGGCATCCAGCCCAAGCAGCAGATCAAGCAGATGTCGAAGGGCACGCGCGAAAAGGTGCAGCTCATCCTCGTCATGAGCCGCAAGGCGAAGCTCTACCTGCTCGACGAGCCGATCGGCGGCGTCGACCCTGCGACCCGCGATTTCATTCTCAACACCATTATCAGCAACTACAACCCCGAGGCCGCCGTCGTCATCTCCACGCACCTGATCGCGGACGTGGAGAACATCCTCGACGACGTGGCGTTTCTCAACCGCGGCCATCTGCTGCTGCAGTCGTCGGCCGACGAGCTGCGCGCCAGGGAGGGCAAATCGGTGGACGCTGTGTTTCGGGAGGTATTCAGATGCTAGGAAAACTCTTAAAGCAGGATTTTCGCGCGACAGCGCGCATCATGCTGCCGCTGTATGCGGCCGTGCCGGTGCTCGGCCTGTTCACGAACCTGATCACCCGCCTGTGTGAAAACCAGAACGGCTTTCTGATCCGCGCCATCGGCGCGCTCGTGTCGTTCGTGTTTTCACTCTCACTCATCGCCGCCGTCGTGACGACGGTCGTGCTCATGATCCTGCGGTTTTACCGCAACCTGATGACGGACGAGGGCTATCTGATGTTCACGCTGCCGGTCTCGACGACGGAGCTGATCTTCTCGAAGCTGATCGTCTCGATCGTGTGGTTTCTCGGCACGTTCGCGGTCGACGCGCTCGGCCTGCTGCTGTCCGGCATGCTCGGCGGCTACGAGGATATCGTCCGGTTTCGGTTTGCCTTTACCTTCGGCGCACCGTACAGTATGCCGACGATCACGCAGGCGCAGGCCGGCTGGCTCACCGTCGGCGTGGTCGTGCTGGTGGTTTTGTGCGGCCTTGCCCTGTGCCTGATGACCTACGCCGCCATGGCGATCGGTCAGAGTTTCAAGAAAAACAAGGGACTCATGTCCGTCGTGTTCTTCTTCGTGCTCTGGATCGGCACGCGCCTCCTGCTGGCGCTGATCTTCGGCGCGTTCTACGGGTCGGCCACCTCGGCCGTCAACACGATGACCGTGCTGCAGGCGCTCTGGACCGTGCTCGGCTGCGCGTGTGTGGGCGCGCTGGCGTTTTGCGCGGGCTTTTTCTTCCTCACGCACGGCATGCTGCGCAAGCACCTGAACCTGCAGTAAAAGGGCAAAAAAACACCCGGTATTGGCGAGCCAATACCGGGTGTTTGCTTTACGGATCAACAGGAGAGAATTACTTGGTGCCGAAGATGCGGTCGCCCGCGTCGCCCAGACCGGGGACGATGTAGCCGTGCTCGTTGAGATGATCGTCGAGCGCTGCGACATAGATGTCCACATCCGGATGCTCCTTCTGCATCACGGCCACGCCCTCGGGGGCGCCGATGATGCACATGAGCTTGATGTGCTTGCAGCCGACTTCCTTCATGAACTGCACCGCGGCGGACGCGCTGCCGCCGGTGGCGAGCATGGGATCGACGATGATGACGTCGCGCTCGGCAATGTCGGGCGGCATCTTGAAGTAATACTTCACGGGCTCAAGCGTCTGCGGGTCGCGGAACAGGCCGATGTGGCCGACCTTGACGTTCGGCATCATGGTGACCATGCCGTCGACCATGCCGAGACCGGCGCGGAGGATCGGCACGATGGCCAGCTTCTTGCCGGCGATGTGCTTGCAGTGCGCCGTAGCGACCGGGGTCTCCACGTCGATCTCCTCGAGCGGGAGGTCGCGCGTGGCCTCAAAGCACATCAGCATGGCGATCTCGGAAATCAGCTCGCGGAATTCCTTGACGCTGGTGTTCTTGTCGCGCAGGATCGAGAGCTTGTGCTGGATCAGCGGGTGGTCAAAAACGTGAACTTTACTCATCTCGTCGTCTCCTTTGTTGATTCAATTTTTCATTCTTGCGCCGCCTGAGCAGCCAGCCGTGCCTGGCGTTCCCGCTCGGCCTGCGACAGGCGCAGATAGACCGGGAGCAGTTCCTCCGCCGGGGCCGGCGTCTGCCCGAAAGCGGCCATGGCCACGCCCCACGCGCTCTGGCTGACCAGATTGCCCGGCGCCAGCACCGCAGGGATGCCCATGTCCAAACATGTATTATAACACAACTGTGCGCCGTCGCCAACCAGAAAAGCGGATTTCTGCATTTTTCCCAGTTCTTCGCCCAGCTCCGCGAGCGAAATCGCACGGTCTTCACAAAGCCGCACCGGTTTTCCGCCCCGGATCTCGAACAGGGCGTTGTAGATCTGGCTGCGGCGGGCATCCATGGCCGCGCACACGAGCGCGCCCTCCCCCGCCGCGAGACCGTGATACGCCATGGCCTCAAGCGTGGACACGCCGATGGCGGGCTTCTGCGCGCCCCAGGCGAGCCCCTTGGCCGTGGACACGCCGATGCGCACGCCGGTGAACGAGCCCGGCCCGCGCGCGACGGCGATGGCGTCGACGTCCGCAAGCCTGGTATCGGTATTTTTCAGCATCTGCTCCGCCATCGGCAGCAGCGTGCAGCTGTGCGTCAGGCCGCTGCACTGCTGGCTCTGGGCAATGAGCACTCCATCGCGGCACAGGGCGACCGACGCCGCCTTGGCCGAGGACTCCAGTGCGAGGATCAGCATGATGTCCCGCTCCCTTCCGTGATCGTGATGCGCCGGGTCGTCGGGCCGAGTTTTTCAAACCGGACCACGACCTCGTCGCCGTAAAAAGCGTCCTCCACGTTCTCGCTCCACTCAACGGCGCAGACGGAACCGCGGTTGACATAATCCTCCCAGCCAATGTCGAACAGCTCGTCGGCACTGCCGAGACGGTACATATCAAAATGGATCAGCTCGCGGGGCCCTTCATATTCGTTTACGATCGTGAACGTCGGGCTCGAGACGCGGCACGTCAGCCCCATGCCGCGGGCCATGCCGCGCACAAAGGCGGTCTTTCCGCTACCGAGCTCGCCGTACATGGCCACGACCTTGCCGTCCGGCAGGGCGCGCGCAAAGTCCGCGCCGGCCTGTTCGGTCTCCGCTTCGCTGTGGGTCAGATATTCCTGCATGATATCCCTCCGATTCTGAAGAAGTATTATAGCACGGTTTCGGCCGTTGCGTAAAGTCGTTTTGTGTGATATAATAAGCGCCGATTTCAAAACGCCGCCGCGGCGGAAAGGAGGCCATTATGAAAAAAGCCATGTCCTACGCAAAGGAGTTTTTTCACCGGGCGGATATTTTCCTGCTCGTGATGGGCCTCATCTGCGCCATTTTCGGCATCGTCGTCATCTCGAGCGCCACGGCGTCGTACCACTCGGCCAAGTATGTCATCGTGCAGAGCGCGTCGCTCATCCTCGGCGTTTTCGCGTTCGTGGTCATGACCGTGCTGGACGTGGATGTGCTGGCCGACAAGTGGCAGATCCTGTGCGCGTTCAACGTGGTCTTTCTGCTGCTGCTGATCCCCTTCGGCGTGAGCGACAACACCGGCAACACCGGCTGGCTGCGCTTTTTCGGCATCGGCATCCAGCCGACGGAGGTCGTCAAGCTCACGTTCATCATCATTCTGGCAAAGCAGATCAGCTACTTGAAAGAATACCACGACCTCAACTCCGTGTGGTCGGTCGCGCAGCTGGCGGGCCATTTCGTGCTGCTGTTCGGGCTGATCCTCGTCGTGTCGTCTGACCTCGGCTCGGCGCTGATCTTTTTCTCCATCTTCCTCGTGATGCTCTTTGCCGCGGGCTTTGCGCTGCACTGGTTTGCGATCGGCTTTGCGGCCATCGCCGCGATGATCCCGCTGCTGTGGAAATTCGTGCTGCACGACTATCAGAAAAACCGTATCCTCGCGCCGTATGACTCCAGCATCGACCCAACGAACACCGGCATCAACTGGCAGCCGCACCAGAGCAAGATCGCGCTCGCTTCCGGCCAGTGGACCGGCGCGGGCCTCGGCCACGGCACGCAGAGCCAGTCCAACGCCCTCGCCGGCAAGCACACAGACTTTATCTATGCCGTCATCGGCGAGGAGCTCGGCATGATCGCCTGCATCCTCGTCATCGTGCTGCTGCTGATCATCATCATCCGCTGCGTCATGGTCGGCATCCGCTCGGGCAGCAACATGGGCTCGCTCGTGTGCTTCGGCGTGGCCGCGTTTTTGACGTTCCAGACGTTTGAGAACATCGGCATGTGCATCGGCATCACGCCCGTCATCGGCATCACGCTGCCGTTTTTCAGCTACGGCGGCTCTTCCCTGTTCACAACGTTTGCCGCGCTCGGCATGGTGTCGGGAATCCACTTCCGACCAAGGCCCAAACGAAACAGCATCTATTACTGACGCACCGCGCCCCCGCAGGCTTCCCGGGAAACCTGCGGGGGGTGTTTTTTGCGGGCATACAGAAAGCACCCGGCCGAATGGACGGGTGCTTTCCGCAAAACATAGAAGGGGGAAGAAGAGAAGCAGCAGGGTGGTATCAGCCGCCGTGACAGGCGGCACAGTCATGCTCTGCAAAGAGCGCGGCGTCGTAGGCGATGCCATTTTTGTCGTAGTAGTCCTTCACGGCCGCCTTGACCGCTTCCTCCGCGAGCACGGAGCAGTGGATCTTCTGGGCCGGCAGGCCGTCGAGCGCTTCCACGACCGCCTTGTTGGACAGTGCCAGCGCCTCCGAGATGGGCTTGCCTTTGATCATCTCGGTCGCCATCGACGAGGACGCGATCGCGCTGCCGCAGCCGAACGTGTTGAACTTCACGTCCGAGATGATGCCGTCGTTTACCTTGATATACATCCGCATGATGTCGCCGCACCTGGCGTTGCCGACTTCACCGATGCCGTCGGCGTCGGGCATCTTGCCAACGTTGCGGGGGTTTTCAAAATGGTCCATGACCTTTTCGCTGTACAGTGCCATAGGAAAGCCTCCTTTATATCTATATTGTGTCAAATCAAGTGCGGGCGCGCGCCGGTCTCCAGCTCGTCCCACACCGGGGAGATGTTGCGCAGATAGGCGACCACCTGCCGGACATTGTCCACGATGTACGCCATTTCCTCGTCCGTGTTATATTCGCCCACGGACAGACGCAGCGACCCGTGCGCCACCTCGTGCGGCAGGCCGATGGCCAGCAGCACATGGCTGGGGTCAAGCGAGCCGGACGTGCAGGCGCTGCCGGATGAAGCGGCGATGCCCTTGCGGTCGAGCAGGAGCAGCAGCGACTCGCCCTCGATGCCCTCGAAGCAGAAGTTCACCGTACCGGGCACACGCCGGTCGCGGTCGCCGTTGAGCCGGGCGTGCTCGATGGTGGAGAGGCCGGCGATGAGCGTCTCGCGCAGGCGCGTGACTTTCTCCGCGTTCTCGGCCATGTGGTCGACCGCCTCGCGCAGCGCTGCGGCCATGCCGGCGATAGCCGGAGTGTTCTCCGTGCCGCCGCGCTTGCCGCGCTCCTGCGCGCCGCCCTCGATGATGTTCGTGAGCGGGATGCCGCGCCTGGCGTACAAAAAGCCGACGCCGCGCGGGCCGTGGAACTTGTGCGCCGAGCACGAGAGCAGGTCGATGTTCATCGCCTGCACGTCCACGGGGACGTGGCCGACGGCCTGCACCGCGTCCGTGTGGAACGGGATGCCCCGCTCGCGGCAGAGCGCGCCGATGGCCTCAATGGGCTGGATGGTGCCGATCTCGTTGTTGGCGAACATGACGGACACGAGCGCCGTGTCGTCCCGGATGGCCGCGGCCACGTCCTCGACGCGGACGACGCCGTTTTCGTGCACATCCAGCAGCGTCACGTCAAAGCCCTCCTTACGGAGCTTGTCAAGCGTGTGCAGCACCGCGTGGTGCTCGAATTTCGTGGATATCAGATGCTTTTTCCCCTTGCGAGCGCCGTTTCTGGCGGCGGAAATGATGGCCTGATTGTCAGCCTCGCTGCCGCCGGAGGTGAACACGATCTCGCGCGGATCGGCAGCGCCGATCAGCTGCGCGATCTCGGTGCGGCAGGCGAGCAGATGCTCGGCCGCCTCCTGCCCGAGGGTGTAGAGCGTGCTGGGATTGCCGTAGATCTCGTCAAAATACGGAAGCATGGCTTCCTTTGCGGCGGGGGATAGTTTTGTGGTTGCCGCATTGTCTGCGTAGACGCGCATGAGACTGTCCTCCTTTAATTCCTATTTGCTTTGTGGGTAAATGATACCATGTATTTCCCACACTGTCAATAGGAATTTGAAAAAGAAAACCGGGGAAAGAAAACACACGTTCTTTCCCCGGTTCTGCGCCCTTATGCCTTGCCGTCGAGCAGGTCCTGCACGGACACGCCGGACAGGTAGTTATCCATAACGGCGTCGAGCTTTTTCCACATCGGCAGCGTCAGGCACTGGGCCGCGCGCTCACAGCCGTTCTCCCCAGCATCAAGGCACGACACGGCGGCCATGCTGCCCTCGGTGCTGTGCAGCACCTCCGCGACCGTGATCTCGCTCGCCGGCCGGCTCAGGCGGTAGCCGCCCTCCTTGCCGCGCTGGCTGTTGACGAGGTTCGCGCGGTTGAGCGCCGCTGCGATCGCCTCCATATATTTCAGGGACACATCCTGCCGCTGCGACACGGTCTTGAGCGAGATGAAGCCCTCGTCGCAATGCTGCGCCAGGTCGATCATCAGGCGCAGCGCGTAGCGCCCCTTGGTTGAGATGACCATAATCCGTTGCCTCCTTGCTGCACAGCTGCGTGTGCAGATGCTAAGGATAATATACTACCAAATCACAAGGAATTCAAGTCGAATGTTGCAGATGTAAAAAAAGCCGGGGCGTATCCCCGGCCTTTTCTTATTTGGCTTCTTTGGCTTCCTGTTCGGCCACGAGCGGCTCGACCACGCGCATGGCGTCGAGCGTGCGCGTCAGCAGCTCGTCCAAGCTCCAGCCGAGCATGTCCGCGCCGCGCTGGATCACCTCGCGCGAGCAGCCCGCCGCAAAGCCGCTGCTCTTATATTTCTTCTTGAGCGACTTGAGCTCCATATCCTGCACGCTCTTGGACGGACGCATCAGCGCCGCCGCGCCGATCAGGCCAGTCAGCTCATCGGTCGCAAAGAGCACCTTTTCCATCTCGTGCTCAGACGCAATGTCCACCGTCAGCAAATAGCCGTGGCTCGCCGTTGCGTGGATAAGGCGTTCGCTTTGCATCCCGCCGCAAAAGAAGTAAAAGCATACGGTTTTACTATGCTTTGATTTTACACACGAAGCGTCGCTTTGTCAAGGAAATTAAGCGAAGTTGCGCCATACGCCGAAAATGAGCGCCGAGAGGAACCACGCCGCCCACAGCGCAATGGAAAAGCGTTTAAAAAGCAGCGGCGGTTTGCTCTTTGCATACCGCACCGCTTCCAAAACGCCCCAAAGGAGCGCAAACGGCAAAAAGAACAGCATAAAGGGGTTCAGCGCCCACGCACCGGCAAAGTCCAATTGCAAAAGCGCTGCGATCATCCGTGTCGTTCCGCAGGAAGGACATAGCACGCCGAAAACCTTGCGGATGAGGCACGGCGGACGAAGAATATACAAAACGACAAGCACAGCCGCAGCACCGAAAACCGCTGCCAAGGCCCGCTTAATCCGTCTTTGTCTCTCCCCGCTCATATCTCGCTCTCCTTTTAAACTTAACATTTCTATTGTACTGCAAAAGCAGAATACCGTCAAGCGCTGCAAGTTTGTTTATCTTTTGCACACTTTATGTAAAAAGTGTTTGCATTTTCGAAAAAACTTCTTGCAATTTCTGTGTTTTGTGATATAATCAAACTTACAGTAAACTTTAATGTGTTGTACGAAACGGCACAACTATTCTCGGGAGGAATTCAAAATGAACACTGGTTATCTTGGCGATACGACTCCAAAGCTCGGTTTCGGTCTCATGCGTCTGCCGATGATCGGCGACGAGATTGATATGGAGCAGACGAAAGCCATGGTCGATACTTTCATGGCAAAAGGCTTTACGTATTTTGACACCGCATACGTATACATCAACGGCAAAAGTGAGGTCGCAGCGCGCGAAGCCATTGTGAAGCGCTACCCGCGTGACAGCTTCACGCTCGCTACAAAGCTACCCCTTTGGGACAACATTGAGACGGAAGCCGACATGCAGCGCATTTTCGATGAATCTATGGAACGCGCAGGTGTCGAGTATTTCGATTACTACCTGCTGCACTCCATGGACAAAGCGAAGTTCGAGAAAGCCGACCGCATCGGCGCGTGGGACTTCCTTTTCAAGATGAAAGCACAGGGCAAAATCAAGCACTGCGGATTCTCGTTCCACGACAGCGCGGAAGTGCTCGACGAAGCGCTCACCAAGCACCCGGAAGTCGAATTCGTCCAACTCCAGCTCAACTACATCGACTGGGAAAACGATAACGTGCAGTCCAGAAAGTGCTACGAGGTCGCCGTCAAGCACAATAAACCCATCATCGTTATGGAGCCGGTCAAGGGCGGTTCCCTCGCAAGCATGAACAACGAAATTCAGGGCATCATGAAGGCACAGAATCCTGATCTTTCCATCCCGTCTTGGGCTGTCCGTTTCTGCGCAGGTCTCGATAACATCCTCACCGTGCTCTCCGGTATGAGCACCAAAGCGCAGCTTGACGATAACGTCTCCTACATGGAGCACTTTGAGCCGCTCAGTGACAAGGAGCACGAGGTGCTGAAAACCGTCGTCGAAAAACTCAACGCCATTCCCACTATTCCATGTACCGGCTGCCGGTACTGCGTAGACGACTGTCCCATGCAGATCCACATCCCGGACATTTTCCGCGCCGTAAACCACCAGAAGCAGTTCGGCTCCGAGGGTAATGTCGATCGCAGCGGCTACGAATCCGCAACACGCGAAGGCGGCAAGGCAAGCGAATGTCTCCATTGCGGTTCCTGCGAAGCGCACTGCCCGCAGCACATCCACATCATCGAAGAGCTTGAAGACGCCGCAAAGCGGTTTGAAGGCTGAGTAAAAACCACGACATAAAATCGACCGGGAAGCACAGCGCGTGTTTCCCGGTCTTTTTCCGTTTATTTTTCCTGCACGGCGATGATGACCTTCATCGTCGTCTCGCGGTTCGCGTCAATGTATTTATACGCGTCAAGGTACTGCGCAAACGGGAAAATTTTCGAGATAAGCGGCTTTAGCTGCACTTTGCCTGCTTCCACCAGCTCTATCGCGCCCACGTAGTCCTCGTGGCGGTACATCATCGTGCTCTTAATGTCAAGCTCGTGGTCGTTCGCCACGGCCAGATCAACAGTCGCCATGTCGGCAAACACTGCCACAAGCACAATCACGCTACCCTTGCGCGCATACTGAATGGCCTGCCCCATCGTCATGTTGTTGCCCGCGCAGTCATAAATGACGTCCGCCTTGTCCGGGCCAAACGCTTCAATGAGCGCCTCGCCGAAGTTCTTCTCCTTCGTGTTCACGCAAACGTCCACGCCGCATTCCTTGGCTTTCTCCAAACGGTAGTCGCTCACGTCTGTAATCATCACCTTCGCCGCGCCAAGACCTTTTGCCGCCTGCGCCACAAGGTTGCCGATCGGCCCCGCACCGAGCACCGCAATGTTCATGCCGGTCACGTCGCCCATCTGCCGCACGGCGTGCACCGCCACCGCAAGCGGCTCCAGCATCGCGCCCTCTTCAAAGCTCATGCTTTTAGGAATTGGTGTCACTTTCTTTGCGTCCACCGCAAAAAATTCGGATGCCGTGCCCGTCGTCTGGAAGCCCATGACTTTCAGCTCCTCGCACAGGTTGTACTTGCCGTGTCGGCACGGATAGCACTTGCCGCAGTACACCTGCGGCTCAATCGTCACTTTCTGCCCGACGGTAAGCCCTTCGACATTCGCACCGCACTTTACAATTTCACCCGAGACCTCATGTCCCTGCGTCACGGGGTATTTCGTGAACGGATGCTTGCCGTGGTACACGTGGATGTCCGAGCCGCAAACGCCGATGTCCATAATTTTCACCAGCACCTGCCCGTCCCCGATTTCCGGCACGGGAATTTCCCGGAAAATGATCTTGCCCGGCTCTGTCATAACTTGCTGAAGCATACGCTTTCCTCCCAACTACTTTAGTAATTTTCGTATCTGCACTTCCGTCGCCGGAAGCAGTTTTTTAAGGTGTGCAATCATTTTTTCTTCGGAGTCCTTCGGTTCGCTCTTATACGCAGACGTCACATAATCGTACCCGAATAAATGCTCCGGCGTCGTGTACTGCGCCACCGCCCAACCGTAGGGTCTGCCGTTTTTATCCTTCAGGCGGATAAAATCCGAAACGCACAAATACGACTGCATTTGCAGCCGCGTGATGCACGTTTCAAAGCCCGTGTTGCCGCCTTTGCGGTAATCGAGCTTCTTTTTGAGGAATTTTGAAAGAATTTCGCCCTCCGCATTGACTGTGTTATACAGCTCCTCGTCCTTGTGGAACACAGTCCGTCATCGCAGCGCGCGTCAAAATCATAGCCGTCACGGCGAAAATTTACAAGCTCCGGCAGCCATTTCCGGCTGACAAACCCCGCTTTTTTCCGGAAAAGCTTACCGTACACGCAGCGCTTCGTCTGCGCCGCCGGGCCTTTCCACTCCCAAGGTCCGTCGCGGTCTTCAGCAAACCAATACGCCGGCGCGCACATCTCCTCCACCGAAAAGCCCGGAATGTCATTCGGAAAAAACGGCAGAAAACCGTAGTATTCCACCGCCTGCAAAAGGTCTTCCATGCTCTCCAATTTCCGTTTCATTTTCCACGCCCTCTTTTCTTTATATCGCTTCCAGTATAGCGTGTTTTTGCCACAAAATCAAGATATGTTGTTTAATTTTAGGTGTATATAAACAAAAGCAGCCTGCATTTTCTGCAAGCTATCGTTGTGGTTTTATTCGGAAAGAGATGCGATTAGCCGTTCATTATATTCAAAACGAGCTTCACGATTATAACGACCATGCCCACACCGCCCATCGCAATGCCGATATCGGTCTTTTTCAGCGATAGTGCGTCTGGATCTCTGAACGTGCATC
>OICY01000741.1_pt1 | contig 10992 bp, 10 predicted proteins | sample 1581441 | NCBI WGS metagenome assembly OICY01 (sample SAMEA3882514, study PRJEB24775) | human gut metagenome | biome: human-associated habitat; feature: intestine environment; material: feces | place: Netherlands | collected 2009/2010 | reverse complement strand
ATCTGCCGCACCTCGCTCGCCGTATCGGCACTTAGAATTATGCGGTATTGCCCTATGTTTTCCCGCGCTGGACAGGGCCGGTACGGGGGTATTTTGATTTGACCTTTTAACATTATAAGGCATAAATGTGGAAAAATAAAGAACAACCGGTGGTCAAAACAGGTAAAATGTGTAGAATTGCGCAAAATTATGAGCATGGCCGCGCCCTGCCCTTGCACGCAGTGCGCTGGTTGGGTATAATGATAGACAGTCAAAATATTCCGTTAAGGAGAATGAGTACAAATGAAATTAGGTATCGGAGGACCGCTACCTGATTTTATATCTCAATAATCCTCAATAAATACGAATATTACTTGATTTGAAGCGGATTTTGGAACAAACCAACCATATATAACTTCATGTTTTCCTATGCTACTCTATACGAAAATGGCGTAAAAATGGCGTAGAGAAAACTTACACGAGGGATATAGGTACGCCGCTGCTACAAATCAGTTTTCCAACAGGTGTGGGACGCTAACAACTCCCACGCCTGTTTTTTTTGTTGTCCTTCGGGGCAAATATCGGGGATATTATCGCTTGTGCGCCGTTTATTTTTCTCTGCCATATTACCACCCTACATTTCACTTATCTGCCCCTTGTGCGTTACAATCTGCAAATACCCGCCTTTATTTAAGCAAGGGGCAAGCCCATAATGAGCTTGCCCCACTGTCATTCGGAAGTTCAGACGGTGAACAATCCGTTCACCGATTTATTCCTCGCTTTCATTATCGCTGGCGGCATTTCTATAATCCTCCTGCACACCCTCGGAGAGGTCAAAACACATCGTTTTTGCGTCTGCGACCCAAAAGCCACGCACACGATAGCGTTTATCGCTTTGCCAAACGCCCTCCATAGCGGCACGAATGGGGTCAACCAGATTCTTGTTGGTGATGCTGACCGTGGCCTTCTGCTCACCCTTCGGCTTGGAGAACTTGTAGCCCCTCTGCTCACTACTCTTACACATACGAACCGCAAAAACCTTGTTTTTTGCGTCAAGCTGGCACAGGACAAAAGCAGGATAGTTCAGGTCATCAAGTACCTTTTTCGTAAAGGTGACACCGTTCTGGTTAATGAAAATGTCGGGGTATGCGTTGGTGTTCGCATCAAGGATCTCAAAGTTCAGTGCGTTAAAATCAAATTTCATAATGGATTTTCCTTTCGGTATTAGAGATTTTTCAGCTCTTTCAGCAGTTCGCGGCGTTCCGAAGCTGTCCAGCGCGGGTCTAAAATGATATACCCTCTGAAATACTTGTCTTTAGAACGTGTGACCGTGAACCGCTTTGGCATAGCGTGTAGCCTTGCCGATTTGCCGGGTAGTGGCTTTTCATCTAAAATCTGTTGCACCTTCTGCCAATCGGATTTTTTTATGATTGCTGTGTGGTGTTCCTCTTTGAAATACTTGTTGAGCATAGTGTTTTTCACTGACTTATGCTCCCGAAAATCAATCGTACAAGTTTTCTGCATGAGTGCGTCCCCGCAATATTTCTCGTTCCGGAGAATACCGCGAATAGTAGCAGCCCGCCAAAAATCTTTCCCTTTAGGCGATTTGATGCCTTGCTCGGTCAGCGCGGCGGCAATTTCTGCGGGGGTTGCACCTTCCAAACAGCTTTCGTAGATGTACTCAACAATCTTTGCTTCTGTTGGCTCGATCAGCAATCGTCCGAAGTGGTCCCAATAGTAGCCAAGCGTGTTTATCACCGAGAATTGGTAGATACCCTCTGCCATGCGCCAGCGAATACCGTTTTTGATGGCTTCGCTCTTTTGCTGTGATTCCAATTCTGCAAGTGCTGACAAGACCGCTATCAGTAGATTGTTGCTGCCATCCCCGATAGAGGACAGCCCTTCGCTTTCAAATCGCACCGGGACAGGTGGAGTCAAGGCGTTCAGAGTACGCAAATTGTTCAAAATATCAACCGTATTTCTACCAAAGCGATTTATGCCCTTTGTCAAAATTAGGTCAATCTTGCCTGCTTTTGCGTCATCAATCATGTCCTTAAATCCCTGCCGCTTGTTCGTGGAAGTGCCGCTTACGCCGTAATCTTGATAGATTTTTACTAACTCCCAATCGGGATTGCTCTCAATTTTGGATTTGAAATAGACAATTTGCATCTCAAAACTGCCTACTTGCTGTTCTTCCTGTGTGCTGACACGGACATAAGCTGCAACACGCATTTTTCGGGGAGCCTGCCCTTGCGCTTGTACGGCTGGGGGTGGCGGTATTATAATTACACCGCCGCTTTCCCGATTTTTGCGGATTCCGTCATGTATGCGCTCCTTGCGTTCCTCCCGATTATCGGCGCGAGTCTTTTTTCGGCGGGACTGCTCTATCTCTTGAGGGTCAAGTTTCTTTGCCATATAAGCCCTCCCTTGCAGATATACGGATATTCCCGATGTGGTTCATAGGCGGCGCACCTCCTCGCTTACTGTTTTTCATTGGACAATTAACCTCCTTGCTGATTGTTATTTATGACTACCCTGCGGCGCATGAGCCAGGGGGTCACACAAAAGAAAACGAGCAGCAGAATTGCTCCTGCTGCCCGAATCGGCACTGCTTCTTATCGGGGGTAGATTTTATCGCCCCCTGCAAGTGACGGATATATGGTTATTTGATTTACAATGCCTTAACCGTGTCGATAAACTGGCTCATGCTCACCGCACCCGGCAAGAGGTTTTCCTCATTCTCAAACACCATGTAATAGCGGAAATTCTTGCCCGCTGCTGTGCGCCACGCTTGACCGAGTGCGATTTTCTCCCGGCTGTCATCATTTTTCAGATGTTCGCCCTTAGTTTCCGCACAGATGAGCTTGCCGCTCTGGGTCATAATCAGAATATCGGGGTAGTGCTTGATAAAGCCGTTAATTGCAAAGTCTTGACGTGCAATATTTCTGTGCCACCAGCGGACATTCGGCAGGGCGGTCAACTCTACAATCAACTTCTGCTCCAGTTTGTTCATGTCACCGTCCTCTGCTGCATACAGAGAACGGGCATATATGTCGGTATATGTGGCAGGATGGATAGAGTGGCGTAGACGGAAATAGGGCTTGCAGACGATGCGCTCCGTTTCCAGCCACCTTTCAAAGTTTTCTCGATAATGGGATTCCAGTAGCGTTTCAATTTTGGCGCGGATCTTTGCCGCATAGCCCAGCGGGGCTTTCTCCATAGCGGCAAGCTGCGCCTTATCCATATCGTTCACAATGCGGTCTATGTAGGCTTTCAGTTCGGCGGCGTCCACCATGTTCAGCTTGTTAAGCTGATTGAACATCATTTCCTTGCATTGACGTACCCGGCTTTCCGGCGGCAGATTGTTGAACCACTCTTTGAAGTACCGCTGTTCGGCGCTCTCCATCTTGAACACCTTTGGCAAACCGCCGTCCTGCTCCCGCACATCGATTTCGCGGATTTCATCGTCTGCGGCGGCAAAGTCAATATCGTATGCCTTGCCCTTGAGGGTAAAGCCCTCTGCCAGCATTTCCTTGTCCAGCAGTTCAAAAGAACCGTCCGTAAACAAAGATTGCTCAACTTTCAGGAAAAACTGCGGGATTTGCAGCGTTTCAATATCCTCCCGGAACTGCGGGTTTACTTGGAATGATTTCACTTTATCCCGCACCTCCCACGGAAGATTGTCCATCACCGGATCATTGCCGGTCTGCTGAATTGCGTCTGTGTACGCCTTTTCGACCTCTGCGGCAGCGTCCAGCATGGTGTCGGCTTTCGGGGCGATTTCAGGCGTTTGCACTTGTTCTCTGCGCCGCTCCAACTCTGCCCCAATCAATTTCCCATCCAGCCCCGAAAAATCGTCCTCGGCGGTTTCCAAAGGGGGTTCCATTTCAGGACACCCTTGTTGATCAGGCAGCGTGATTTGTTCTGCTGGCTGTTCGGGAACCTGCGGTTTTGCGGACTCACCGATCCGATAGTCCTTATCGCTGAATCCTGCGCTGTTCAAGCCCTTGACTATATGCGCCACAGTATTGTTGAAGTCGTTGGAAGAAGTCAGCACATAGGACATATTGAGTGCGCTCTGTGTGTGCTGGCTCGTATGGGGCAGACGGAGAATCCGTCCTAAAATCTGCTCCACGTCAACCTGACTTGTCTTATTGGCAAGAGACGCAAGGATATAGGCAAAGGGGCAATCCCAGCCCTCTTTCAGCGCATTGACCGTGATAATGTATCGAATCGGACAGCTTAGGGACATCAACTCCACATTTTTCAGTTCGTTCACATCAGCGGTACGAATGGCAATTTGCTCGGCGGGAATCCCGGCGTCCACCAGTTTGTCCCGCAGTTTTTCAAAGGTGGTCGCGTCCTCCTTGCCTTTCGGCTGTGCCTGAAACAGCGCGATAGGGCGGATATATTTCCCCGTCTTGGCGTACTCCGCGCTTGCGATTTCTTCCAGTTTGTTCCGCAGGTCGATCGCGTCAATCAGTACCTCGGATTGGCTGTCCCGGTTATAGACGATCACGGGCAGCTTTACCATGTGTTCGTTTTTCAGCTGCACCGCGTCCACATAGGAAATGATATTGCTCTCCTTTTTCGGCGTGGCGGTCAAATCCAGCACAAAGCAGGGATTGAAGTTTTCCAGCATTTCAAGGCTCAATTCCGACCGGGCATGGTGGCTCTCGTCCACGATGACAAGCGGGTTAAGCTGGTTGATGATCTGGAACAGGGCGGTTTCGTCCGCTTTCTCAATGGGGCTGTCGGGCTTGCCCAGCACCTTTGCAAACTCGGCAAGGTTGCTGTTCTCCTGATAGGCTTTCAAGACCTCCTTGCCGCGCCCACGGAACGAATCGTAGGACAGCACCATAACCGACAACTGCTCCGTTACGGCGGTGGGGTTAAAGTTCTGACCGTTCAAAAGCTCCTGCTTGGTGTAGACCTCCACACGTCCACCGAAATCCACGTCGATTTTCTGACGGTAGGGATGGGACGTGTCTTTCAGGGCTTTCGCCGTCTGCGTCAGAATCGCGTCCGAGGGAACAAGCCATACGACCGCCTTTGTCTTGGTAGCGGGGAGCGCGTCAAAGATAGGGCGAACGGCGTTGCAGGCAATAAAGGTCTTGCCGCCGCCCGTCGGCACCTTGAAGCAAAGGTTCGGGACACCGGGTATAACGTTTTGGTATAGCCCTAAAGTCGGGGCTGATTTCTCCTGCCAAAACAGGCGAAACGCCGCTGTGTCACTCTTTGTTTCGTTCAGCAGTTCCAGATAGCGGGTCAAGTCCGCTATGACCTTTTTCTGATATGATTTCAGTTCCATATAGCGAACACCCCCTTACAGTCTGCTAATGTCTCTCGGAATCTTTTTGAATGTAACGCCCATTTTTGCCAGCTTGTCCTCGCTGATGGAGCAGCGGTCGGCATAGATCACCGTTCCATCGGCTTTTTCCGTAATGGTAGAGAGAAACGCATAGTCCAGCACCGTCACGCGCTGCGGCTCGTAGTAGAAGTAATAGCCTGTGCTGTTGTGCTTGCCGAGATAATAGGGATTGCCGCCGCTGGGCGGGGCATAGGGCTGCTTGGTTTCCATGAACCAGATGTATTCCCGGATTTTCTCCGGGGCAACCGCTTCATTCAGGCAATCTCCCACAAGCAGCGGTTCACCCAAGTCATAGAAGCTGAAATTGCCGCCCGTGCCCTCCACGGCGTTTTTCCCCTCGCCGTAGCCCTTGATTACGCGCTTGACGCGCTCGGCGGTGATGCTGTCGGCGTAGTCCATCATCTCGACAAGAATGAACTTGCGGTGACCGCCGTCAGAATTCAAGTTCAAAACGGCTTGTCCTGTTGTCCCTGATCCTGCAAAACTGTCCAAAACAATATCGTCATCATGCGTGATTGTTCTGATAGCCTCCATCACATACTCAACTGATTTAGGTTGCGGAAAATCATTTTTATTTGCTCCGGGAAAAATCTGACCAAAAGCGACCTGCCCTTTTTCGGTAAAAAATTGCGGATTATTCCAGATAGTGAACAGCTTTTGCCTGACGGTTTCGCCATCTGTTGCAGCGTAAGATTTGCGATAGATTTTCCACGCACCGGCTTTCTTTTGTGCAACAAGCAGTTGTGTGCTTTTTGATGCCAATTCAGTACCCCATGTCCAGCAGCCCTCATACCCATCGGGCCAAGTCGGGTATATTTCAATGTTGTGCTGTTCATCTTTTTCAAGGCTAACTGTCCCATCATCAGCATTTGCGTATATTGGATACCAGAGATTCGGACGGTTTTCTTTGCCAAACTCACGATGTGTGTTTCTTAATTCCAGCAAACGGTATTTGCCGCCCGCATCGGACAATTTGTAATCCTTTTCAATTTTGGCATCGTCTTTCTCCACACTAAACCATCCAGCGGGAACAGCGGACTTTGTATAAACCAGCAGATACTCATGACAGGTTGCAAAGTATTTGTCCTGGCTTCTGCCTTTCGGATTGCAAAGAAGTGTAATTTGGGCAGTAAAATTCGATGCACCAAAGATTTCATCCATAATTGAGCGCAAGTAAAAAATCTCGTTGTCATCGAGACTTATAAAAATTGCGCCATCATCAGATAGCAATTTATAAAGCAATTTTAGACGTGGGTACATCATACAAAGCCATTTATCATGGCGCGTTAGGTCCTCGCCAGCTTTTCCAACTAATTCACCAAGCCAGCGCAATATTTTGGGGTCATTGACATTATCGTTGTAGACCCATCCCTCGTTTCCTGTGTTGTAGGGCGGGTCGATGTAGATACACTTTATCCGTCCTTCATACCGGGGCAGCAGGGCTTTTAGGGCTTCAAGATTGTCACCCCGGATAATCATGTTTTCGCTGCCGTTATCCTCGTTGTGCTGTCCGTTTTCATCAAAGCTATACTTGCGCTCCAACACCCGGAACGGAACTTCCTGATGATGATTGATGACCTTGCTCTTTCCAATCCATTCAAGTGTTGGCATGGCTGATTTCCTCCATAATCGTGTTATCCTCATTTCAAATGAGGGTTTTTCTACCCTGACCCTCATCAGTAATGAGGGTCACTTCTGGCTATGTCTGTATAGCGGTTATTGTGGTGAAAGACCTGTCCCGTCTTGGAAGGACTAATTTTTTGTCCAACGCTGTCATCGTTTGTCGAATCGACGATTTAGGTAGATTCGTGACAAGGGGGCAGTGCGCCCATTCGCACCCGCGAGGTGGAAATAGACCCCATTATTTCGAGTCAGAGTCGCTGATATAATGCGGCTCATTTTTCATTTGCGACGGGCTTCTTGATATACTTTCCGTTCTTGATTCTCGCGTCCGCTGGCTTCTCTGCGTCCTCTGGAATCCCCCAGACCGAGCCAATGCGGATAGCACCGGGGACGCGCCCCTCTCCGCACAAAATCTGAATACGGCGGGTGGAGATGCCCCAGCGTTCGGCGGTTTGCGCGATAGATAAATACTTCATGGGCGGTACTCCTGTTGCAGTTCCGTTCTGCGTCTGCTTATAAAATCACAGTATAATTATAATCGTCAAAGCGAATAAAAGCAAGGGCTTTCTGAAAAGTTCAGGAAGTATTTTCAATTCAGACATGAAAGGGGTGTGGGGATTCCCCAACAACAAAAGGAGCAGTTCGGGCGCAAGGCAGAACCGCTCATTTTTCCGGTGTGTACGGACACCGGATGTGCTTGCTACTCTCCCAAATCTCATATCCGCAGATACACCGCGCTCCCGCTTTCGCAAAAGCAGGGGCGCATATTTTTTGAAAATTTCTCATTTCGATCCCTGCGTTTTGACTTAAAAATGTCCGTTGTAAAGTGAAAGGGAAAAATTTTTGCCGCCATACTCAACAAACGGCAAAAAGGTGTCCGTTGTAAAGTGAAAGGAGTTCTTTGATATGCCAGACCGCACACGACCCATCCGCAAGGAAATCTGCCTAAATGAGCAGGAATTGAGCGTAGTTCGCCACAAGATGAATCAACTCGGCACCCGCAACTTCGGCGCGTATGCCCGGAAAATGCTGATTGACGGGTACATCATCAAGGTCGATTACACCGAGCAGAAAAAGTTAGCTGCCGCTGTCAGCAGGATTGCCACCAACATCAACCATGTCTGCCGCCGCATCAACAGCACCGGGCATTTCTACGATGCCGACGTTGCCGAGCTGAAAGAACGGATGGCTGACGTATGGGAGCTGCTGAAAGTACAGCAGAGAAACGAATTGTAATTTGGGAAAGGAGTACAGATATGCCGCGCATGAGCAAATCAAAAAAGCTGGAATGGTCGTTCTTCCTGAATGACCGGGGACGCAAGGCGTACAACACGCTCTGCCGCCACTGCGTCCACGATTGCAAGCAGAGCTTTCGGGCGGTTGTCGTTATTTGCCCGCATTATCAGTCGAAACGCTCTAAGGCGGGGCGCACCGCCTCGCTTCCGAGGGGACCAACGGACAAGCCGCCATAGTAGCCGTATCACACCAGACCAGAGAGGATGTGATGAAAAATCTATTTCAAACTGAATACCGCATTGCCGCCGTTTATTCCCTTGCCGCGCTTCATGCTGGCGGGCGAATATTCCATCAACGCCAAGCTGCTATATGGGCTTCTGCTCAACCGCACCATGCTTTCCCAGAAAAGCGGCTGGGTGTCCGAGGACGGGAATGTGTATGTGATCTATACGATCAAGCAGATGGCAAACGATCTTGACCGGAGTGAGCGGACGGTCAAGACCGCCCTGCGGGAGCTGGAAAATGCCAGGTTGATTACCCGCGTCCGTCAGGGATGGAATCAGGCGAACCGCATCTTTCTGCAAATTCCAGACAGGGTGCAGCTTTCTTCCCGTCCAGAGGGCAATATCTGCCCAATGGATGTGCAGGATTCTTCCCCTTGCATGGGGCAGAAATTGCCCACAAGTAATACTGATACAGAATATAAAGAGCATAGTAAGACCGAAAGAGTAGAGAGTACGCGCCGCCGATATGGAGAGTTTCAAAATGTTTTTCTGTCAGGAGCGGAATATTCCCGGCTGGAGACGGCTTATCCCGGCAAAGCTGCCGAATACATTGAGCGGCTGTCCCGGTACATGGCTTCCAATGACAGGCACTATGCCAATCACTATGCCACCATCAAGAAGTGGCTGAACGAGGACAGCAAGGGCAGGAGCGCGAAAAACTACACCTACGACGATAACGAGGGAGAGTGTCTATGAATCCGATTTTTACAAAAATGGTTGATGCCGTTGAAGCGGCTAATGCCGCACCTGACGATTACATCAATTCCGCTGATGGGCTGAAATACTGCGGCAAGTGCCATACGCCGAAAGAAGCCTTTTACCCCGCTGACCTTCAGGCACAGGGCTTTACCAAGCACCCGGTTATGTGCAAGTGCGCTGCCGAACGCCGAGAACGGGAAGAAGCGGAGCGCCGGGAATACGAGCGAATGTCCTATATGACGATGCTCCGCAGCGAGGCGTTCCGCGATATGCCCGCCGCTGGCTGGCGGTTTGAGTCAGCCGCAGTTACAACACCCCAGCTTGAAAAGGCGAGGGGCTACGCGCAGAACTGGGACGAGTTCAAAAAAGCAGGAATCGGGCTGCTCCTGTTCGGGAACGTTGGCGCAGGGAAATCCTATGCCGCTGGCTGTGTTGCCAACGCTCTGATTGACCGTCTGGAGTCTGTCCTCTTTGTGGGAATGTCTGATGTAGTCAACCGTATGCAGGGCAATTTCGGCACGGACCGCGACCATTACATGAAATCGCTTATGCGCCCCGACCTCCTCATTCTGGATGATTTGGGTGCAGAGCGCAACACCAGCTTCGGTAAGGAGCGAGTATTCGATGTGGTTGACAAGCGGCTGCTGTCAGGTAAGCCCATGATCGTCACGACCAATATCCCGCTTTCCGTTATGAAGCAAGCCGCCGATCTGGATGACCGCCGCATTTTTGACCGCATCTTGGAAGTCTGCGTCCCCATCATGTTTGACGGTGACAGCTTCCGCAAAAGCACCGCTGCCGACAATCTGAAAAAGGCGGCTCGTCTGCTCGGCTGATAAACCCAAGAAAGGAGCCTTTACATGGAGAATTGCATCGGCACCGTTCCGATTCATCTGAAAATGACGCTGACCACCAAAGAGGCGGCAGAATACAGTAATATCGGCATTAACAAGATTGACAGTATGCTGCGTTCGCCCAACTGCCCCTTCGTTTTGTTTGTCGGCACAAAGAAGCTGGTCAAACGAAAGGAATTTGAGCAATTCATCAGTGAGAAACTGGTGATATAAGAAGTTCCGAAAAATTTACAAATTGCCGGAGAGTTTTTCACAATAACTACTTGAGGGAATGGACGAAATCTGCTATACTTATTGTGTAGCAGTGCGTCCATTTCCCTTCAAGGGAAAGGAGCATTTCATGGGAAAAAATCTCAAAGGAAAAGACTGCGGTAAGGGTATCTACCAAAGAAAGGACGGTTTATACAGCGCACGATTTGTTGATAAGACAGGAAAAAGGCATGAGAAGTATTTTCAGACTATTCCCGAAGCAAGGAATTGGATGGAAGAAGCGAAATATGCCGACAAGCACGAAGAAGTTTTTGTTGCCACCGAAACAACGGTTGACCAATGGTTTACTTTCTGGATTGAAAATATAGTAGGTGACTTAGCCCCTAATACGCTCCGCAATTATCGGGAGCGATATGTTCACAATATTCAGCCTGTTATGGGCAAAATGATGATTGCAAACGTCAAGCCGATGCACTGCAAAAAGGTGTTCATACAGATGGATGCTGACTATGCGGGTTCCACCATCCGTCAAGCCTATATCACAATGGGTACGATGTTCAAGGCTGCGAAGATGAATGACCTGATTGCCAAGCACCCAATGGACGGTGTGCGGTTTACAAAGCCGGTTCGTGCGACAGACGATATTAAGTTCCTCACCCGTGACGAGCAGCGCGTGTTTCTTGAAACAGCGAAACGCTCCCGCAACTACAACCAATACGCGCTGATCCTTGAAACC
>OICY01000729.1_pt1 | contig 11109 bp, 11 predicted proteins | sample 1581441 | NCBI WGS metagenome assembly OICY01 (sample SAMEA3882514, study PRJEB24775) | human gut metagenome | biome: human-associated habitat; feature: intestine environment; material: feces | place: Netherlands | collected 2009/2010 | reverse complement strand
CCGCGGCGCTTTCTTATTTTTTGATGTCCAGAACGATCTTGCCGCAGGCGCGGCAAAGGTGGGCGATGGGGCGGTAGACGTCGGATGCTTTGCAGACGAAGAAATTGTTTCCGGTCGGGAGAGAGGTCATCTTGAACGGCTCTTCCGTCCACAGAAGCTCGTAGCCGCTGCCGCCGCGCAGGTAGCCGGACTCCATCTCCTTTGCACAGTAGGGGCAGTTCATGCGGAATCTCCTTTCTTTTTCCACAGGATGTTCTTCTTGTACGCAGTCTCTCACTTCCAATGCTTTCGCCTTAAATTTACCATTTTTACCGGAAAATGGCAAGATTTGCCTGCACAAAATGCTTGACAGGCGAAAATTTTCGGCTATAATTTGAAATTGATTTTCATTTTCAAATTCAGGAGGCCACTATGGCGACCTATACGACCAAACAGCAAAAGGCAGTGCTCGACTGCCTTTCTGAGCGCGCGGACTCGCCGGTCAGCGCGGCGGCGTCCTCGACCATGCCTTCCAACCGACCCAGTCCGCCCAGGGGCTTTGCCAGCGCAGCCCAGTGAGCGTGGGCTGCGGCGCGGGCGGCCTCGTCCAGCGGGGTAACGGCTGCAAGCAGGTTTTTCAGTTCGTTTTCGGTCATGATGCTTCCTTTATATAATGTTCGGCTGCAGCCGCAAAGCGCTTCGGCAGCGGCGTACCTGCCCAGTAGAGATGCGGAAAACCCGCGTAGAGACGTGCATTGGCAAAGCCGCACGCCCACTGCCGCCCGTTTGCCTTGGCAGCGGTGAACGCATCGCCGTTTTCGGTGGAGTCCCAGTGATGGAACTCGTGGACGGGCAGGGTCTCCCCCGCGCGGAACAGCATACTGTCGGCGCGGGCGGTCAGGCGGGCGTAGCCGAACCGCACAAGCCGCCCGACCTTGAAGCCCTGCCCGGGCAGCACGCCCGCCATCGGGTGGGGCGTGCCGTCGGCGTCCTGTAATGTCCTGCCCAGGTACAAAAAGCCGCCGCACTCGGCCACGGTGGGCAGGCCGCCCTGCACGGCGCTTTTTACGGCGGCGCGCAGGGCGGCGTTCGCGGCCAGCCGGGCGGCGTACAGCTCGGGGTAGCCGCCCGGCAGGTAAAGCCCGCCGATGTTATCCGGCAGAGCCGTGTCGGCCAGCGGGCTGAAAAAGCACAGCTCCGCGCCGTTTTCCCGCAGTGCCTCCAGCGTTTCGGCGTAGGTAAAGCAGAACGCGGCGTCCCTTGCCACGGCAAGGCGCACCCGCGGCGGGGGCACCGTGCACGGCACAGCGGCAGGCGCGGGGCGGTCAAACAGGGTGTGCAGCAGCGGCCAGTCGATGGTTTGCTGCGCGGCATCGGATAAGAGCTGTATCTTGCGCTGCAGATCGTCGATCTCGGCGGCGGTTTTCAGACCGAGGTGGCGGCTTTCTATCGCGGCCTCGGGCAGCGGCGGCAGGCAGCCGACCACGGGCAGACCGGTCTCTTTTTCGAGCATCGGCTTCAGCAGAGCGCACAATCCTTGCGTACAATCATTGAGCAAAATCCCCGCGATATGGTGCGGTGTGCGGAACGCCGTCAGCCCGCGCAGCTCCGCCGCCAGCGTCAGGCTTGCCCCCTTGGGCCGCACAACGAGCAGTGCGGGCAGGTCCAGCGTATCGGCCAGCTGCCACGCGCTGGCCGTGTCGGTCACACCGCCAAGGCCGTCGTAGTAGCCCATGGCCCCCTCGACGACTGCCGCGCCGTGCCCCGCCGCGTGCCGGGCGTAGAGTGCGCGGGCGGTCTGCGGTGCAGAGAAAAACAGGTCAAGATTGTGGCTCTCGACGCCCAGCACCGCGCGGTGGAACATCGGGTCGATGTAGTCCGGCCCCGACTTGAACGCGCAGGGGGTCAGCCCGCGGGCAGTCAGCGCCGCCAGCAGCGCACAGGCTGCCGTTGTTTTTCCGCTGCCGGAGCGGGGTGCAGCCAGAACCAATTGCAGCATTTTTACTCCCTCGCAATCAAGAAAACCGGGTTGTTCGCCATGAGCAGGTGCAGGCTGCCCGCCGCCCGGCTGCGGCTGACTGCGATTTGTGTGACCTGGGCGGTCAGGCCGTGGGCCGTCAGGGCCGCAACGGCCTCCTGCAAGGTTTCCAGCGCAATGGCGCTGATGCAGAGCCGTGCGTCGGGGTTCGCGGCCAGCGCGGCATCGACGACAGCCCGCAGACTGCCCTTGCTGCCGCCGATAAAAACAGCGTCCGGCGCGGGCCAGCCTGCCAGTGCGGCGGGGGCAAAGCCCTCGGTAAGGTGCAGATTTTGCACCGCAAATTTTGCGCGGTTCTGACGGATAAGGTCACAGGCTTCCGCGTCGCACTCCACGGCGCAGACCCGGCCCGCAGGGGCGGCCAGTGCCAGCTCCACACTGACGCTGCCGGTGCCCGCGCCCACATCCCAGAGGGTATCTGTGGGGCGCACAGCCAGCTTGGCCAGCGCGGCAGCGCGGACTTCCTGCTTGGTCATCGGCGTTTTGCCGCGGATGAACGCTGCGTCGGGCAGGCCGGGCGTGCGGCGCAGGGGCGCAGGCACATTTTCCACAAGCAGGACACTGAGCGGTGCAAAGTGCTGTGCGGCCAGCTCCTGCGCCGTGCCGGTCACAAGCCGCTGGGACGGCGTGCCGAGGTTTTCCCCCACCGTGGCCGCAGCGTCGCCCAGCCCGGCATCCGCCAGCTGTTGGCAGAGCGTCGCGGGGGTCTCGCTGCCGCCGGTCAGGAAAAAGGTTGTCCCACCTGCGCGGCAGGCGGCCACCGGGTCACAGGCACAGCCGTGGGCGGAGACGAGCCGCCAGCCCTGCCACGGGCGGCCCAGCGCCGCGGCCAATAATTGCACGCTGGAAACGCCGGGCAGCACCGTGTACGGCAGACCCGCGTCGTCCAATGCGCGGCAGAGCGCCGCCGCGCCGGAGTAGAAACCCGTGTCGCCGCTGAAAACCACCGCGGCCTCCGCGCAATCTGTCTGCCGCAGCAATGCGCAAATTTCGTCCGTTTTATAGAGGGCTGCGCGGTTTGCCGTGCAGCCCTCGGGCAGGTTTTCCAGCAGGCGGCGCGCACCGATGATCAGCTCCGCTCCGCGCAGCGTCTCCAGCCCCGCCGCTGTCAGGCTGCCGGGTGCTCCGCTGCCCATGCCCACCAATGTGATCTTCATAAAAGCTCCCTGCATCGCTGTAAAATTGTGTCAGCGGTCTCGCCCGCGTCGTCCGGGCGGCGCAGCACAATGAGCTGCACGCCGCACCGGGCGGCGGCCTCGGCCTTTTCGGCAAAGCCGCCCGCCGCACCGCCGTCCTTCGTGACCATATAGTCGATATGGAACTGGTGCAGCAGCGCCGCATTTAATTCTTTCGTAAAAGGCCCCTGCATCGCAAGGATATTGCGGTGCGGAATGCCCGCTGCCTCGCATGCTGCGATACCTGCCAGCGTCGGCAGAACGCGCGGGTAGAGCCGCGCCGGGTCGAGCGCTGCGAAGGCGGGCAGCTCCTTGGCACCCGTCGCCAGCAGGACGCGCCCCGGTCTGTCTGCCAGATACGCGGCGGCCCGGGCGGCATCGGCCAGCACCACACTACCCGTGGGCAGGGGGCTGGCGGGGCGCAGCAGACGGTGATATTCAACCCCCGCCGCCGCTGCCGCCGCACGGATATTGCGCGTTGCCTCGGCGGCATACGGATGGGTCGCGTCAACGCAGAGCGCCGCACCGCGCAGCAGCGCCGTCATTCCTTCGGCGTCCAGCCGCCCGGTGCGCACCGTGATGCCGTCGGTGCAGCCCTGTTCCTCGGCCCCCAGCTCTGTCGCCACACAGACCGTGACCGCCGCGCCGAGCGCCGCCAGCGCGCGGGAGAAGCTGCGCCCCTCCGTCGTACCGCTGAAAACCACCACATTCATACGCCGCGATACCCCCTTGGCGTAACCATTCTGCCCTGTAAAATCTGCGTTGCAGCGTTGCCGACAAAGACCGTTGTGAACATATCCACGGCGGTGTCCTCCAACTCGGCCAGCGTCAGCAGCCGTGCGGTCTGGCCGTCACGGCCAATGCAGCGCACCAGCCCGCAGACCGTGTCCGGGCCCTTGCCGTTGTCCCGCAGAATGCGAACGGCCTTTTGCAGGTAGTCGGCGCGGCCTTTGGACGACGGGTTGTAGAGCGCCAGGCAGAAATCCCCCGCCGCGGCGCAGGCCAGCCGCTTTTCAATGACGGCCCACGGCGTCAGCCGGTCCGACAGCGAAATCACGCAAAAATCGTGTGCCAACGGCGCACCCAGCACCGCGGCCCCGCTCAAAGCGGCGGTCAGGCCGGGCACGATCTCGACCTCCACCTCCGGGCAGTGCTCCGTCAGTTCCAGCAGCGGGCTGGCCATGCCGTAGACCCCGGCGTCGCCGGAGCAGACGAGCGCCACCGTCTTGCCGCCCTTTGCCGTTTCCAGCGCCCAACGGCAGCGGTCAAGCTCCCGCGTCATGCCGGTAGCGTAGATCTCTTTATCCGGGTAAAGCGGGCGCACAAGGTCGATGTAGACCGTGTAGCCGCACAGCACGTCGGCGGCCTGCAGGGCGGTCTGCGCCTGGGCAGTCAAATACTGCGCACCGCCCGGGCCGAGGCCCACCACATACACAAGACTACGGTTCATCATTTTTCCATCTCCAATCCGGGGCAAAGGGGGCCAGCGCCACGGCAAGGGTCACGCCGTCCCGCGCCCACTTCGGGATGAACAGAACTCCGTCTACAGCCAGCACCGCCGCACGCTCACAGACATTGTCCACGCCCGTGATGCTCTGCACAAAGCCGGAGGACGTAAAGCGGCCTTTAGCCGTGCGCAGGGCAGCGGCGGTATAAAAGTCCATCTCCCAGCCGTGCGCCCGGCAGAACGCCGCCAGACCCGGCTCATCCTTTTTCAAGTCAATGCTGGCGGCGCGGACAATGCCCTGCGGGGCAAAATGGTGCTCCGCGCAGCAGGCCGCAAAGGCTGTTTCCAACTTTTCCGCCGTCGTGCCGCGCTTGCAGCCGACACCCAACACCGCAATGCGGGGGATCAGGTGCAGCGCCTCACCCGTCGGGGTCAGCGTCAGCGCAAAATCTGCGCGGTCAGCGGCGGCGGCAGGCTCCACACCCGCGGGCGGCGTGCCGGAAACAGCCCAGTCTGCGGCATAGCAAACGCTCTGCCCGGCCAGCAGTGCCCCGCTCACGTAGCGGATGCGCTCCGGCTCGGCCACGGCACAGTTCTGGCGCTTGGCCCACTCGTCCACGGCAAAAACGCCGCGTCCGTCGGTGGCCGTCGTGATGACCGGCACGGCATGGCAGACCGCCGCCAGCCGCTGCGCCAGCTCGTTTGCGCCGCCCAGATGCCCCGACAGCAGCGGAATGGCGAACCGCCCACCCTCATCCAGCACAACGACGGCGGGGTCTGCAGCCTTGCTGCGGCAGTAGGGCGCGATGGCCCGCACCGCGATCCCGGCAGCTCCTACAAAAATCAGTGCGTCGCTTTGTGCAAACTGCGCAGCAGTCCAATCGGTCAGGCGGACGCCGTCCGCACCGCCGCGGGCCACGCTGCCGGGGCAGGCTGCCGCCAGCTGCTGCGCCAGCGCCAGTCCCCGCGCCGTGAACGCAATGTACGCGCAGGTCATCGGTCCGTCCCCCTGCGGAACTCCGTTGTGAACGCCGGGTCGTACAGCTTGCTGCGGTCATACTGTGCGGCCAAAAAGTTCCCGACGACGATGAGCGCCGTCTTGGTGATGCCCGCCGTGCGGGTGCTTTCAGCCAGCGTTCCGACGGTGCAATGTACAATTTTCTGTTCCGGCCACGTTGCCTTGTAGACAACGGCGGCAGGGGTCGCGGCGGTGTACGCGCCCTGCAGAAGCGCGTCCTGCACCCTGTCGATCAGGCCGATGGAGAGGAAAACGACCATCGTCGCCCCGTGGGCGGCCAGCGCGGCCAGCCGCTCACCTTCGGGCACAGGGGTACGGCCCTCCATGCGGGTGATGATGACGGTCTGGCTGACGCCGGGCAGCGTGTACTCGGCGTTCAGCGCCGCCGCCGCACCGCAGAAGCTCGACACGCCGGGCGTATCGTCGTAGGCGATGCCCATGGCGTCCAGCGCGTCCATCTGTTCCCGGATTGCGCCGTACAGGCAGGGGTCACCCGTGTGCAGGCGCACGGTGGTTTTGTGCGCTGCTTCGTTTTCTTTCATGACGGCAAGCACCTGCTCCAGCGTCATCTCGGCGCTGTTATAGATGGCGCAGTCCGGCCCCGCCAGTCCCAGCAGCGCCGGGTTGACCAGGCTGCCCGCGTAGATGATGCAGTCCGCCGTTTGCAGCAGGGCCGCACCGCGCCGGGTAATCAGGTCCGGTGCGCCGGGACCGGCCCCCACAAAATGTACCATGTCAGGCTTCCTTCCGCAATTTCAACAGTGTATCGGCAGTTTTTGTCTGTCCCAGCGGGCCGTTCCGGTTTGAGAACAGCACCGCGCCGACCTTGAACGCCCCCGCCGCGCGGCGGTCCAGATGCAGCTGGATCGCTGTGAGCAGGCTGGCCATGACCGGCTCCCGCAGCTGCGCGGCGTCCAGAATGTCCAGACAGGCGTCTGTCGTGGCGGCGTCCATCAGGGCGCGGCAGGTCGCCGCGTCCGCGCCGCAGAGCGCCGCATGGGCGCAGAACAGCTCAGTGCGGCAGTCGGCACAGCGGGAGTGGGTGTTCATGATGCCGCCCGCCAGCTTGACGAGCTTGCCCACATGCCCGACGAGCAGCACCTCCGCGAAGTGCTCCGCCGCTGCCATATCCAGCGCCTCGCCGATAAAATTTGAGATTTTTACGACAGGGATCTCGTGCAGCGCGGGGTAGTTGGCGGCCAGGTAGTCCAGCCCGTAGTTGCCGGGGGCTAAAATCAGGCGGCGGCTTTTCAACGCTGCCTGGTGGATTTCGATTTGCAGCGTATCCAGAAGCGCCTGCTGGCTCATCGGCTCCACAATGCCGCTGGTGCCCAGCACCGACAGGCCGCCCTCGACCCCCAGATGCGGGTTGAAGGTGCGCTTGGCCGCAGCCTCGCCGCCTTCGATGGAGATGACCACCGCGAACCCGCCGCCGTAGCCGACGGCGTCCGCCTCCCGCAAAAGCGCCTCGGTTATCATCTGCCGCGGCACACGGTTGATGGCCGCCGCGCCGACGGGCTGGTCGAGGCCGGGCTTTGTCACACGGCCCACCCCCGCGCCGCCGTCAATCGTAACGGTGCGCGGCGCGCCGGGCAGCAGTGTGACCGCGGCAATGACCGGAAGACCCGTCGTGGCGTCGATGTCGTCGCCGCCGTCCTTGACGATGGCGCACGCGGCCCCGTCTGCCGTCAGGCGGCAGAACTGCGGTGCGACCTCCACGACGATGCCCTTGGGCGTGCGCAGACCAACGCTTTCCGGCGCGTGGCCGGTCAGCAGCAGCCGTGCCGCGCCCGCCGCCCCCAGCGCCGCGCAGGTGCCGGTGGTGTAGCCGCAGCGCAGTAAACGCTGCCCGCTGCGGATGTAGTGCTCAAATTGGGGCTTCGGCTTTGCGCCGCTCCCGGCAAACAGCACCGCGTATTGGTCGGTGGTCAGTCCAAACAGCGCACAGATATTGTCCTGTGCAAAGGCGTCCTGCGGCGCCAGCACAGCGGACACGCCTGACGGCGCAACGCAGACAACGGCGTCAGCCAGCCTTTGGGCCAGCTCCAGCTCATGCAGCGTCACGATGACGGCCACGTTCTTCTCATGCGCCAGCACTTGCAGGATGTCCATGAGCTCCGCCTTGCCCTTTACGTCCAGAAACGACGTAGGCTCGTCCAGAAGCAAAATTTCCGGCTGCTGGCAGACCGCGCGGGCCAGCAGCACGCGCTGGCGCTGGCCGTCGCTGATCCTGGCAAAATCGCGGTCCTCCAGCTCCTCCGCCCGGACAAGGCGCAGGGCGTCATGCACCTGCTGCCTGTCGGCATCGGACAAAATGCCCAGCCGCCCGGTGTAGGGGTAGCGCCCGGCGGCGGCAACCTCAAAGCAGGACGTCAGCTCGGTGCGGGCCGTGTGGGGCAGCATCAGCGCCAGCTTGCGCGCCCGGGCGTTGGGGGTGTAGGCCGTCAGGTCTTGCCCGTCCAGCAGCACCGCGCCGCCCTGCGCCGCCAGCTGCCCGGCCAGCGTTTTTAAAAGGGTGGATTTGCCCGCGCCGTTCGGACCGATGAGCGCCAGAATTTTGCCGCGCTCGGCGTGCAGGGCAATGTCCCGCAGCAGCGGCGCACCGTAGCCGACGGCGAGATTTTGCGTTTCACAACAGCTCATACCGTGCCCTCCCCGCTGTGGCGGCGCACAAGCAGCCAGATGACCACCGGCGCACCGAACACCGCTGTGACCGAGCTGATGGACAGCTCGGTGGGTGCAAACAGGCTGCGGGCGATCAGGTCGCACAGCAGGCAGAATGCCGCGCCGCCCAGTGCGCAGCCCGGCAGCACCCGCAGCGGTTTTGCACTGCCCAGCGTATGTTTTACCAGATGCGGCACCGCAATGCCGACGAAGGAGATCGGTCCGGCAAATGCCGTGACGCAGGCCGCCAGCAGGCTTGACAGCAGCACAAGCACCACGGAAAACGCCCGCACCGGCACGCCGACGCTGGCGGCGTAGCTTTCGCCCAGCTGGTAGGCGGCCATCGGCTTGGAGAGCAAAAACGCGGCGGCCAGGCAGGGCAGAACGATGGCCGCCGCCGTGGCGACATTGCCCCAGGTCATGCCGGAGAAGCTGCCCATCGACCAGTTGTGCAGGTTGACGATGTTGGAATCCTGCGCGAAGGCGACGACAATATCGGTGACGGCCGAGCAGATGTAGCCGATCATGACGCCGCAGATAACCAAAATGCTCATCTGCTGCACGCGGCGCGCCACGGCCAGCACAAACAGCATGGCCGCCATGGCCCCGGCAAACGCCGCCAGAATCAGCGTCAGTGAGCCGGTGAGCAGACCGCGGTTCAAAAAGACGACCATCGTCAGCGCCACGGCCAGCTTGGCCCCGCTGGAAATGCCCATGACAAAAGGCCCGGCAATCGGGTTGGCAAAAAACGTTTGCAGCAGATACCCGGCCACCGAGAGCGCCGCCCCCAGCAGCACGACCATGACGGCGCGCGGCAGGCGCAGCTGCAGCAGGATATTGGCCGCCAGCGCGTTTGTGCCGCGGCCCAGCAGGGCCGCCGCGATGTCCGCCGGGGAGAGCGCAATGCTGCCCCAGAACAGGTTGAGCGCAAACAGCGCCAGCAGGGCCGCCGCCATGGCGAGGTATGCAATTGTCATGCGTTTGGAGGTGTGCATGCGTGGTTTCCTTTGCGGCGGGCGGCAATGGTGCGGGCGGATATGGAATCCGCCCCTACGGATGCGCCACGGTTTTGTGCGCCCGTTTTTGCCGCCGCGTTAAATTTTCAGTGCAGCTTCGTCAAAAATGTCAATTCACTGTCGTCCGGGTCATCCTCGGTGAACACCTTGTTCATATCCAGGATCAGATCCGGCAGCTCCATGCTCTGCTGGAAAAGGCTCTGCGACGTACACCATACGCTGCCGCTTTGCACGGCCTTGAAGTCCGCCAGCATCGGACATTTGGCGAGCAGCTCATCCATTGTGCGCAGCTCGCCCTCAATCGTGCTGTTGTAGAACAGCACATCGGCGTCACGCGCCCCGGCGTAGAAATCCTCGAGCGAGATATTGACAGTCGCCAGATTGTTGCCGCTGTCGGTCAGGTCGGCAAAGACGTAGCTGCCGCCCGCCAGCCCGATCATCTTGGCGACGTAATCGCCGCCCTTGCGCACCGTGGCGAGATTGTTTGAGGTGATGGAGAAGAACGCCGCAGTCTTGCCGGTGGGTTCCTCGTCCAGCAGCGGTGCAATGCGCTGCACAGCGTCGTCAAAAACGCGCTCGGCCTCCTCGGTTCTGCCCAGCAGGATGCCGTACAGCTTGACCCATTCCATCCGGGCCAGCGGGTCACTCTCGTAGCTCGAGCGCTCGACGAGGACCGGCACGCCGAATTTTTCGAGCTGTTCTTTCACCTCGGGCGTGTGGTAGATCATTGTGTTCTCGATGGCAAGGCCGCAGTCGGCGGACAGGATCGTCTCGTAATCGGGCGCGCTGTACTTGCCCGCGTAGGCGATCTCGCCCTGCTCCATGGCGGTGCGGGCCGCGTCGAGGTACCAGTTTTCGGCCTGCGTGCCGGACAGCGCCACAGCCCCCAGCCCGCCAATGCTGATGATGGGGTCCATCGCGGACGACGACACAAGGTAGATATTTTGGATAGGCTGCTGCAAAACGGTGATGTCTGCGTCCAGATTGGCGGGCGCAGCGGCCCCATCCGGCACGACGAGATAGCGGCTGCCGTCAATCGTGATGAGGTCATAGCCGCCCGCGCACACATCCACCGTGAACTGCTTCGCATATTCCAGCGGATAGCGGTTTTCTATCGTCAATGCGTCTGTTTGCGCGGGAGCCTGGGATGCAGCCGCGCAGCCTGCCAGCAGCAGAGCGGGCAGGGCAAAAGCTGCCGCGCGCCTCATTCGGCGGCGGCCAGCGTCGCGCTGTCAAAGGTCAGGGTATAGTCGATCTCGTGCGGGGTGCTCATGGCGACGGTGTCCGCCGTGACGGCCAGCGCGGTATCCAGCGCGGCAACGGGGATCTCAAACGTCGAGTTGCCGTCGGTGTTGACGGGCAGGTACTTTTCGCCGTCGACGAGCATATAGTCATAGTTCGGGCTGCTCCAGACGATGGTCGCGGTCATAATGCCGTCGGCCACAGTCAGCGCGGCGGGGCTTTCGACGGTGGCGCGCCCGCTGCCGCCCTCCAGCGTCACAGCGCAGGTGTAGCTGCCGTCGGCGGGGATCTCGACGGCTGCCGCAGCCGCATCCTCTGCCGCAGGCTCGGCATCGGAGACGCTGACCGTATGGTCATACCAGGTGCCCTTGGTGCCCAGAATGGCCAGCTGGAAATCGGCATCGACAGCCGCAACGGGGATGTCAAAGCCGTATACTTCGTCGCTGGTGCCGTCGGAGTAGGTCACCGTGTCAACGGTAGGCTGCAGCCAGTCGCTCTCGTGGGCGGGGGCGTCGGCGGCCATGCCCGGA
>OICY01000718.1_pt1 | contig 11240 bp, 6 predicted proteins | sample 1581441 | NCBI WGS metagenome assembly OICY01 (sample SAMEA3882514, study PRJEB24775) | human gut metagenome | biome: human-associated habitat; feature: intestine environment; material: feces | place: Netherlands | collected 2009/2010 | reverse complement strand
TGACCTGATACTGTCCAAACGGCACATTGCCGATGGCAAGGTCAAAGAAGTTGTCCGGCAAGTCGGCTTTTTCATACCCTGTAATTTGTATTTTTGCTTTCTGGTAAAGCTGCTGCGCAATGCGCCCGGACAGGCTGTCCAACTCCACGCCGTACAGCTTGGCATTGTGGGTATCGAACTTGCTGTGCCGGTGCCCGAAGAACGCGCCGACACCCATGCTGGGTTCCAGCACATTGCCGCCCACACAGCCGATATGCTCCAAGGCGCGGTACATGGCGTGAATGACCGCAGGCGGTGTGTAAAAGGCTGTCAGGGTGGATTCCCGCGCGGCGGTATATTCGTCCTCGGTCAAAAGGGTTTTCAGCTGTTTGTACTCGGTGTGCCAGTTATCCTTGCCGGGGTCAAAGGCATCTGCCAGACCGCCCCAGCCCAGATAACCAGCCAGAATGTCCTGTTCCTGCTCACTTGCAGGCGCACCACCGGATGCCATGCGCTGCTCGATTTCTTTCAGCGTGCGGATAGCCTGCACATTGGCTGCAAACTTTGCTTTGGCTCCTTCCGGGATGACAGGTTCATACGGTGCAAGGTAGTTCGTGCGATCATACTCTGCAGGTTCCTCACGCGCAGCAAGGCGGTCTACATCCTGCATGACCTGCGATACAAAGGTGGATTTCTCCGGTTTGTCTGCGCTGATTTCCGGTTCCTGTTCCTCGATTTCGTTGATGTCCACTTCCATCAGGCTGTCAAAATCGAGTATTGAGAGAAATTTTCTGTTCATTTCTTCCAAAGAAGAAAACTTCTCTTGTGCGTACAGGGTATCGTCCACAAACTTGCTGATGGTGCAATGCTCCAGATCCGCATTGACCTGAATCGTATGCTGCTCGTCCTCGGTGGTGGTGTAGCCAAGACCGATTCGGGTAAGATTGGAGAAGTCCGGCTCTGTGATTTCAAACTCGTCCTTGAGGTAGTCCTCGATGTAGGAGAGAGCCTGTTCTCTCTGCTCCTGCACCTGAGATTCACGTTGCTGTTCGGATAACACCATGCCGCCGTTGTGGGGATTGGCGTCCAATAGCTGTTGGAACTGTTCTCGGCTGACGGCGCGGCCTACAAGCGGGAAATCTTCATTGCGCAGGTGAACATCAAATTGTCCGACACTTTCTACGGTGAACCGCTGGTCATTTTCAAGGTAAACGGTACTGCCCACTTCGCAGACAGGTTTCTTGTCAGGGATGGGTGGCGGCAGGGGCTTCGACTCTGTCTGCCTGTTTATCCATGCAGGCATCTTCTCGCGTTCTGCATTCGTCAGGTAGCGGTCCATTCGGACAAGATATTCCAGCCGCTTGCCGACCTCTTTCCACTTGAGCTTTTTCTCATACCGCAGGTCATCCTTGAAATCGTAAAGAATGCTGAATCCTTTACCGTCAAAGTTCACGAAGCCGCTTCCACCGTCAGCAAACGTCCAAGAAAAACCACCAATGCCGTACTCTTTTTTGAGGAAAGCTACGGTTTCCTTTTCTGTTTTCTTCTGCTGGAAATGGTTATAGATGCGGTACTTGCCGCCCTCAAAGACGCTGCCTCTTGTAATGATGACGTTCACATCATCTTCCGTTATGTGACTGCCATCGTCCGGCTGGGGTTCTTTGTAGTGGTAAATGGGCAGGGCTGCTTTGATTTTTTCGTCCTGTTCTTCCTCGGAATAGATGTCGTCCACTTCCAACGTGCCCACTTCATCGCCGCGAGAAGCATTTCCCGGCAGGTCAAAGGACAGTTGCTCGTCCTGACTGACATCTTTTTTCGGGTCAATGGCTGCGATGAGTTCGTGGTTATCGACCAGTGCGGAGATGGCAGCAGTAACGCTGTGCCACGACAGATGCGATTCCGCGCTGCGGGTCAGGTAGGACCCCTGCCAGACAAGCAGGCCATTGCTTTCTTTATAGAATCCAACGCGGGTATCATCTTCCAGCAGAAGCTCCGTAAACACGACCTTGTAGCTCTCGCGGATATAGCGAAGTCGGTCGATCAGCAGCGGTGTTTTACTGAAAAAGGAAAGGATGTCCGCATTGGAAGCGCGCGAGGTCGTATCTGCTTTCAGCAGGGACGGCAGCAGCTCTGCCGGAAATTCGGGCATAGAAAAAGCGGAGGGCGATGCTTCGCTCTCCGCCGCTGCGGGTTCTTCGGTTATACTTCGTACAGCATCGGAAGGATCATTTCTTCCGCCTGCTGCTTCAGGCTGTTGCACATCTGTGCCCAGCTCAGCGGGTTCGTCTTGCGGTCGGGCATCTGCGCTTTCTGCATCAGGTCGTGCAGCGTCTTGTCCACCATCTGCTGTGCGTCCAGCCCCATCTTGCGGCAGCTCGACAGCAGCGTTCCCTCCAGCATCATCTGGTCGCACAGGTTCGGCTCGTTCTGCTCCAAGTAGTCCAGCCGCATCCTGCCGTACCGGTTCAGGTTGGTCTTCTTGGCTTTCGGCAAGCTCAGGTTCGGGATCTGGTATCCGATTACGTTCGTGTACATCATCTGTGACAGCTTCCTCTCGACTGGTCGTTTGTGTGGGTGATTGAGTATCTGTATTATGCACTGATTCAGCCTGAATTGCAACACTGTCGCGGGCAAGCTGCATGACCTCGCGCCCCAGCTCATCCATCAAAGGTTCTGCCGCTGCCTGCACATAGCCGCCCAAGCAAAGAGAGATTCGGCTGGTATCAAACTGGGTGACATTCTGGAAAGCCGGGAAATCTTCTTCCCGCACCGGGATACCCAAACGGATGCAGATCATGTACAGGGTGCTTTGTGCAGCAACTTTCTGCAAGATGAACCGCTGATCTTCCGGGTGGCTCCAATTCAGTGCGCTGTCCTCAATGGATGTCGCCAATACGCGGTTGGCGCGGTCGGACAGGGATACAACTTGCTCAGTTGCCCGATCCATTAAGCTGCCCACGGAGTTGACCTGCATAAGAAGTGGCCGGATGGCATCTGTCACTTCCCACGGGGCAGCAGCCTTGTCGCCGGTGAGAACGGTATCTGTCATGGAGAACACTCGTTTGGCAGTGGGTACACCCTGATGGCGTTGCAGGATGATGATACTTTTACTGCCGTACATGACCTTGCGGTGTGCCTGCTCATTCCAGTATTGCATGGTAGCGCAGGCGGTGGCATCGGGGCGCTGGGCGTGGATCAGCAGCTGGTTCAGGTAGGTGGTATGGTAGTTATGCGCTGCCGTATACAGGAACCGCCGCCAGTTTTCCGGTGAGGCTGTGACCTGCGTAGCGGTCTGCTGTGCCAGTTGGAAAATATCTTGTGGATTTGGCATTGCTTTACCTTTCCGGTTCGTCCTGAACCTGTTCTTTTTGGTGCTGGGCTTCGACTTCGTGCAGTTCCGGCAGAAGGTGGCTCACATCCTTGAAGCCAATACTGTCCACATAGTAGGCAGTCTCTTTTCCATTTTTCGTTGTGACCACAATATCACTGGTTGAAAGAGAGCACATATGATAGCGCAGCGGACGATTCGGGGCATTGAACTCCTGAAAGCATCTGTCCAAATCGTAGTTCGTAGGAAGATTTGCTATGTAGACGCTGCTGTAATCGGCTGCATGGATGCGGCTTTTGGAATAGTCATAATTCATAAAGCGATATTCGCAGCCGCCCCTTGTAATTTGATAGATTTGGAGCTTATCCAGATTGTCTCCCGGCTGGGGGTGTTCAGGGGCAACATAGCAGCCGGATTTAAAATTTGCGTCTGCATACTGCTGGATATGGCAGCCATAGTGCCCGACATAGGCATGGGTTACGTCAATGCTTTTTACCGCCCTAATCCGCTTTGTTCCGTCCGTATTTGTCTCAATCACGCGCTGACCGTCACGCACCTGAAATAGTTCCCGCCCATCTCGGTTCAAGAACCGCGTGAATTGCAAACTGCTGCATAGCTCATGTGCGTAAAGCCATTCTGTAATGTGCATATCCTTTTCCACCTGTACCCATGTATAACCATCCCGCTGGGTATAGGTATGCGGTCGTACCCGGTCCACACCGATTACTTCTACAAGTTTCTTAGCCATTTGGGGGATTTGTGCATCACTACCGTCTGCGTAGGGGCCGCGGTAGTCATCGCACAGGTAATTGATGCCATTTCGCACCTGTATGACTGCAACCTCTCCGTCCGGATTCTGACGATCAACACCTACCACCAATCGTGCATAAGGGAATCTTGCCCGTTCATTCCAAGTGCGTTCGTTGTTATAAGGCAATTCACGCAGTTGGAGATAACGCTGTTTCAAATCTGCGATATTATCAAAGAATTCCGTTGGTGTTTGCTTTTCAAATTGTTCCGGGAACGCACGGGTCATAGCATCCGGAATCAAGTAATACCGATACTCTGCCATATCAGCGCTCCTCCTCATGTGCTTGCTCATGCGCCATCTGTCGAAAATAGCTTTCCAAAATTTTTAAAATGCGATTTTCCATCTGCTGTTTGGTGCAGCCGGTCGGGAAATACTGCGCTACCTTGCTGATGTTAATATTCAGCACCGGCTCACGCGGCGCAACGCTCGGTTTCTGCGCCGACATGATTTCTTCCAACTTGTCCAGCGTTAAGGTTCCTTCTTTGCTGGCTGCTTTCAATTTTTGTGCTTGTGAGAGGGATGGGGTGCAGTCCTGCGCCTCAGCATAGTCGAGGAAACTCTGCTGCTCGTCTGGGGTCAGGTAGGAAAGTTCAACTGCGGGGTTGAATTTAAGATTCCCGCTGTCTACTTTCTTTTGCAGGTCGGGGACAAGACTGTTCAGCCGGATGTACCTCTTAACCTGTGTTTGAGTGTCCTGTACACCAGCAGCAACTTTTTCTGCCGCTGTCAACTTCGGACCAACTTGGTCCGAAGTTAAATCAGTACGTCTGCCCTGATGTTTTACCGCCTCTAAGCGCATAGCATACGCTCGCGCCTTTTCCATCGGGCTGATATGTTCTCGCTGGATATTGGCATCTACCATGTCGATGATGGCTTGGTCGTCATCAACATTCCGCACCTGCACCTTGATTTTATCCAGCCCTGCAAGCTGCGCTGCATGAAAGCGCCGATGCCCGGAGATGATTTCATAGCCACCCTCGGCGCGGGGGCGCACGGTCAGGTTTGTAAGTACGCCGTTTTCCTTGATGCTGTCCACCAACTTCTGCATATCTTCATCGTCACGCACCTCGAAAGGGTGATTGACAAAAGGATGCAGCTCGGAAAGCGGCACTTCCGTAACAAGGTCGCCGCTTTCTCGTTGGCGGTCAGCCTCTGAGGAAAACATATCAGCGATCGCGGGCATCTTCATCGCGTTCATAAACTTGTTCTTCGCGGCCATGACCTAATACCTCCTGCGTAAAATCAACGTATGCTCTTGCGCTGCTGCTTTTGGGTTCGTACAGGATAGTGGGTGCTGCAAACGCCTGACTTTCCTGCACTTTGACGTTATAGGGGATCTCCGTAGTAAATACATGGAGCGTTCTCCCATACTTGGCGCGGACATCATGAGCATAATGTTCCGAGACCTTTGTATGCTGGGTCATCGTCAGCAAAACGCCCCTGATATGCAGTCCGGGGTTGATTTTGCGTTGCACGCTGGAAATCGAATTTGTCAGCTGCGACATACCAACCACCGAGAACGGCTGCGCCTGCATCGGGATGATGACCTCGTTGGCAGCGGACAGCGCGTTTGTCAGCAGAAGCCCCACGGAGGGGGAGCAATCAATGATGCAGTAATCATACTGGCTGCTGTACTGCTCTAGACAGGTTTTCAGCAACACCTCGCGGCACATCATGGTGCCCATTGCCAGCTCAAAGCTGGCCAGCCGGAGATTGGATGGAATGAAATCCACCTGTGGTGCAGAGTCATCCGTGCGCTTGCTCTGATAAACGCACTCTCTGTGGGAGAGGGGCTTTTCATAGGCAACTTTCATCAGCAGCTCTGTGATTGTCTGCTCAAGGTCCTGTTCAGGCGGGATACCGCAGTAGCAGGACAGATTGCCTTGCGGGTCAAAATCCACCATGAGTACGCGGTAGCCCTGCTGGGTAAGGGCAATGCCCAAGTTGTACGCGGTAGTCGTTTTGCCCGCACCGCCCTTCTGGTTTGCGATAGCAATAGTTTTCATCTGGTTTCCTCCAAAATATCATCCAAGCTGATACAGTGCTTCTGATATTCCTGTGTGACCTGCACCAGCGTGTCGTTATAATCCTTGCCGATAGTCGGCGGTCGGTCCTCTACGGTTTTGCCGCTGCCCTCCAAGTGCTTAATAATGTCCTGCGTCCGCGTCCGCCCGGCTTCGTCATTATCAAGACATAAAACGATGTGGGTTATGTTCGGGTAGTATGTAAGAAACGCATCCAGTGCAGCGTAATCCGTACCGCCCAGCGCCAGATAGTGAACGCCGCGCCAATTTCCGGTGTGCTGCATGATTTTCAGTGATGCGCCTGACATGGCATCTATGGGCGCTTCGTACACTTCCACCGTGTCGGCATTGGCAGCAGCTTCGATGTAGAACGGATATATCTTCTTGCTGCCGGGAATATCGCGGCGAAACTGGATTTGCGAACAACCGCGCAAGCTGCCGCCTTTGGGTTCACCGTTTCCATCGCGCCCGACAAATACACAATTCGGATGATCCTTGAAGCTCGTCTGGTACAGGATTTTCTTTTGCTTACAGACCGTCAGAACATTGGGGTGGATGCAGCGCTTGCGCAAATAGACAGTAGCTGCGTAGTTGTTTTTGTCAGGTCTCGGCAGCTTGAATTCCTTCGCCGGTTTCTTCTCGGCAGGGTGTGGGGGCGTTTTTACAGGTTGGAAAGAAGGACGGACACCGCCCTGTATCCGATTGATTTCCCGCACCGCTTCTACAAACGAAACGCCCTCGACCGCTATGAGATAGTTTAGCGCTGTGCGGCCGGTAGCTTTCGTTTTGAAGTAAGTCCACGAACCATCCTCTGCAAAGGTCAACGAACTGTGCCCATTGTGGCGGAATTGTCCGGGTCCTTCCGGTTTGAAGTTGTCCGGCTCGCACAGCTGCATATACTGGTACAGATTCATCTGCTTCGCTTGGGCGATTTCCTGCTCTGTTACACCGGGCATACTCTACCACCTTATTCTGTTTTCCTAACTGTAATTTATATTCTCAGTATCACTATAATCAGTCTAATTATTATCAGTATTAGTTCCGTGTGATTTTCAAGAATCCAGAAGTGTGAAAATCACATATCAAGAATCACCTTTTTCACAGCTCTTGTCATTTATCGTTGCTGCGAAGTTTTTTACATAAATCAAATTCGGTCTACCAAGCCCCTGTCGCTTGCGCTCGATAAGCCCTGCCTGCTTTTCCAGTTCCACCATCAGGCGCGTGGCTTTCTGGTTGGCACAGTTCAGTGCATCCATGATTTCCTCCACGGTGAAGATTATGTAAACCTTGTTCTGTGCATCTAACCATTGATTTTTCAGCGACAAACTCATTCGATCCAGCAGAATCCCATACAGTACCTTGGCATCGGTGGACAGCTCCCTGAAGTTCGGCTCTATAAATAGCGCTTTGGGTATGCGGTAAAAAGAGAACTGCTCGGCTTGTGCGCCATAAAAATATTCGTATTGCATCTCACTTCTCCTGCCTAAAAATGGGTGCAGCTAAGAAAGCCCACAAAACTACATTTCGTAAGCTATTACATATTGCATTTTTCTTATCTTTCCAGTTCTTCTCTGTGTTGTGGACGCTGGCGGCTAGACCGCTTATGCTCCCAATTCCGCAGCAGTGATATGATGACATTTTGCATCTGCTGCGGTGTATAGTTGGATGGGAAGTACTGCTGCACATCAGACTGATTCAGAAAGAACTTTTGCCGTTGGTTCGGCTTTTCTTCTGTCAGTAGGGTATGCAAGTAGTTCTCCGTCAGCGTTCCATTTCGGCTCATATCCTTTAGCGTCCGAGACTGAACCAAAGACGGTGTAGCATCACACATATCCATTTCTTCTTTGAGCCATGTCTGGTGTTCCTCTGTCATATAGGAGATTTCGACCGCTGGGTTGAATGCAATGCGACCGTCATCGACCATTTGCAAAATAGATGGAATCAGATAGGTCAATCGAATATAGCGTTGTACTTGCTTGTAGCTTTCCCCTACTTCTTCGCCAATTACCGCTTCCGACCTATTGTACTTTAACTTTGGGACAACTTGTCCCAAAGTTGCTCGTCCTTGATGTTTCAACGCTTCCATGCGCATTTTATAAGCAAACGCCTTTTCACTTGGCAACACATGCTCACGCTGGATATTGCTGTTGACCATCAGGATCGTGGCTTCGTCATCGTCTATGTATTCCACTCTAGCAGGGATGCTTTCGATGCCGAGTTCCTTACAAGCCTCCCACCGGCGATGTCCGCTTATCACTTCATAGCCGACACCAACCTTTGGTCTGACGATGATGGGCGTAATGATGCCGCTCTCTGAAATACTGTCTACCAATTCACTGAATTCCAGATCATGTCGGATATGGAACGGATGATTGGAGAATGGATGCAACTTATTTATTGGAATAGTTTCCTCTTTGCTTGCTCTGTAAGCAGGCGTTGTTTTCTTTGTCATGCTGCGTACTCCTGCGGTTTTTTGATAGCTCTTAAGTACCCCGATTTGACCCCAAAAATGTACCCAAAAATCGTATACTTTTTGCTGAAAATGTACCCAAAGGGCATTTTTGCGTAAAAAAAGCCCCTAACCACTGTAGTACAGCGATTAGGGGCTTGCTATGATTTATAGAACGACCTTAACCGTCAGGTCTTTCCATTGCTTCGGCCAAAGCACGCAGCCACGCGAATTTCGATAAGAACGAGCCTTATCGTAATCCACATTTAATTGTAAAAATCTACGTGATTCAAGAACGTGGATTTTTAATTGCTGCCTGTGCGGCGGCTAGGCGGGCGATGGGAACACGGTAGGGAGAGCAGCTGACGTAGTCCAGGCCAACATTGTGGCAGAACTCGACACTGCTGGGATCGCCGCCGTGCTCGCCGCAGATGCCCAGACCCAGGTTCGGGTTGGTCGCGCGGCCATCGTGGGCAGCCATCTTGACCAGCTTGCCAACGCCGATCTGATCCAGATGCTGGAACGGATCGCTCTCGTAGATCTTGTTGTCGTAGTAAGCAGTCAGGAACTTGGCAGCGTCGTCACGGCTGAAGCCGAAGGTCATCTGGGTCAGGTCGTTGGTGCCGAAGCTAAAGAAGTCAGCTTCCTTGGCGATCTCGCCGGCAGTCAGGGCTGCACGGGGGATCTCGATCATGGTGCCGACCTCGTACTTCATGTCAACACCGGCAGCGGCGATCAGGGCATCGGCAGTCTTGACGACAACGTCCTTGACAAACTTCAGCTCCTTGACCTCGCCAACCAGAGGAATCATGATGTGGGGGGTGATCATCTTGCCGGTTTCGGCAGAAACCTTGAGGGCAGCCTTGATGACAGCGTTGGTCTGCATCTCGGCGATCTCGGGATAGGTAACAGCCAGACGGCAGCCACGGTGACCCATCATGGGGTTGAACTCGTGCAGGCTGACAACAACGTTGTTCAGCTCCTCGGTGGTCATACCCATGTCCTTAGCCAGAGCCTCGATGTCCTCGGCCTTGGTGGGCAGGAACTCATGCAGCGGCGGATCCAGATAACGGATGGTCATCGGACGCTCGCCCATGATGCGGTACATAGCGGTGAAGTCGGCCTCCTGGAACGGCTCGACCTTAGCCAGGGCAGCCTTGCGCTCCTCAACGGTACGGGCGCAGATCATCTCACGGACAGCCTTGATGCGGTCCTCGGCGAAGAACATGTGCTCGGTACGGCACAGACCGATGCCCTCGGCACCCATGTCAACGGCGTTCTGCGCGTCACGCGGGTTGTCGGCGTTGGTCATGACCTTCATCTGGCGGTTTGCGTCAGCCCAGCCCATGAAGCGCTTGAAGTTGGCGTTCTCGGTGGAAGCGACGGTAGCGATCTGGCCCTCGTAGACGTTGCCGGTGGAGCCGTCGATGCTCATCCAGTCACCCTCGTGGAAGGTGTGGCCGTTGATGGTGATGACCTTGGCGTCATAGTCGATGGCAACATTGTTGTCGTTGCCGCAGCCGGAGACGCAGCAGGTGCCCATGCCGCGGGCGACAACAGCAGCGTGGCTGGTCATACCGCCGCGGACGGTCAGGATGCCCTGAGAGACCTGCATGCCGACGATGTCCTCGGGAGAGGTCTCGAGACGAACCAGAACGACCTTCTTCCAAGCGTCGTCCTTGACCTTCTCCTCGGCGTCCTCAGCAGAGAATACGACGCGGCCGCAGGCAGATCCCGGAGAAGCGGCCAGGCCCTTGCCGATTGCCTCGGCGGCCTTCAGAGCGGCAGCATCAAACTGCGGGTGCAGCAGGGTGTCCAGCTGCTTGGGCTCGACGCGCAGAACAGCGGTCTTTTCGTCGATAACGCCCTCGTCGACCAGGTCGCAGGCGATCTGCAGAGCAGCCTGGGCGGTGCGCTTGCCGTTACGGGTCTGCAGCATGAAGAGCTTGCCATCCTCGATGGTGAACTCCATGTCCTGCATATCCTTGTAGTAGTTCTCGAGGCGGGTAGCGATCTCAACGAACTGATCGTAGACCTCGGGCATCTCCTCATGCAGCTTGCTGATGGGAGAGGGAGTACGGATACCAGCAACGACATCCTCGCCCTGAGCGTTGATCAGGTACTCGCCCATCAGCTTCTTCTCGCCGGTGGCGGGGTTACGGGTGAAGGCAACGCCGGTGCCGGAACGCATACCGGAGTTACCGAAGGCCATCTGCTGCACGTTGACGGCAGTGCCCCACTCGTAGGGGATCTCGTTCATCTTACGATACACGTTGGCGCGGGGGTTATCCCAGGAACGGAAAACGGCCTTGACGGCACCGATCAGCTGCTCCTTGGGGTCCTGCGGGAACTCCTCGCCCTGCTTCTCAAGGTAGATCTGCTTGAACTCCTTGACGAGCTCCTTCAGGTCGTTGGCGTCCAGCTCAACGTCCTGCTTGACGCCCTTGCGCTCCTTCATAGCGTCGATGCGCTCCTCGAAGAAGCTCTTGCCCAGCTCCATGACGACGTCAGAGTACATCTGGATGAAGCGGCGGTAGCAGTCGTAGGCAAAACGGGGGTTGTTGGTCTTTTTGGCCAGACCCTCAACAGCCTGATCGTTCAGGCCGAGGTTCAGGATGGTGTCCATCATGCCGGGCATGGACTGACGTG
>OICY01000697.1_pt1 | contig 11545 bp, 8 predicted proteins | sample 1581441 | NCBI WGS metagenome assembly OICY01 (sample SAMEA3882514, study PRJEB24775) | human gut metagenome | biome: human-associated habitat; feature: intestine environment; material: feces | place: Netherlands | collected 2009/2010 | reverse complement strand
TCCTTCCTGGACCCGCACGCAAGTTTCTCGTATGGGCGGCTGGGGTGCCGTATTTTCTGGGATGGTGCTGCCTCATAGCCGCCGTCTACGTTGACGGCGAGGCGCTCAAGCTCGCCATAGCCGGCGGCGCTCTCATAGGATTCGGGTCGGCCGGGTTCTATATGGCATGGCAGCGTTTGTTCGCATCGCAAAAGCCAGAGGTAGGCAACCGAGACCTCATCATGGCAACGCTGTTCGCACCCGTCATATATTTCGCGCTCTACCTCATTCCCATCGCCGTGACGGTATTCCTTATTCCCCTTGTTTTCATGCCGCCGTTCGCGCTTGCCATTCTTGTTACAAGCCGCAACACGGATTTAAACCAGCCCATGTTCGAGGATCTTCCGCGCGAGCATCCCGGCATCTATCTTCAAGCGATTAAGGACTACTGGCGAAGCGCGTTCTGCATCGGCGCGTTCGCTCTCTCATGCGGCGTCATCCGATCGATCGCCGTGGAAACACCCGAAATCGGCGCCAATGTGAACATCTTCTCCATGGCGAGCATGTTCATCGCAGGCATAGCGTTTGCCGCCACCTGGCAGAGAAAATCCCTCCAGCTCAGCGTCTCGTCCGCTTTTCGCGTGCTGTTCCCCTTCGTCATCAGCGCGTTCGTGCTTCTCCCCTTCCTGGGCAAAAACTACGTGGCCCCTTTCGCCGGCGCGCTCTACGCGCTGTACGACTGCGCGATCATCCTCATGATGATTCAGTGCGCCCAGGCTTCGAGGGAACGCGGCATCAATCCCGTCTTCATCTACGGGTTCTTCGGCGGCATCGTGTACATGCTCCACGACGTCGGCTATATCATGGGTATCTTTGCCGGAAGCCTCAACGAACTGGGCCTGCAGCCCCTCACGTCCATAGCGCTGTTCTCCGTATACCTTCTTGCCCTTGTATACTTCGTCGGACAAGGCGGCTTCAAGCAAGCACTTTCGCCGAACCGCGCACGCGCCGAGCGCATCGAGCTCATCCCTACGGCGGCGGCTCCCGCAAAACGCAAACGGCCGAGCGCAAGCGCGGAAGACGAAGGCGAGGCCCGCGGCTATCAGGATCGCGTTTCGAAGCAGTGCGCCCTCGTGAAGAAGCACTACAAGCTCTCGGACCGCGAAGCGGAAGTCATGGAGCTTATCGCGCGCGGCAACACCGTGGCCCGCATTGCGGAAACGCTTCTCGTTTCGGAAAACACCATCCGAACGCACAGCAAACGCATCTACACAAAACTCGATATACACCGCAAGCAGGAGCTGGCGGACCTGGTTGACTCCTTCGACCCGCGAGCCCTCAAAGACGAGCAGGAAGGCAAACGAGGGTCCAGTACGCCCTCGTAGCGATTTCGTACGGCAAGCAATGGGGGCGCCAGGCTTGTTCGCCGGCGCCCCCATTCGTTTAGTAGCGGCTGTCGAAAATGCGCTTGGTCTTTTTCTCGGAACGAGGGAGCTCGCCCATAGGCACGCCCTTCGCCTCGGGCGTGCAGCCGATCTTCGCTTTGAAGATGGCTGCCAGCTGCTCTTCGCAACGCGTCTTCTCCTCGCCTTCGAGCGGCGTCTCGAAGAGCACGGTCAGCACATCTCGGCCGTTGACGGCCTCGATCATGACCTGATACTCCGAGCTGGTACCTTCGGTGAATTTGATGACCTCTTCGATCTGCGCGGGGAACATATTGCACCCCTTCACCTTCACCATGTCGTCGGTGCGGCCCACCAGCGTGTCGATGCGCGGATGCTTCAGGCCGCACGGGCACTCGCCCGGGATAATGCGCGTAAGGTCGTGCGTACGATAGCGGATAAGCGGCGCACCCTGCTTGCGCAGCGTGGTGAGCACCAGCTCTCCCACCTCGCCGTCGGGCAGCACTTCGCCCGTCTTCGGGTCGATGACCTCCGCGTAGATGAAATCGCTCCAGATATGCATGCCGTTATGCGCCGAGCATGAAATGCCGATGCCAGGGCCGTATATCTCCGTAAGGCCGTAGATGTCGAAAATCTCCACGCCCAGCTCATCGGAAATGCGAGCGCGCATCTTGTCTCCCCAGCGCTCAGACCCAATGACGCCCTTCTTCAGCTTCAGCTGATCGCGCAGGCCGCGCTTGTTGATTTCCTCGGCAAGCAGCAACGCATACGAGCTCGTGGCCGTGATGACCGTGCTTCCCAGGTCCTGCATCATCTTGAGCTGCTTCTCGGTATTGCCGGGGCCCATGGGGATGGCCATGGCTCCCAGACGTTCGGCACCGAGCTGAAAGCCTATGCCGGCCGTCCATAAACCGTAGCCCGGCGTAATCTGAATGCGGTCTTTGTTGGTGATGCCCGCGGTCTCGTAGCAGCGCGCGAACATCTCCGCCCAATCAAGCACGTCCTGCTGGGTGTAAGGGATGATGACCGGCGTACCCGTGGTTCCGCTTGAAGAGTGAATGCGCACCACCTCTTCATCGGGAACCGCCTGGATCCCCAGCGGATACGCCTCGCGCAGGTCGGCCTTTTCCGAGAAGGGAAGCTTCTCGAAGTCTGCCTGGGTTTGGACGTCGGCCATATCGATGCCCTCGAACTTACGGGCGTAAAAAGAAGATCGCTCCTTCAGGCCGTTCAGCTGCTTTTTCAGAAGATCGAATTGTTCGGCGGCGAATTGCATGACGAATCCTTTCGTTTGGCGAATGCGAAACCGCGCGATTTTCGGCCGTTGCACAAGAAGACGACGTGACAAAACCTGCGAAGCAGCCGTGGTGAAGAAGGCGCGATTCCGGAGAGACGGAAAAGAGGGCGCTTCAAGCTCGCGGACGAGACTTGAAGCTAAAGCCATCGACCAGCCGTCGCAATGCGCGCGGCTTCGAAAGAAAGGGTATGTCCATACAGAGTCATAGCGCTATTGTACGCTAAAGCGCCGTAGTAGCAAGGGGTATTCTCGCAGCGGCGACAAGGCAAGGCTATCGGCCCGAGATCAGACAGCCCGAGACTCGAAACGCCCGTCAAATCCGATTGCCCTCCACCATATCCAGAAGCTCTTGATGCGTATGAATCCCAAGCTTCGCATACACATGCTTCACATGCGCTTTCACCGTGTTGCGCGATACCACGAGCTGCTCTTGGATGTATTCCCTGTTACGGCCGCGGGCCAGCATGGCGAACACCTCGCGCTCGCGAGGCGTGAGGCCGCAGCGATCGCCAATGGCAGCACACCGTTCTTCAAACTCCTCCTCGGAAGCCTTCGCCTCGGGCTCCTCAACCAAAGGAACCACTCCTTCTACGGCTCCCGCGAAGCTGAAATCCTTCAACCCTATCAGGGCGTAGCCGACGAAAAGAAGAACGAAGGCGCCGGCAACGAGGATTGCCGCGTGCTCGTTATCCGCGAAGGCCTTTGTCGACCACACGCCAAATGCAGCTCCGACAATCGTGCCGATCCCTGACACGCCGCGGCCCCACGCAATAACGGCCATCGATCCGTGAACATTTCGCATGGCAACGGAGGCAAGGACGCTCCATGCAACCATGTCGAACAGCGTGTTGCCGGCGGACAGCAAACCGACGCTCATCTCGGCCGAAGCGGCACCAAAGCCCGACGCCACGAAAAAGCCGGCCAGCACAAGAAGAACCGAAAGCTGCGTTGCCAGATCGGGCAAGAATCGGCCGCGGGAGAACACGACAACCGCCGCAGCAAGGAAGACGACGGGGACCGCCCCGACAAACCCCGGCAGCGGCACCCCGCCGTGCTCGAAGAAGCGCAGGGAGTAGCCGAAAGCAATTCTGAACAGGAAAAGACAGACGAAGAACGTTCCCGCCAACGGCAAGAACGAAGACGGCTGCGTGATTGCCATATCCGCAGGCGCCCCGCCCTCAGAGGCCGCCTCTATGACCTCGCGCGATTCCCTGAGGGAAAGGGCCAACGCCACCGGCGCGCAGACGATAAACGCGGATACGCCCGCAAACCCGGGCACGAACCACAGCGCCATGTCGACGATGCAATACGCCAGAAAAGCCATAACCACCGCAGGGACAATGCGATCGGCCGACAGCCGGGAAAGGAAAAGCCCCACACAAAGAGAAGCCCACCCGCGAGCCACGGCAAGGACGCACGACGACACGACCAGAAACGCGGCATTTTCCAAGGCCAAAGCAACAGGAAGCAGAACGCCTCCGAGCAGAAACAAAACGAACGCCGCCGCGTTAGCCGTATTCGCCCGAAGGCGGTCGGGAGAGAAAGACGCCCACAGGCCAACGGCAACCAGGAAAACGGCGTTCGCGAACACGGACACATCTCGCGCGTATGTGAAAACGCCGTCGAACAGGGGGAAGACCGCCGTATTCATCGCCGACGACGAAAGCAGCAGAAGGGCAAGCGCAAGCGCCGAACGCACGAAGAAAGCCTTCTCTTCCGAATCGAGACGAGCCGAAACATCGCCCGGCGCAGGCCCGCTCGGGCTCTTTTCGCCTTCGGCCCTTGCGGCCGCTTGCTCGCGATTCGTAAACGCAGCCATACCCCACCCATCGTCGCATTCGTAGCACCAGCCATTGTAGCCTACCCTTTCCCGCAAACACGAGAATGCCGGAGGCGTGCAAAGCAGCACCTCCGGCCGAAAAGCCCGAATAACAAACGCCCGAGCCCCAAACTGCTATTTTCCCTGAGCGGCCAACATGCCGGCACGGCGGCCGAACGTCATCGTGCGACCTGCTGCAAGACCCGTCATAAGGTTGGGGTAACTCACCGAGAAGAACCCGCCCGAGTCGTTTCCGACCATAAACAAGCCCTCGATCTGCTTACCGGCCTCGTCGACGGCGTGCATGTCGGCGTTGATGCTGATGCCGTCAATCGTCGCCAGGAACCACGAACCCGTGCGCACGCCGTAATACGGCGGATGAGTCAGAGGGGTCAGACGATAAGACTCCTTGTTGTAGTCTTCGTCTTTGCCCTGTTCGGCGAACATGTTGTAGCGGTTCCATGTCTCAACCGTCGCCTCGACGGGAAGGTTCAGCTTTTCGGCAAGCTCTTCCATGGTGTCGGCCTTCTGGATGTAGCCGGCCTCCTCGAGCTCTTCGAACTTCTTCCCCATCAGCGAGACGGGCATATTGGACGGCGCACCGTTGTCGAAAGGATACAGACGGCAGCACCCGACCTCGTTGAGCTGTTTGACCTGCTCGACATAGTCGGAGTCCCAAATGTCAACGTAGGTATGATACGGCTGCATGTAGGCGGAATGCAGCATGTAATCGTACGGGCCGCTTTCGTTGCAGAAGCGCTTACCGTTGAGGTTCACCTTCAAGAACGGCTGCTCGCCAAACCAGAACCATTTGCCCTTCAGATCGCTTCCCGCAACTTCATCGGGCTTGCAGCATGCGCGGTTGAAAGTGACGGCGCAACCCAGCGGATCGATGGAGGCGCCGCACCACATAGCCGCCTTGATGCCGTCTCCCGTGCAGCTGCCGCCCACGGGGACGTTGATTTTCAATCGGTTGTTCCAAGCCTGGCGCGCCTCCACCATCTCGGTGTTGGACACGTAGCCGCCTGTTGCCAGGATGACGCCCTTGCTGGCGTTGACGCGAATGTAGTGGAGGTCGTTTCCGTCTTGGCAGATCACACCCGTCACGCGGCCGTCTGAATTCTGCTCGCATTTCACCAGCATGGTATCGTAGCGGAACTCGGCGCCCAGCTCGATCGCGTAATCGCGCAGGCAGGTGCCGAACGTCACGGCCTCGTCGTCGGTGAGCTTTTCGGGGCTATGGCCCGTTGCCCATGCCTTATCGCGCGCACCGGTATTCTCCGTTCCGATAGAGCCCTCGAACCACATCTTGAACTCGCCGTTGCGCTCTACGATATCGGCGATCCAATCGATCATCGCACCCGATTCGTCGGCCCACAGCTTGATGAGATCGTAGTTCACGAAGCCGTTCGCGTAGCGGACGATATCCTCCATGGCCTCCATCTTGTCAATCTCAAACTGAGGAAACTCCTCGAAGGCTGCAAGTTGGTAACGAGAGTTGATTGCGCCCAAGTCCTCGCGCGGCGTGGCTATGGAGCTCATCTGCTCGATGCCGAGTACTTTGGCGCCGTTTTCGGCCGCAGAGATGACTGCAGGCAGGCCGCCCGTGCGGCATCCCACCACGACGACTTCGGTGTCGATCGTCTCGGTAATATCGGACTCCGCGATTTCAGGGGCGGAGCCAAGCCAGCTCGGTCCTGCAGGAGCCTGAGTCGTCAGATTCTTGTCTTCGGCGTCGTTGATGTACCCCTTGCCGCATCCCGTGAGCGTTCCCGCCGCGGCGGCGGCAATCGCGGTGACGCCGGCAGCTTTGAAGAGGTTGCGGCGCGAAATCCCTGCTACGTTATTCATTCGTGGCCTCCCACCCTTCAGGAAGATTCATGTCGTGGCATTTTGCGCAATACAAGGTGCTGGTCTCGTGGACCTTGTGACAATCGCCGCATTCGAGATTGTTATCCTGATGGCTAGAATGGGGGTTGTACTTCTCGTCGTTTCCTGCGAAGCCCCATGTGGAATTCACGACGTCGGTCATGTTGTGGCAATCGCCGTTCGTGCAAAACTCTTCAGTGGCAAACTCCTTGCCCGTAGCGAGCAGACCGTCTTCGCTCATGGGGTAGCTGTCGGAAACCCATGCCATAACCTCGGAAACCTGCGTGGTGATTTCCGCCTCATGACAGTCGAGACATGCGTCTCCCGCTTCGGCGTGAGCGGTCACAAGCTTGCCCTGATCGCCTTTATAATAGGTTTCGACATACTTATCCATGGGGCTGTGGCAAATGGCATTGCAGAAGCTGGGCTGTTCGTGCCATACCCAAAATCCCGCGCCCGCCGCCACGAGCACCGCCGCGACCACTCCCACGACAATCAATTTGTTCTTTCGGGTCATCTTGGCCGCAGGCTGCGACGTATGCTGCGACGTATGCTGCGTATCGGAAACGCGACCGCTTTCGGCCTCGCCGCCGAAAGCGCCCTGCTTGTCCTGCTCGGTCATGTCCCCCTCCTGTCCGTATCTGATTCAACTGAAACCTTGACGGCAGTGTGGGGGTAAAACGCATTATTGGCTATTACCCTGCCAGGGTAATCTTTGCATTTTCCCAGTTCATAATTACATTTTATTCAAAATCACCTTGCGCCGCGAAAGAAGAGAAACGACGAACGACGCGCCTAGTGCATGTTTCGATACGCAACATCTATGGCGCGCATGTTCATTTCCGCGAAGCGCGGTTTCACGCAGGCGCGTACCGCACCCTTCAATTCGTCGAGAGACAGATCCAGCGCCCCCGTGGCAACCGCCGAGGCGAGCAGAATCATATTGAGGCACTTCGCATTGCCGACCTCTTCGAGGATGGGGCACTCGTCGACAATAACCGTGCTCCCTTCGCTGGCAACCAGGGCGCGAAGAACGCTGTTCGCTTCGTATGTTGCTTTTGACAACGAAGCCGTAACCGGCTGAACAACACGCGATGCGGTCACAAGGGCGCCTTCGGGCTTAAGCACGCCGCACATACGAGCGCCCTCCCCCGGCTCGAAGGAAATCAACACATCGGCCTGGCCCCTCGAAACAAGCGGCGCTGCAACACGCTCGCCTTCGTCACCCATGCGCACATGAGAGACCACGCTGCCGCCTCGCTGGGCCATGCCTATGGTTTCGGCCGTGCGCACGTGCCAGCCTTTCGATTGGGCCGCCTGAGCGAGCACCTTCGCGGCAAGCACGGTTCCTTGCCCGCCGATGCCGGTAAGCACGATGTTCTTCATTGCCTCCCCTTTCGAAAGCCGGCCCGAAGCGACGCCTCGAACGAGCCGTGTGACCACCAGCTCAACAGAGCACCCGTCAAAGCGTCCGCCGAAGACCGCGTTAGTTCTGTTTGATGACGTCGAACGGACACACCTGGACACACAGCCCACACCCAACGCAAAGCGTTTCATCGATGTAGACCTTTGCACCGTCGAAGCCGATAGCCGGACACCCGATCGAAGTGATGCACTTCCTGCAACCCGTGCAGCCCTCGGCGTCTATGGAAACCGACGCCTCAGGCTTAATCAGATTAACGCACGGGGCTCTGAAAATAACGACCGAAGGACCGACGTGCTTCACAGCGCGCATCACCGCCGAGACGCTTTCTTCGAAACGATGCGGGTTCGCATGCTCGATACACACAACCCCGAGGGCCTCAAGCGCGGCCTCGATCGAAAGCGGCTCCGACTGTCCTCCCATGAGCGTGCGCCCGATGCCGGGATGGGGCTGCCCGCCCGTCATGGCCGTGGTCGAATTGTCCAGGACGCACACGGTGATGTCGTGCTGGTTGTATACAGCGTTCGCGATGCCTGTCAAACCACTTGCGAAAAACGTGGAATCACCCACGAAGGCAATCTGGCGAACGTCGGGCTCCACGATTCCCAGGCCTTGCGCCATGGTGATGCCCGCTCCCATGCACAGGCACGTGTCCACCGCGTCAAGCGGTGCAGCGTTGCCGAGCGTATAGCATCCGATATCGCCCGAGAACACGCCGCGGGTGCGCATTTTCCTGAGAGCCTGCTTGGCGGCATAAAACGCTCCACGATGAGGACATCCGGCGCACAGGACCGGCGGACGGACAGGAAGCTCGACGTCCGCAGGCTGAGCCTCCGAAAGAGGGGCGACCTGCTCCTCGATAGCGGCCTCCAGGTCGAGACCGCTGAGCCCTTCCTCCTCGAGTTCGGCACGGGCAAAGAAGCGCTCAAGCCGCTCGAAGATGTCTTCGACGGAATTCTCCCCCGCCGTGCGGGCGTCCCCGCTTCGACGGCCGCATACGCGCGTGGGAGAAAGCCCTCGCATGGCGCGCAAGCCCACAAGGCGCACAAGCTCGTCTTCAATCACGTGATCAAGCTCTTCGAACACAATGACGCGCTCGAGGCCTTCGAGAAATGCCGAAGCCGCCTTGTCGGGGAACGGAAACGGCGTTCCTATCTGCATGAACCTATAGGACGGCAAAGCCGCACGCTGCGAAAGAAATTCCAGCGCCTCAAGAGCATACGCAGTAGACACGCCACCGCACACAATGCCGAACCTGGGCGCGTCCCCACGCTCGGCCACGGGGTTGAACAGCGACAGGTCTTCGTGCTCCGACGAACAAGACGACGAGTTCCCCGAGAATTCCTCCTCAATACGCGCAAGGCGCTCTTGAATCCCCAAATGGCCGCGATAGGCGCGCGCAGGGAAGATGACCCATTTGCTATCGTCTTTCACAAAGCCGTCGGCAGGGTATGCGTCCGTGCGGTCCTGAATCTCGAGAAAGGTGGACGAATGGCACACCCGCGTCGTTGGGCGGACAATGACGGGCGTACCATAGCGCTCCGAAAGGTCGAAGGCGGCCTTCATCATGGCGAACCCTTGCTCGACATCGGCAGGATCGAGCACGGGAACCTTCGCGAACGACGCGAATCGGCGCGTGTCCTGCTCGGTCTGCGAGGATATGGGGCCGGGGTCGTCAGCGACGAACAGCACGCATCCCCCTTTGACGCCAACATAATTCAGGCTCATCAACGGGTCGCTTGCCACGTTAAGGCCAACTTGCTTGCACGTAAACAACGTGCGGGCCCCCGCGTAAGAAGCGCCCGCCACGACCTCGAGCGCCGCTTTCTCGTTGGTCGACCATTCAACGTGCGTGCCTTGGGCAGAGCCGTCCGCCACGCGTGCGGCGACGGTTTCTATCACTTCGCTCGAAGGCGTGCCCGGATATCCCGCAACAACGCCGACGCCCGATTCAAGCGCTGCGCATGCAAACGCCTCATTGCCCATGAGCAACTTCTTCGCCATGAGAACCCTCGCTAACAACGTAAAACCTTGCCGTCTGCAAACCTATTCGCTATAGCTTACGGTCCCAAACGACGATTCATCCATTGTATGCAAAAGAAGAGGCCGCTGGAGTACAAACACTCCAGCGGCCTAAATCGCGTTCGAAAGACAGAGCCCGAAAGCTATTGCGCCATGGACGCCTTAAGATCCTTGATCTTTTGACGAGCGCCTTCGCATCCGGTGCCCATCATCTGCACAGCAAGGATAGCGGCGTTTTTCGCGCCGTTGATGGCAACACAAGCAACCGGAACGCCTGAAGGCATCTGCACCATGGAAAGCAGGGAGTCAAGACCGCCCAAATCGCTCGTCTTCATGGGGACGCCAATCACGGGAAGCGGCGTGAAGGCGGCAACCACGCCGCCCAGGTGCGCGGCCTTGCCCGCAGCAGCGATGATAACCTTGAGCCCGCGCTCATGGGCAGTTCCCGCCCACTCATGCACCTTATCGGGGTTGCGGTGCGCGCTCGCGATCACAAGCTCGTACGGCACGCCCAGCTCCTCGAGCTCCTTCGTGCACCCCTCCATGGTAGGAAGGTCCGACTTCGACCCCATGATGATGCCGACAAGCGGCGCCTTCTCCTGATCTGCCATGCTTTCTCCTCAATATCCGTTAACGCGGCCTAGCGGCCAAATGCTACGTAGCCAGTATAGCCCGATAGATGAAATAACGGCGCGTATCCCGATGCGGTTCTGTACATACGAGACGTTTTAGGTACTATTACTATCCAGTTTTGGGTAGGTATCCCAAGCGAATACGGGTACACCGTTGGCAGCTTCCCAACACCACTGCCAACCCGGATGTCCCGAGCAACGCAGGTGCACAGAGACGCCCGCCTGCTATCGGCAGCAAGGAGGTGCCATAATGATTCGCGTAGACATCGAGACCATCATCATGGCCTCCGGCCCGGTTCCATCGGTCATCGTTCTGCGTGAGCGCGGAAACGGCGAGAGCGCCAACGCACCGTCGCGCTCGCTTTCCATACAGACGGGGTCCGTCGAGGCGGCGGCAATCAGCCGCGGAATCGACAACTCCCAGAACAACGGTCGCCCCATCACGCACGACCTGTTCATCGAGACGCTTCGTCAACTCAACGTGAAGCTTGAGCGGGTTGAAATCAACCGCGTTGATGCGCCCGTCTTCTTCGCCCGGCTCGTGCTCGTACGCGAAGGTGCGGACGATCAGATCGAAGAGCTTGCCATCGACGCGCGACCCAGCGATGCGCTCGCTCTCGCTGTGCGTTCGAACGCGCCCGTCTTCGTTGAGGACGATGTCATGAACCGCGCCGGTACCATCTCGTATCGCACGGCCCAGCAAAGCGGCGAGGATGAGTTCAAACAGTTCGACCAGTTCGTGCAGACGCTCTCACCGGATGACTTCTAGGTTGCGTGCGGCGCATCGAGGCGGCTGCGCGCGTTCGTTCCAGTTTTGAGAGCATCTATTCTGCGATGCCGTGCGCACGACGCACCCCATGAGGTAAAACCGCAGGATACGCTCATCCCGGAACGCCAATTACGGCCGTCTAGGACCATCTCCCAAATAGAAGCTCCCAAAAGTGGAACGAACGTTGGAGCTTCGCGCATGAATACACAAACGGCCGGGAACGCGCTCGCTCCCGGCCGTTTTTTTCACGAGATAATCGATGCGATAAGGCAGCCACTCGCTTGCGTTGAGGCGGCTACTCGTCCATCAGATCCTCGAGCGCCTCGTCCGCC
>OICY01000696.1_pt1 | contig 11551 bp, 6 predicted proteins | sample 1581441 | NCBI WGS metagenome assembly OICY01 (sample SAMEA3882514, study PRJEB24775) | human gut metagenome | biome: human-associated habitat; feature: intestine environment; material: feces | place: Netherlands | collected 2009/2010 | reverse complement strand
CATATCAAAAACTTATAATTACAATGCAATATTTCTATTTTACGTTTCATTTCTGATATGATAGGATGTGTTCAGTTAAAAAATAACAAAGTAACACTCCAACTTATCTGTTGAGAAACGTTTATCATTAACTACCATCAGAAAATTTCTTATACAGATATCTTCGACATCTTAAGCTATACACATCAAAGACAAAGAAAGAGGTAAGAAAATGGAAGACAACAAATTATGTCTGGAAAAGCAGCCTTTAAACCAGGAAATGCTTGACAAAATCGATGCTTACTGGCGTGCAGCGAACTACCTGTCTGCCGGACAGCTCTATCTTCTTGACAATCCGCTTCTGAGAGAGCCATTAACTATGGATCAGATCAAGAAAAAAATTGTTGGTCACTGACAGAACTTTATCTATGTACACTGCAACCGTGTCATCAAACGTTATGACCTTGATATGATCCTGCTTTCCGGTCCTGGACATGGCGGAAACTTCATGATTGCCAACACCTATCTGGAAGGTTCCTACAGCGAAGTTTATCCTAACATCAGCCAGGATGAGGAAGGTATGAAGAAAATGTTCAAACAGTTCTCCTTCCCATGCGGAGTCCCAAGCCACTGCGCACCGGAAACACCTGGTTCCATTAATGAAGGTGGCGAGCTTGGTTACTCCATCGCTCATGCTTTCGGAGCTGTATTTGACAACCCGGATCTGATTGCAACTACTGTTGTAGGTGATGGTGAAGCTGAGACTGGTCCTCTGGCGACATCCTGGCAGTCCAACAAATTCCTGAACCCGATCACAGACGGTGCTGTACTTCCTATTCTTCACTTAAATGGATATAAGATCAGCAACCCGACTATCTTCTCCCGTCTTTCTCATGAAGAACTTGAATGCTTCTTCAAGGGCTGTGGCTGGAAACCATATTTCGTTGAAGGTGACGACCCAATGACAATGCACAAGAAGATGGCTGAAACAATGGACACAGTGATCGAAGAAATCAAAGCGATCCAGAAGAACGCCCGTGAGAACAATAATCCGGAACGTCCGGTATGGCCAATGATCATCCTTCGTACTCCTAAGGGATGGACAGGTCCTAAGGTTGTTGACGGACTTCAGATTGAAGGTTCTTTCCGTGCTCATCAGGTTCCGATCACTATGGAAAAACCGGAACATCTTGAACTTCTGAAGGAGTGGCTGGAAAGCTATCGTCCTCAGGAACTGTTTGATAAAAACGGACGCCTGATCCCGGAACTGGCTGAACTGGCTCCTAAGGGAAATGCACGTCTCGGTGCCAACCCACATGCAAATGGCGGACTTCTTCTGAAAGATCTTCGTCTTCCGGACTTCCGCGATTACGGTATTGAAGTACAGCCTGGCAAAACAAAAGCTCAGGATATGATCGAACTTGGCGGATACATCCGCGACATCTTCAAATTAAATGAAGACAGTAAGAACTTCCGTATCTTCGGACCAGATGAAAGTATGTCCAACCGTCTGTACAAAGTATTTGAAGAACAGAAACGTGACTGGCAGGCAGACTTGCTTGACACTGATGACTGCCTTGCAAGAGACGGACGTATCATGGACGGTATGTTAAGTGAACATATGTGTGAAGGATGGCTGGAAGGATATCTTCTGACAGGACGTCATGGATTCTTTGCAAGCTATGAAGCATTCATCCGTATCGTTGACTCTATGGCAGCACAGCATGCAAAATGGCTGAAGGTCTGCAACCAGCTTTCATGGAGACAGCCGATTGCTTCGCTGAACTTTATCCTGACATCTAATGTATGGCAACAGGATCATAACGGATTTACACATCAGGATCCAGGATTTCTGGATCACATTGCCAATAAAAAGGCAGACGTTGTCCGCATGTATTTACCACCGGATACAAACTGCTTACTCTCATGCTTCGACCACTGCATCAAGAGTAAGAACTATGTCAATGCAATCGTAGCGTCTAAACATCCAAGCTGCCAGTGGCTGACTATGGAACAGGCTGTAAAGCATTGTACACAGGGTATCGGTATCTGGGAATGGGCAAGTAATGACTGCGGTGAAGAACCAGATGTTGTTATGGCTTGCTGCGGTGACACTCCTACTCTTGAAGTTATGGCTGCTGTTACTATCCTTCGTGATGAAATGCCAGAGCTCAAGATCCGCGTTGTCAATGTAGTTGACCTGTTCAAACTGGAATCAGACCACAAACATCCACACGGATTAAGTGATGCAGAATACGATGCAATCTTCACAAAAGATAAACCGGTTATCTTTGCATTCCACGGATATCCGACACTGATTCATGAGCTGACATACGAACGTCACAACCACAACATTTCTGTTCATGGATATCAGGAAGAAGGAACGATCACTACACCATTCGATATGCGTGTACAGAACCAGATTGACCGTTTCAACCTTGTAAAAGATGCAATCATGCATCTGCCACAGCTTGGCAATAAGGGATCATTCCTGATTCAGAAGATGAACGACAAACTGGTTGAGCACAAGCAGTACATCGCTGAATATGGACAGGATCTGGAAGAAATCAGAAACTGGGAATGGCATAAATAATATCAATCGTTTTCTAATCCAAAATTCTACTTTATAACTTTATACTTACAAATATAAAAATGCTCCGGAATTTTATGATCCACACATAAAAAATTCCGGGGCATTCTCCTTATATTTTTCTTTGCAGATACACATCCCGGCTACAAAGGATACCGATTTGCACAATCCACTTTGAAAATCTATTTCTTCTTTAGTTCTTCTGACTGCTCAGAAACTTCTGAAACTCCTTCGATGCAATACTCTGAGGATACTCAGTATCATAGATCAGAATAATATTTCTGGTCGGAAGCTTCTCTTCCACTTCGATTTCAAATACATTTTCTGCCTTCTTCTCTTCTTCGGCAAATTCTTCCGGGACAAATCCAATTCCAAGATTGTGACGGACTGCCGGCAAGATCAGGTCTGTCGTCGCAAGCTCCATATCCGGCAAAAACTGCAGACCATGATCTGCAAAATAATTATTCAGGAATTTTCTGGTCAGTGCCTCCGAAGTCAGGCTGATCCAGGGATAAGTCGAAAGCTCCTCCAATGAAATCTTTCTTCCTTTTAATTCTATGTAACGACTGCCGCCGATCAGCACCTCATGGTATTCCCGCAGTTTCTTCATCCTGAGCGGCTTATTTACCTGCAGATCCGTTGACACAAATGCAAGGTCTACCTTTCCTTCTTTTACCGCGTTGACCGAGTCCATGGTACTGTTATTTAAGATTTTGAAATGTACGTTCGGATAAATGCTGTTGAACTCTCCCATTGCCCGGAACAGGAAGCAGTGCAAGGCTGTCTCAGTCGCACTGATATAGATTGTCCCGTTCTCCAGACTGATCAGATTGCTCAGATCATTTTCCCCTTTAAAAAACTGGGCGCACCCTGCCGATACATAGCTGTAAAAGGTTCTTCCCTCCGGTGTCAGCTTCATGCCGGATTTGCTTCTGGTAAATAACCGGCATCCCAGTTCATTTTCCAGGTTGTGTATCGTTCTCGTCACCGCCGGCTGGCTCGTCTTCAGAACGCTGGATGCCTTTGTAAGGTTCTCATACTTCGCCACATAATAAAAAACTTTATAATATTCAAAATTAGAATTCATGTGTCTCTCCTTTGTTGTCTTATCCTGTCAGTTTTTCATCTGCCGTAAGTATAGCATGCTTTTTTAGTTCTTACAATTGGAATCATAGCTTACTGAACATTCGGTGCGGATCCGGTCAAGTCATCATCGATTTTTCTACCAGAGAAACCAGTCTGGAGGTACTCTCCCTCGCAGTGAAACACCAAAAAGCCCTGGTATGCGGCACAACCGGATTTTCACCAGAAGAAATGCAGCAATTCCAGAACGCTGCTACATTGATTCCAATGCTCTATACAGCAAATACTTCCAAGCTGGTCAAATATAATGAACAAGCTTCTGGAACTGGTCACTTCCACACTAAAAAAGAACTGGCGACACTTTTTATCGTGCCGCCAGTTCCTTATATTGCCAGAACATGCTGTAGTCCGAACGGAATCGCCTTTTTTACCGGCACTCTTCCATTCAAACAGTAAATATTTTCCCTCATTCTCTTTTTTTATTCTGTCCTAAGCGCTGTCACCGGATCGCTCTTTGCTGCTTTCCTTGACGGAATGATTCCACCGAGCAGGGTAAGCCCGATACTCAAAAGAATCAGCACAATTGCCGGAAGCACTGGTAAAAATGCATTGATTTTGTTATTATCTGCCACCGCATGAATGATCATATTTCCAGGGATCAGAAGCAGCAGTGACAGTCCGATTCCGATCAGTCCGGCACACAGACCAATGATAACGGTTTCTGCATTAAATACCTGCGATACATTTCTCTTAGATGCCCCGATCGCGCGCAGGATTCCAATCTCCTTCTTCCGTTCCAGTACACTGATGTAGGTGATAACCCCGATCATAATTGAAGATACTACAAGGGAAATCGCCACAAACGCAATCAGCACATAGCTGATGATATCCACGATATTTGTCACGGAAGACATCAGTGTTCCGACTATATCGGTATAAGTGATGATCTGTTCCTCTTTTCCTTCTTTTTCCATCCGGCTGTTATAAGAATCCAGGATTTTCACCACTTTTTCCTTGCTCTCAAAATCCATCGGATATATGGAAATCTGACTCGGGTTCGCAAAATCCACGTATCCAAGCTTCTGCAGATTATTGTCATAGGAAGCAGTCGCGCTCATTGTCATGGATGTCATCAGCTCTTTCAGATCATCTTCTGTCATATTCATCTGAAATGCCTTTGCAAATGCATCGGTATCAATCTTCATCGAACTTCCAAGCATGTTCTGCAGCTGGGTTCCCACATTTCCCATGGCAGCCTGCATGGCGTTCCCGATTTTTTCTGTGATCTGAGTGACGATCTGATTCATTGCCGAAGCGATCTGTGTCTCAAGCACATCCGAAATTGCTCCGGTATAAGTTCCCATTGCCTTTGCCATGTAACTTCCCATTGTCGCACTTAACTGGCTCTCCAGCTGATCCATATCGATCACCTCGGAAAGCCCGTTCATCAGACGCTGTTTTCCATCTGCTGTAGCAAGGTAGTTCAGAAAATAATCTCCCATTTTGGTCGGATCTGCTTTTCCATTCGCTGCAGCATATGCCGGATAACTACTCGCCAGTTCTTTTGTCAGTTTTTTCAGCTGGTCAGAAGTAATATTTATCACCGTATCTCCAAAAATCTCCTGCTGCCAGGTATTCATAATCTCTTTTGCTTCCTCGGTCTGTAAATACTCCGCCAAGTATTCTCCAAATTTATCCGGATCTGTATATCCTTTTTCCGCAGCATACTTTTGATATCCTTCCATCACACGCTGTACAAGCTCCTGCATCTGATCAATTGTAATCTTAAACCCACCGGTGCTCTCAATGATCTCCTGCAGATTATCTTTCAGGATCTTCTGCGCTTCATCCGTCATCAGGTAATCCATAAAATCTCTCGCCAGATTTGAATAATCTGCTTCCGGATGGAATTTCACATACTCCTGATAACCTTCCATAACACTCTCAGACAACTTCTGCATTCCACCCGGTTTTACGGTAAGATCCAGGCTTCCGATCATATCGCCAAGATTCATCTGTGGCATACCGGACACGTCAAGACTGATCTGATCCAGATTTATCATCCCGGACAACTCCAGAGAATCCCCACCCATCCGGAATGCATTTTCCAGATTCAGGGAATCTGCCGACAACATATCACCGGAAAATCCACTGTCGTCTAAACCAAATGCTTTCTGAAGTGCATCCTCATCGACCGTAAACAGGCTGTCCGCATCCAGTCCATTCTTCTCTTCTGTCGTCCCGAACGGTTCTCCGGTAAATACATTCTTGGATGGATTCTCCAGCTGATCTTTTACAATCTCACTTTTCGTAGCCTCTTTCGCAACATGCTCGGCAAGACTCTGTGGATAACCGATCCCCGGTGTCAGAGCGGAAGCATTTGCATCTTCCGATGCCTGTACGATTCCGACGATTTTAAGTTCTTCGCCCTGATCCACGAGTTTCTTCATATATTCCTTATTATCGGATTTATCCTTCCAGATCTTGTACTGGCTGTCATATTCGTAGCAGTCAGACACATTGACCAGTTTAAAAGTTTTTCCAATAATATCCTCATAGGTATATGTTCCGATATTTGCCGGAGTGTTCACATCTTCTTCATTGATAAATTCCTGGATCATTTCGTCCAGTTCCATCTGATCCCGCAGTCCCAAAGTATAAAGGAGAAAATCACTCATGCCTCCGTCCGAAGTCAGCACCAGTACACATTCATTATAATTCTGCGGCCAGCGTCCCGCCTTCACATCATACTGGTTCTCATAAAGCCCCTCCGTCTTAGGCATTTCATAAAAAACATTCGTACTCATCATCGATGACATCAGACTGTTGGTACTTGCGCCAGAGCTGATTCCAAGCGACTCAAAGGATTTGTCCGGATTCACCTGGCGAATGGAACCATCCTTGTTCTGCCGATAGATTCTTGGTGAAATATTATAAGAATATTCAACGGCACTGGTATAGTCCTCAATTCCACTTTTTCCTCCATCCAGATATTCTTTTAAAGACTTCAGATCGTTGGAATCCATCGTGGAAAACATATTGGTCATCATCTGCATAACCTTGACTTCCCCGTCTTTTTTTGTCTCCTTCTTATCCGAACTGCCTGAACCACTGTCCATATTGCCTACCATCATCGATGTCATATCAAATCCGGTACTCTGGATCTGAAGCGGATACTCGGAAAGAGTCTCTTCTTCAATTGACTTGATGTAGGCATTGACTCCGTTGGAAAGTGCCAGTATCAGTGCAATCCCGATAATTCCAATAGAACCGGCAAAAGATGTCAGAAGAGTCCTTGCTTTCTTCGTCTTTAAGTTATTAAAGCTCAGGGAAAGAGCCGTCAGAAATGACATGGAAGATTTCCCCATATTCTTATGCTCCGGCTCCTTCATGACCGCTTCATTGACATAAAATTCGTCCGTATCCGAACGGATCTTTCCGTCCTTGAGCGTTACGATACGGGTCGCATATTCTTCAGCAAGCTCTGGGTTATGTGTAACCATTACAACAAGCCGGTCTTTTGCCACTTCTTTTAAAAGTTCCATAACCTGCACACTGGTCGCCGTATCCAGCGCTCCTGTCGGTTCATCAGCAAGCAGGATATCCGGATCATTGACCAGCGCACGGGCGATTGCCACCCTCTGCATCTGTCCGCCTGACATCTGGCTCGGTTTTTTATGCAACTGCTCCCCAAGACCAACTTTTTTCAGAGCCTCAATCGCTCTCTTTTTCCGTTCTTCCTTCCCGATCCCAGAAATAGTCAGTGCCAGCTCCACATTGGCAAGCACCGTCTGATGTGGAATCAGATTATAACTCTGAAATACAAAACCAATTGTATGATTCCGATAGGAATCCCAGTCTCTGTCTTTATATTTTTTCGTAGAAATCCCGTTGATGATCAGATCACCACTATCGTACCGATCCAGTCCACCGATGATGTTAAGAAACGTCGTCTTTCCCGAACCACTCGGTCCCAGGATCGCAACAAATTCATTGTCCCTGAAATTCAGGCTTACATCATCCAGTGCCTTCTGTACCAGCGTACCTGTACGGTATTCTTTGCAGATATGTTGAATTTGAAGCATAAAAATTCTCCTTTTAAGTTGTAACTCATGAAACGCGTATGTTTCATTGTACACCCTTAAAAGGAGAAAATCATGTCTTTTAGAAAAATTTTATTCTTTATTTTCTGAGAAGTTCTTTTCCCGAAATACCTGGCTCTGTCATATTGACCGGATTCAGAACGGTTTCCATCTCTTTTTCACTTAAAAGACCTTCTCTGAGGATCAGATTACGGATGGATTCCCCGGTCTTCATTGCTTTTTTCGCAATCTCCGCTGCTTTCTCATAGCCTACATGCGGACAGATTGCAGTAATTACGCCGATGCTGTTCTCTACCAGCTGACGACATCTCTCTTCATTGGCTGTGATTCCTGTCACACAGTTGTCAATAAAAGTCTGCACTGCATATGCAAGTGTATCAATCGACTGGAACAGACAGTAGAATACGATCGGTTCAAACGCATTCAGTTCCAGCTGTCCACCCTCTGCTGCCATCGTGATCGTCACATCATTTCCAATGATGTTAAATGCGACCTGGTTCACTACTTCCGGGATGACCGGATTCACTTTTCCCGGCATGATCGAAGAACCATTCTGCTTTGCCGGAAGGTTAATCTCACCAAATCCGGCTCTTGGTCCGGATGACATCAGACGCAGGTCATTTGCAATCTTGGAAAGTGTGACTGCACACGCTTTCACTGCACCAGATACTGCCACAAACGGATCCAGGTTCTGGGTTGCATCGATCAGATCAAAAGCCTGGACAAACTGAATATCAGATATTTTTGAAAGATTCGGAACAATGCGGCTTACATAGGCTTCATCTGCATTGATTCCGGTTCCGACTGCCGTTCCACCCATGTTGACGGTACGCATCTCGTCCATCGCATTATCCATACGGTGGATATCACGCATGATGGCATCGGAATATGCCTGAAATTCCTGACCCAAACGGATTGGAACTGCATCCTGCATTTGGGTGCGTCCCATTTTGATCACATGGTCAAATTCCTCTGCCTTTTTGCAGAGCGCTCCATGAAGTCTGAGCAGTTCTTTTTTCAGATTCTGAAGAAGTCTGAGTGAAGTCATCTTGCCAGCTGTCGGAATAACATCATTTGTGGACTGTCCGCAGTTTACATCATCATTCGGATTTACTGCTGAATAATCTCCCTTTTTCCCGCCAAGAATCTCAATCGCACGGTTGGCAATGACTTCGTTTGCATTCATATTTAGAGAAGTACCCGCACCTCCCTGGATCGGATCTACGATAAAGTACTCATGCAATTTTCCTGTAAGGATTTCATCACATGCCTGTACGATTGCTTTTGCCTTTTTCTTTTCCAGAATCCCACTCTCGCAGTTGGTGATCGCAGATGCTTTCTTTATGTACGCAAGACTGTTGATGATCTCCGGATGCATATTCAGCCCGGTAATACGGAAATTCTCCGCAGCACGCAATGACTGTACCCCGTAATATACATCTCCCGGAATATCTTTTGCCCCTATTGAATCCTGTTCTACACGATAACCTGTCTTGTTTTCTTTTCCATTTTCCATCTCAAAATCCCTCGATTTTCCATTTTTCTCTGGCGTATTGCCTTTGTTGTTTTCATTATAGCTCTGTGTTACAATATAATCTAATACATATATTTTTATAGTAACTATAATTTTAAAACTATGTCAAAGGAGAATACCTATGTTTCAGGGAATGGAATATGTCTATGAAGTTTATCTGGAAAAAAGCTTTTCCAAAGCGGCTGAGAAGTTATTTATCTCACAGCCTTCACTCAGTGCCAACGTAAAGCGTGTCGAGCATCACATCGGATATCCGATCTTTGACCGGAGTACCAAACCACTTTCCCTTACCGAATGTGGGGTACAGTATATCAAAGCGGTAGAAAAAATAAAAAGTATCCAGAATGAATTTGAAGGATTTGCAAACGACTGGGGCGACCTAAAAAAAGGAACACTCACCCTCGGAGGAAGCAACTTGTTTTCCTCCTGGATCCTGCCTCCGCTGATCGCGGATTTTGCCCGCAGATATCCTCTAATCCAGATCAGCCTGATTGAAGAAACCACTGCCAATCTTGCCCGTATGCTGCGACACGGGCAGCTGGATCTGATGCTGGACAGCAGTGTTCTGGATGCCACCATCTACGGCTGCCGTAAATTTCAGGAAGAGCACCTGATCCTTGCTGTTCCGGGAGCATTCCCGATCAATAATACGCTGCGCTCCTATCAGCTTCCTGTAGAAGATATCCTGAGCAAAAAATTTCTGGAAGAATCCTGTCCTCCCGTTCCTCTGACACGCTTTAAAAGTGAGCCTTTTATTATGCTGAAACCGGAAAACGACACTGGAAAACGTGCCCGTATGATCTGCCGGAACAATCTCTTTGAACCAAATATCATCCTGGAAATGGATCAGCAGATGACTTCTTACAACATCACCTGCTCCGGCATGGGGATCTCTTTTATCGGAGATATCATGCTCTCAAAAGTACCTCTTACCTCTGATGTGGTGTACTATAAGCTTCCTGCAGGCGAAAGCAGCCGTGACATCCGGTTCTACTGGAAAAATGGTCGCTACCAGACAAGGGCAATGGAAGAATTTTTAAAAATGGCGTGCCAGTAAGGCACGCCACTTTCCTGTAGAACAGATACTATCTATTTGTCTGCAATCTTGGATCCGACAAATAATTCTTCTCTACATAAACCTACTCACTTCTCAGTGCATCGATTGGATTCATGTTCGCCGCCTTCACCGACGGAAGGAGTCCGAAAATAATTCCGATCAGTGTGGAAAATACTACTCCGACCAGAATGGACACTCCGCTGATTGCCACCGGAACTGCCGAGACTGCGGAAATAATATAGGCAAGCGCAATCCCTCCTGCCACACCGATCAGACCTCCGAGAAGGGTAAGTACTGCCGCTTCCGTCAGAAACTGCGTCAGGATTCTTCTTTTTCTTGCCCCCAGTGCCTTTTTCAGACCGATTTCTCTCGTTCTTTCTGTCACAGACACCAGCATAATATTCATAACACCGATCCCGCCAACCAGAAGTGAAATGCTTGCAATCCAGAGCAGCTGCTGGTTCGTCGAGCTGCTGATCTCCTGGATCTGGTTCGCCTGTTCCAGAAGATCTTCCCCTTTATACTTTATCGTCTCATCAGACACGGTCAGGTAACTGTTCAGGATATCTGCCGCCTTTTCTCCTGCCGCAGTCATCTCATCTGTGCTTGTCGCGCGGACAACCAGATTCTGCGGTTCATCGTACTGATAAATAATCGGCCACAGTGTATCCGGAATACAGATCGTTCCGCTTCCATCCGTGGATACATAACGGTAATAGTCTTCCATCGAATTGATCACCGGCTGTGAATTTTCTTTTCTCGCCATCATACCGATCACCGTAAATGGCTCCCCTTTAACCTCAATAATCTTTCCAATCACATTTCCATCCGGAAATAGAGCTGTGGCTGTCGTTTTATCAAGCAGCACAACTTTTCGGTTTGCAGTAAAATCTTTTTCGGAAAAGCCACGCCCTTTTGTGATCTGAAATCCATAGGCATCCAGATAATTGGAATCTATTCCAAAAATATTACAGCTTGCCAGCTTCTGACTGCCTGCATATACAGCATCATATTCATTCCGTCTGTGATAAAGGGCTGCACTTTCCACCTCATCCAGTGCCTGGATCTCACCAAGTACCTGATCTGAAATCTCCGGTATTCCATCCGGAACCTCCTGATAAGACAGATCCAGTGTCCAGTCTCCCTGATAAAGCTGGATATTGACCGCATTATTTCCCGCGCCAACCAGATTTTTCTTGATCTGC
>OICY01000691.1_pt1 | contig 11690 bp, 12 predicted proteins | sample 1581441 | NCBI WGS metagenome assembly OICY01 (sample SAMEA3882514, study PRJEB24775) | human gut metagenome | biome: human-associated habitat; feature: intestine environment; material: feces | place: Netherlands | collected 2009/2010 | reverse complement strand
GCCTTTGGCATAAGCCCGCGACCGCAGTTTTGCGCTGATCCGGTGTGATTCCGGAGCCGACGGTATAGTCCGGATGATAGAAGAAACGTGAATCAAAAGGATTTCGGCACCCCGCGAGTTTTCGTGGGGTGCTTTTTTGATTCTTACCCCCGTTTCTGTATTGACATAGTATAAGTTGGGAATGCGCATGGCTTATGCGGCATTCTAAAGGCGGCGCTGCGTGGATTTGCGTTTTCCCGTAAAGGGAAAATACAAGCGCGAGTGAATGTCCTTGCGCTGCCTGATATTCATACAGAAAGGTTCTGACATTTATGACCGTAAATACTGCAAAAACTTCCAATGTGAATATTCGTAAAATTGCAATGACCGGCGTACTGGCGGCGATTGCAACCGTTTTGATGTTTTTACACTTCCAGCTGCCGTTTATGCCGAGCTTTATTTCGCTCGACTTTTCGGAGCTGCCGGCACTGATCGCGGCGTTTACGCTTGGCCCGGTGAGCGGCGTTGCCGTTTGCTTTGTGAAAAACCTTGTGCTGCTTTCGCAGACCATCACCGGCGGTGTGGGTGAGCTCTCGAACTTCCGCCACCACCGCAATTACGGCGGCGCGATTGTGGGCTCTGTTGTTGGCGCGCTTTTGATGGCAGTGCTGGGATTTTTCTCGAATCTGTTCATCATTTACCCGATCTACACGAATGTGATGCCGATGGAGGCCATTATGGGCATGTATCAGGCAATCAATCCGTCCGTGCAGGAGTTGTGGCAGGCGCTTTTGATCTTTAACTTGCCGTTTACGTTCTGCAAGGGGCTCATCAGTGCGGTTATCACGATTCTGGTATATAAAAAGCTAGAGCCGGTCATCAACGGCAAAGTCGTATGATATGCCGGAATTTGCCGGTATAAAACCGGGATTTTCTGCGGTTTTTTCCCTTGCTATTTGCGAAAAACTGTGTTATACTTTTTTACAGTCAAAAATGAATATGCCCTTATCAAGAGTGACGGAGGGAACAGGCCCTTTGATGTCCGGCAACCTGCATTTTGCAAGGTGCCAATTCCTGCGGCATGGCAATGCCGAAAGATGAGGATTTTGAACCGCTCATCTTTTGAGCGGTTCTTTTTTTCCTAAAATTCCTTGTGGGGGCTGTGAGTGAAAAGAGTAAAGGAGCAAAACATGAATAACAAACATCTTTTTACATCTGAATCCGTGACCGAAGGCCACCCGGACAAGGTTTGCGACCAGATTTCCGATGCAATTCTCGACGACATCATGGCGAAAGACCCGACCGCGCATGTAGCTTGCGAAGTGACGGCGACGACCGGCATGGTGCACGTGATGGGCGAGATTTCCACTGAGTGCTATGTGGACATCGATGCGATTGCGCGTAAAGTCATCAAAGAAATCGGTTACGATTCTCCGGATGCGGGCTTCAACGGTGCGACCTGTGCGGTGCTGACCTCCATCGACATGCAGTCCCCGGACATTGCAATGGGCGTGAACGAATCTCTTGAGACGAAAAACGGCGCCGCTGACCAGGACGACCTCATCGGCGCGGGCGACCAGGGCATGATGTTCGGCTATGCCTGCGATGAGACCCCGGAGCTGATGCCGCTGACCATCTCTTTGGCGCATAAGCTTGCAAAGCAGCTGGCAAAAGTCCGTAAGGACGGCACGCTTGACTACCTCCGCCCGGACGGCAAGACGCAGGTGACGGCGGAATACGACGGCGACACGGTGAAGCGCATCGACACCATCGTTATTTCCACGCAGCACAGCGAGGCTGTCTCTCTGGAGCAGATTCGCAAGGATATGATCGAATATGTTGTGAAGCCGATCGTTCCGGCGGAGCTCATCGATGAAAACACAAAGTATTATGTAAATCCGACCGGCCGTTTTGTCATCGGCGGCCCGGTAGGTGACAGCGGTCTGACCGGCAGAAAGATCATCGTCGATACGTACGGCGGCGTAGGTCGTCACGGCGGCGGTGCATTCTCCGGCAAGGACCCGACGAAGGTTGACCGTTCCGCTGCATACGCGGCACGTTATGTTGCAAAGAACATTGTAGCTGCGGGCTTTGCAAAGAAGTGCGAGGTGCAGCTTGCATACGCCATCGGTGTTGCACACCCGGTTTCCGTTATGGTCGATACATTCGGCACCGGCACGGTGGAGGATTCCAAGCTTGCCGAGGCTGTGCAGAAGGTCTTTGACCTGCGCCCGAACGCGATTATCCGCAACCTCGACCTGCGCCGCCCGATTTACCGTCAGCTCGCCGCTTACGGCCACATGGGCCGTGAGGAGCTCGGCGTGCAGTGGGAGAAGACCGACAAGGTTGAGGCTCTGAAGGCTGCCGTGCTTTAATTTGCGCAAAACAGAATAAGAACCGAATGCACCTTCGCGTCATAGACTGGCGCGGAGGTGTTTTTTATGGAGCCTATCGGGATCGCTTTGGTGTGCGCGTTTACGCTGTGTATCTTTTTATTTGCTGTGCGGAGCGTTTGCCTGCGCGTGACACGTTCGAAAATGCTGGAGGATGCGCTGCCGTTTACGGTGTATGCGACGATTCGCCGCGCGGACGACGCAGAGTATATTGTGCGCAGTGTTTTGGAACGCGTGAAGTGGCTGGATTTATAGGGCATGTGCCGTATTGTGTGCCTAAACCCGACAAACGACCCGGAGATCGACGCGATTATCCGCAGACTTGTGCAAAAATACCCGTTTGCGGAGATTGGGGCTTTTCAAACACGAAAGAATGTTCTATAATAGAAGCGTAGAAATTTAAGTAATGAAGGCAGTAATGTTTCAGTGAAATATTCGGCTTTGCCGAATGTGAAATAATACTTACGTATTGTGAAATTTTTCGCTTGCGCGAAAAGTGAAATAAAACAAACCCAAAAGGATTTGTTTTGATGATAAATCAAGGAGGCGCAACCGATGCCGCAGGAAAACGGGCTGCTGGAAATGGAAGGCAGCGTGGAAAATATCGTCTACCACAACGACAGCAACCAGTACACGGTGTTGGAGGTCGATTGCGGCGAAGAGCTCATCACGGTGGTGGGGACGTTCCCGTATGTGAGTGTGGGGGAGCGGCTGCACCTGTATGGCACGTGGACATCGCACGCGACGTTCGGGCAGCAGTTCCGCGCACAGGCGTTTGAGCGCTCCCGTCCGGCGGACACGGCGGCGATGCTGAAATACCTTTCGAGCGGCGCGGTGAAGGGCATCGGCGGCGCGCTGGCGGGGCGAATTATAGAAACGTTCGGCGATGAATCCATTAAGGTGATTGAGGAAGATCCGGCGCAGCTTGCAACCGTGAAGGGCATTACGCTGAAAAAGGCGAAAGAAATCTCCGAGGAGATGCAGCGCGTGAACGGCATCCGCGATTTGATGGCATTCCTCGGCAGCTTTGGCGTGCGCCCGGAGGACACCGTGAAGGTGTGGAAGGTGTACGGGCAGGACTCTGTGGCGTGCATTCAGGAAGACCCGTACCGGCTGTGCAGCGATAAGATCGGCATTTCGTTTGCGGTGGCGGATCAGCTGGCGGAGTCGCTGGAGTATGACCGCGACAACAAGGAGCGCGTGAAGGCGGGCGTGCTGTATGTGCTGCGGCACAATTTGAATAACGGGCACACGTGCCTGCCGGCGGATAAACTGTGCGCGGCGGCCGCGAAGCTTTTGGGCGTGCCGCCGGAGAGTGCGCAGGAGGCTTTACTTGAGCTGTGCCAGACGTTTGAGGCGGTGAACGAGAATTTTAACGGGCGTGACTTCGTGTTTTTGCCGAAGCAGCACCGCAGCGAGGTGTACTGCGCCGACCGCATCCACATGATGCTGCGCTACCCGCCGGAATCTATTACGGGCATCGACCGGGAGATTGCGGAAATTGAGCGCACGGAGGGCATCGAGTACGCCGAATTGCAGAAGGATGCGATCCGCGCAGCGCTGGAAAAGGGTCTTTTGATTTTGACGGGTGGCCCGGGCACAGGCAAAACGACGACGCTGAACGCGATTATCCGCATTTTGATGGAAAAAGGCGAGACGGTATTTCTGGCGGCGCCGACGGGGCGCGCGGCGAAGCGCATGTCCGAGCTGACGGGCGTGGAGGCGAAGACCATTCACCGCATGTTACAGGTGGACTGGGACGACAACGATGACCCGGTGTTCCAGAGAAACGAGCGCAATCCGCTGGAGTGTGACGCTGTGGTTATCGATGAGCTTTCCATGGTGGACGCGTATGTGTTTGAAAGCGTTCTGCGCGCGCTGCCCATCGGCTGCCGTTTGATCTTGGTCGGCGACAGCGACCAACTGCCGAGCGTTGGGCCGGGCAATGTCATCGGAGACCTTATTGCGTCGAAGGTATTCCCAACAGTGCAACTGAAGGAGATTTTCCGTCAGTCGATGGAGAGTCTCATTGTGATGAACGCGCACAAGATTGTAGAGGGCGAGATGCCGGAGCTTTCCGTGCGCAGCAACGATTTCTTTTTTATGCCGCGCGAGGATGCGCGCTCCGTTTCGGAGACGGTGCAGTCGCTTGTGGTGACGCGCTTGCCGAAAAGCTACGGGTATTCGCCGGTGACGGACATTCAGGTATTATGCCCGGGACGCAAGGGCGACCTTGGCACGGTGGAGCTGAACCGTAAGCTGCGCGAGCAGATTAACCCGCCCGCGAAAAACAAGCCGCAGGTGACGGTGAACGGCACGGTTTTCCGCGTGGGCGACAAGGTGATGCAGATCAAGAATGACTACAACCTGCCGTGGAGCCGCGAAGACGGCACGGTGGGCGAAGGTGTATATAACGGCGACATGGGCATCATCATCGATGTGGACAAAGATGCCGGTTGTCTGCGTGTGGAAATCGACGACAAAGAGGTGTTGTATGATTTTGAGCACGCGGCAGCAGAATTGGAGCTCGCCTACGCCGTGACGGTACATAAGAGCCAGGGCAACGAGTTTACGGCGGTGGTGATGCCGATGTTCCCGGGCGCGCCGCAGCTGAGCTACCGAAATTTGCTGTATACGGGCATTACACGTGCGAAAAAGCTGCTGATTTTGGTTGGCAAGCGCAGTGTAGTCGCCGATATGGTGGCGAACGATAAAAAGACGCGGCGGTTTTCCGGCTTGCAGCACTTTTTGCTCGAAAAGCCGGAGGAAGACGAGCCGGAGCAGAATGAGGAAGCGGAAGCATGAGCGTTTTAGAGAAGATTCTCACGTTCTTTTACCCGAAGCGATGTCTTTTGTGCGGGCGTGCGGGAGCGGTGAACGAGGACGAGTTGTGCGTGGACTGTGCGAAGCTGCAGCCGGATATTCGCGTGCGTTTTTTCGCGTTGCATGCAGGAAGACGGGATTACACACTGGAATGCCGTGCGCCGCAGCGGTACAAGGAGCCGTTTCGGTCATCCTTGTGGCGGTTCAAGTTCAAAAACGGGACGAACCTTGCGAAACCGCTTGCAAAGTTAATGCTGCCGGCGATCGATAAAAACCGGGTTTGGGACTGTATTGTGCCGGTGCCCATTAGCCGGGAGAGGCTGATACAGCGCGGGTACGATCAATCGGTGCTGCTTGCAAAAGAGGTATCGAAGCTGACGGGTATTCCGTGCCGCACGGATATTTTGGAGAAGACGAAGCACAACCGCACGCAGCACAATTTGAGCGCTAAGGAACGTGAAGCGAATGTGCGTGGGGCGTACCGCGCGGAGGGTGCGGCGCGGCTGCGCATTCTGCTTTTGGACGATATCGTGACGACCGGCGCGACGGCCGTGGAATGCGCAAAGGTGTTGTACCGAAACGGGGCGGACTATGTGGGCTGTGTTTCGTGCGCGACGGTCGATTAGACCTTGCAAAACGGAAAAAAGTCATGTAAAATAAAGGACAGTATAACGCGAGAGGATGGTACCATGGCCGGTACGGATATTGCGATCGATTTGGGTTCGGCAAATTTCAGATTATATGTAGACGGCAAGGGCGTTGTGGTGGATGAACCGAACGTCATCGCCGTAGATGAAGACTCTAACCGTGTGGTGGCCGTGGGCCGCCGCGCGTATAAAATGCTTGGCAGAACGAGCGATCGCGTGCGCGTGGTCAAGCCCGTGACGGGCGGTGTGATTTCCGATTTGACGCTGATGGACGCGACGCTGCAGCACTACCTGAAAAAGGTGACGAACAGCCGCGTTTTCATGCCGCGCGCCGTTGTGGCGGTACCGAGCGGTATTACGGAAGTGGAGCGCCGTGCGGTGGTGGACGCTGTGGCGGCGAACGGCATTCGCAAGGTGTGCTTGATCGAAGCGCCTGTGGCGGCGGCGATCGGTGCGGGACTGGATATTTCCCGCCCGCACGGCAGCATGGTCGTCACGCTCGGCGAGGGTGTGAGCGACATCGGCGTGCTTTCGATGAATCGCCTTTCCGCAAGCGGCAGCATTGCCGTGGGCGGCGCAGTATTCAACGAGGATATTATCAAATACGCGCGCAGAAAGTTTGACCTGATTATCGGCGAGCAGACGGCAGAGGCGGCAAAGTGCGCCGTGGGCTGCGCGTTCCCGCTGAAGGACATTGAAAAATACGAGCTGCGCGGCAGAGACGAGCGCAACGGCCTGCCTGCAAAGGTGGAAGTGACCTCCGACGAGATTGGCGAAGCCATGCTGGAATCCGTTGTGAAGGTTGTGCACAAAATTCAGAGTGTGCTGGAGGAGACGCCGCCGGAGCTGACGGCAGACATCGGCAACGCGGGCATTGTGCTGACAGGCGGCGGCGCGAAGCTGCGTGGGTTGGACACGCTTCTCTCGAAGCAGACGAAAATGCGCGTGCGCATTGCGGAAGAGCCGGAGGACTGCGTGATTCTCGGCGCAGGACGCGCGGTGCAGTGGATAGACAGCGTGAAGATGGACGCGGGCAAGGAAAACGGCAATGTGCCGCTGACGGCGTATTATTAAGGAGCGGCGTATGGAAAAACGGGTGCCGAAAGGCCGCAAAATGTGGACGGTGCAGATCGACGGCGGTGTGCATATTCCGAAAGAGGCCTTGGCGCTTATCGGGCTGAAGGCCGGGGAAAGCGCGGTGCTGACGGGAGACAAACGCCGCGGGTTGGTGCTTGTGGCCGAAAGCCGCGCGGAATCGGTGCAGGAAGCCTTTTTGAAAAACGAAGAATAAGCTTGGCGCAGAGGAATTCTCTGCGCTTATTTTTTACGGAAATTTGCGTGCCGGTCTTGCGTGCGGCGGGCTGCGGCGCTGCCGTCTCGGGGGAAAGTGAAGCTGCGCAAGAAGAGCGGGCATTGGGGATATAGGGAAAAGCAGAGTAAATGAAGATAAAGCCGGGTTATGGAATGCGGCTTTTGTTCTGTGAAAAACGGCGGGGTGAAAGCTTCCGAATAAAAAATCAAAATAGGGGTTGACAAATGTATACGAGTTTAGTATACTATGAGCAAGTTAGTTTGTACTAACTTTAAAGATAACACATAGCGGTGAGAATCCGCCTTATTTAAAGCAAATGGGTTAGTGCAAGCTAACTTAAATCAAATGCAAAGCCCGGTTTTGCGGGCAGCCTGTGAAACGCTTTTGCAGGCAGAAAGGATAGAATATGAGCGTAGTGATCGTTGGCGGCAATGAACGCATGGTATGTCAGTACATGGACATCTGCAAGAACCATGGCTGCAAAGCAAAGGTGTATGTGAAGGAGAACGGCTCCTTGAAAAAGAAGCTCGGCACGCCGGACTACCTTTTGCTTTTCACCAGCACGGTTTCGCACAAAATGATGCTGAGCGCTTCCAAGGAAGCGAAAAGAAATAACATTCCGATCGCGTATGTGCCGAGCAGCAGTGCCTCGGCGCTGCACAGTGTACTGGCAGATTGCTGTGCGGCTGTGCGCGGAGAGTGTGCTTTCAATGCTTGAGAAATACTTGATCGAGCATTGTGCGCCGACGCTGGCGTCGCTTAAAACGGCGAGTTTATTTTCCTACCACGCGGCGCAGGACCCGGAGGACGACGTAAAGCATTTGAATCGCATATTCCGCGATAAAGGCGTGGAGCTGCTGATCTTAAAGCGCGAAGAAAATGCGATGCTTATTTATGTGTGCCGCCGCACGCAGCTTGCAAAAGACCTGGAGCGCCCCGGCGCAAAAGAACTTTTGGAACGCTACGGCTACACCGACACGAGCGTGGACGGCGCGATAGAGCGGCTGCGCATGCGGCTTGCAAGCGGAGACGGGTTCCCGCATGAGATTGGGCTTTTCCTCGGCTACCCGGTGGAGGACGTGCTTGGGTTCATTGAAAACGCCGGGCAAAACTGCAAGTGCTGCGGATGTTGGAAGGTGTACTGCAACGAATGCGAGGCAGTGCGCACATTTGCGCGGTATAAGAAGTGCCGGGACATCTACAAGCGTTTGTGGCAGGAAGGCAGAAGTGTTTTGCAGCTTACCGTAGCTGCCTGACATATAAAGAAATTTTTGAAAAGAGGTTACAAAAAATGCGTAAAACAGCAGTTGTTTATTGGAGTGGTACAGGCAACACCCAGATGATGGCGGAAAAGGTTGCAGAAGGCGTTCGTGCAGCGGGCGCAGAAGCAGATGTATATAGCTGCACAGAGTTCTCCGCAGACTTGATGGATAACTATGAGGCTGTGGCGTTCGGCTGCCCGTCTATGGGCTCCGAGCAGCTGGAAGACACGGAGTTTGAGCCGGTGTTTACCGAGTGCGAAGCAAAGCTTTCCGGCAAGGTGATCGGTCTGTTCGGCTCTTACGGCTGGGGCGACGGCGAATGGATGCGCAACTGGGAAGAGACCTGCCTTGGTGACGGCGCGGTCTTCGCAGGCGACAGCGTCATCTGCAACGAAGCACCGGACGACGAAGCAGACGCAGCGTGCATTGCGCTTGGCAAGAAGCTCGCAGGTGAATAATTTATAGAGTATAACGTGTAATACCACACATTTGCGCATAACAGGATAGAAAAAACCGACGGCATGAGGGAACTTGTGCCGTCGGTTTTCTTATACAAAAGGAGCCGCTCTCGGAAACGGGAGCGACTCCTTTGCTGTTTATGATTACATGGACGTCGGAACCGTGATGTTGAACATGGTGAGGACGTTGCGAATGACCGTTGCGGTGGCGCGGCAGAGGGTGAGACGCGCCTGCATAAGGCTTTCTTCCTCGCCCTTTACACGGCAGGCATTGTAGAACTTGTGGAACTTTGTTGCAAGCTCGATAACATAGCGCGTGATGCGTACCGGGTCGTAGTCCTTTGCGGCGCCGATGATCTCATCGGTGTAAGACGCGATGTGCTGGATGAGCTCAAGCTCCTCCGGCGCGGTGAGCAGTGCGAGCTCCTCTGCGGTGCAGTCGCGCGGGGTGACGCCCTCGGCTTCCAGTGCGCGCAGGATGCTGCAAATACGCGCGTGGGCGTACTGGACGTAGTACACGGGGTTCTGGGAATCCTGCTGCACGGCGAGGTCGAGGTCGAAGTCGAGCAGGGAGTTCGCTTCACGCATGTTAAAGAGAAATCTTGCGGAATCGACCGGGACTTCATCGAGCAGGTCGCCGAGCTGGATGGCCTTACCGGTACGCTTGCTCATGCGCACGGGCTGGCCGTCACGCATCAAACGGACGAACTGCATGAGGATGATGTCGAGCTTATCGGCGCTCTGACCGATGGCGTCCATCGCGCCCTTCATGCGGGCGACGTGGCCATGGTGGTCGCTGCCCCAGATGTCGATGAGCAGGTCGAAGCCGCGGTTGAACTTATTCTTGTGGTAGGCGATGTCTGCCGTAAAGTAAGTTGGGTTGCCGTTGGCGCGGACGAGCACTTCGTCCTTTTCGCCGCCGAACTCGGTTGCCTTGTACCAGACAGCGCCGTCTTTTTCGTAAGTGAGGCCGCGGTCGCGCAGGTAATCGACGACAGCCATGACTTCGCCGTCCTTGTGCAGGTCGCTTTCGAGGAACCAGCGGTCGTAATGGACGCGGTATTTTTCCATATCGGCCTTCATTTTCGCGATGTTCTTCGGCAGGCCGAAGCCGACGAGTGCCTGGCGGCGCTCTTCTTCGGTGACGTGCATCAGCTCGTCGCCGTGCTCTTTGGCGTACTCTTTGGCGAGGTCAAGAATGTCTTCGCCGTGGTAGCTGTCCTCCGGGAGCTCCGGCGGATTTTCCGCGAAGAGCTGCTGGTAGCGAATGGAGAGGGAGAGACCGAATTTATCGAGCTGATTGCCGGCGTCATTGACGTAAAACTCACGCCAAACGTCGTAGCCTGCGGCATCCAGAACGGAGGCGAGGCAATCGCCGAGCGCGCCGCCGCGGGCGTTGCCCATGTGCATGGGACCGGTGGGGTTGGCGGAAACGAACTCGACCATGACCTTGCGGTGGTTGCCGTAGTCGCTTCTGCCGTATGCGCTGTCTTTTGTGAGCACTTCGGTCAGCACATCGCTGTAAAACGCGGAGCCGAGGAAGAAGTTCATGAAGCCGGGGCCGGCGGTCTCGGCTTTAACGAAGTAGGTGCCGTTGAGGTCGAGATTTTCCAGGATAGCCGCGGCGATTTTCGGGGGCGCCATGCGGAATGCACGCGCGGAAGCCATGGCGGCGTTCGTTGCGAAATCACCGTGAGAGCGGTCTGCCGGGCGTTCTACGGTGAAAGCGGGCAACTCTGCTTCGGGCAGCATGCCCGCAGCCATCGCTTTTTTCATCGCCGCTTCAATGACGGCAGAAACCTGTTCTTTTGCAATGCTTACTGCTTTAGACATAGGGGATGTTCCTTTCGGTTTATTTATTGAATAGATCACGCTTGCGCAGGCGAACGCAGATTTCGTTGCTGGAGGAAAGCTGGGTATCGATGTCGAGCGTATAGCGGATGCACAGCTCACCGCCCGCAGCGGAAAGGTCATGCTTTAACGTCTGTGTATATACGCCGAGGGAGAGCACGCCTGCGCCGGTATCATAAAGGCATTTGTGGCGCTTGCCTTTTTCCAGCACCAGACGGGTGGGCGTGCCGGGGGTCAGCATGGTGACGGTATCCTCGTTTTCGATTTTGAGCACTTTGAGCTGACCGTTATACGGCGCTTCATCGGCATATTCCGTGTAGGAGATATACTTTGCGCCGCCGCGCTCGGTATAATCGCCGAGCGTATCCACCTGAATTTCATCGGTCTGTGCGTCAATCGTTTGGCGACCGATGATGGTGATTTCGTAATCTTCGCGCATAATCACTCAGTACCTTTCAATATCTATACATTCCACGCAGCCTTCAACGCTTTGCCCGAGGAAGAGCTCGGCGACTTTATAAAAGCTTTCGGTGTCGTCGCTGACAAAATACTGCTGTGTGCCGTCGGTTTTGCCGTCGCACAGCAGACCGTTTTCCTCCAGAACGGTGCGGCAGCTTTTGGCGGCTTCGCGACCGGAACTGATGAGCGTGACGTTTTCGCCCATGACGCGGCGGATGGTCTCGCTGATGATGGGGTAATGCGTGCAGCCCAGAATGAGTGTATCTACGCCGGCTTCACGGATGGGCGTTAAGTAGCGCTCGGCCGTCAGACGCGGGATAGGGTCATCCGGCGAGACGAACGCGTTTTCTACGAGCGGCACGAATAAAGGGCACGCCTGCTCGAACACTTCGGTTTTCGGCGCGAGACGCTCGATCTCCTTGCGGTAGGAGCCGGAAGCGATGGTGGCGGCGGTGCCGATAATGCCGATCTTGCCGTTTTTCGTTTGCTCCACCGCGGCGCGCGCC
>OICY01000687.1_pt1 | contig 11741 bp, 10 predicted proteins | sample 1581441 | NCBI WGS metagenome assembly OICY01 (sample SAMEA3882514, study PRJEB24775) | human gut metagenome | biome: human-associated habitat; feature: intestine environment; material: feces | place: Netherlands | collected 2009/2010 | reverse complement strand
CCATCACGTTTAAGGTTCCACAAGTTTCAGTATTGTTCAATTTTCAAGGTCCTGCGCTGTTTGAAACAGCTTGTTTATTTTACTTCATCAAGTCCTGTTTGTCAAGTACTTTTTTGAAATTTTCTTAAACAATCTTTTCAATCAGCCGCTGTCTTTCGGACAGCTTTATTAAGATACCACATCAGGTTTGATTTGTCAACAGCTTTTTTGAGGTTTTTCCAAATTTTCTGATGCTGCTTTGTCCAGCCAGGCGCCCCTATTGGATATCGCCTGTGCTATTCAAAGTGGTGTTATTTTAGCACATGCAAGTGTCATCGTCAAGGGCAAAACGTGCAGAAGTCATACTTTTGTCGAATCGCACAGTTTTTATGGCTCCGAATTGGAAAAACAGCCATCATTTTGTGTTTTCTTATTCGCCTGTCAGCTCTTTGCGCATCCATTTCAAAATCTTTCGTTCGCGGCGCGATATCTGTACCTGGGTAGTACCAAGGATTTGTGCCGTTTTACTTTGGGTTTTGCCCGCATAAAAGCGCAGGCGGATGAGCTGCCGGTCGGATTCATTCAGTCGTTTCAATATTTCCGCCAAACTGATCCGTTCCGCCAATACTTCTTCCGGTGAATCCACCGGGATATCCCATTCTCTTGTTCCGTCCTCATCATCCGCCGGGGTCAGGGAGACAACCGGCATAGCAGCCTGAATGGATACCGCCACCTGCTCCGGCGTTGCCCCCAGGTTTTGTGCCAGCTGTGCCACGGTTGGCTCTGCGCCGGTCAGCTTCATCAGGCGTTCCCGTTCCGCTGTCACTTTTAATCCAAGTTCTTTGATCGAACGGCTGACCTTAACAGTTCCCCCGTCCCGGAACAGCTTTTTGATCTCACCCAAGATGACCGGCACCGCATAGGTGGAGAAACAGACCCCGCGGTCCGGGTCAAACCCATCGCACGCTTTGACAAGCCCCAGGCAGCCCGCCGAATACAATTCTTCGTATTCGATTCCGCGGCCTGTAAAGCGGCCAGCACAGGAATGTACAAGGCCAAGGTTTTTCTGGATGAACTCCGTGCGCGGTAATGTGGTAAAAAGTGCGGTGGGATTTGCGGTTGCCATATCAGCTGCCTCCCTGCAATCGGGAACGAACGTCTGCCCTGCCACTGGGCGTTGATTCGTTCCGGTTTTAGCGGGCATATCCGCAACGGTCAACAGATTCCACTCTGCTGTACTGGCTGATTCTGCCCTATGTAGGAGCGCACACGCCAAAACTCACCGGGAATCCAGGTGACGGCTCATGGTAACGCGTGTTCCCCGTCCCGGCGCAGAGGATACATGGACCCGATCCATAAAGCTCTGCATTACCGCAAAACCCAGGCCCGCGCGCTCGTCCGGGTTGCCGGTGGTATACATTGGCTCCATTGCCTTGGCAACGTCCGGGATACCAACGCCTTTATCCGATATGGTAATGCGCACATTGCCGCCCTCATACAAAACAGCCGTCATCGTAATGGGGCCGACGGTATCCGGATAGGCATGGACGATGCAGTTGGTGACAGCTTCTGACACGGCCGTTTTGATATCTGCCAGCTGCGGCACGGTCGGGTCCGCCTGGGCCAGAAACGCCGCAAGTGCCGCACGGGAAAAACTTTCGTTGACGCTGCGGCTGGCAAAGGTCATTTTGACCTGATTCAGCATTTTCATGATGTGACCTCCCCCACGATCAAACGTAATGGATATGCGCCAGGTCCAGCATGCGGCGCACGGTATCCGGTGCGTTTTGCACAACAAGCCGCCCACCCAGGCCGGACATCTGGCGCCCGCGGCCCAGAATCAGCCCCACACCGGAGGAATCCATAAAAGTAACGCCGGAAAAATCCATCGTCAGCAATTCCGGCATGCGGGCATCGATCTGCGCATCAATTTCACGCCGTAGGGCCTGCGCGGCATGGTGGTCGATCTCACCGGTCAGGTAAGCCGCCAATGTTCCCTGCGCCGGAACAAAACAAACTTTCGCCAAGGGGGTTGTCCACCTCTTTCATTTTTGGTAATAGCAGCAAAAAGCGCCCTGCTGCTGGGGTATGTTCCCAGTATACAGGGCGCTGTGCGCATATTTTGTTGGAATTGGGGTTACTTTTCCGCTTCTTTGAGCAGCAGCGGACGGGCCTGAGCAGCAAGGTAAAGGCTGCCGCACACCACCACACCAGCCAGGTTGTTTTCATCGGCGTAATCCACCGCAAGGCGGATGGCCTTTGCCACGCTGGGGGCGGCTTCGGCATCCATATGGTACTTGGCTTCCTCCTCCAGTTCTTCTGCCGTCATGGCGCGGGGGCTATCCGGCGTGACGGTAAAGACCTTCTCAAAGCAGGGGGCCAGGTTTTCCAGCATTTTGCTGTGATCCTTATCTTTCAGCAGGCCAAGGACCGCCACAAGGTTGCCGTCATATCCGGCTTCTTTCAGAGTTGCAGCAAGGGCTGCGGTACCATCGGCATTGTGGCAGCCATCCAGCAGCAGCAACGGGTGGCGGCGCATGACCTCGATCCGTGCGGGCATTTTGGCATCCCGCAGACCGGCTTCAATCGCTTCATCGGGGATCTCGTAATGGTATTCCCGCCAGAGGGCCAGGGCAATTTCCACCGCCATAGCGGCATGGTTGGCCTGATGCTTGCCGGGGAATTGCAGCAGAGCACGATAGCCGCCGTAATCAACATAGTTTTCCAGCGGGCGGCACTTGAGCTGCTGCAAATCGGCGGTATCCGGCACCACCAGCGAGGTATGCGCGTTGGCCGCGGCGGTCAGCAGCGGGCCCATGGCCTCCTCCGGCTGCTCGGGGTAGCAGACAACCACGCTACCCTCTTTGATGATACCGGCTTTTTCGGCGGCGATCTCGGCAAGGGTATCGCCCAAAATTTCGGTATGATCCATGCCGATGCGGGTAATGGCCGCAACCAGCGGCGCGGGGATGACATTGGTGGCGTCATAGCGGCCGCCAAGGCCGGTTTCCACCACGGCAAAATCACACTTCTGGCGGGCAAACCAGAGGAAGGCAATGGCGGTAACGGCTTCAAACTCCACCGGGCCTTCCCCGCCCTCAGCGATGATGGCATCGGCAGCATCCAGCACTTTCTGGGTCAGGCTGGCCAGGGTGCGCGGGGACATCATCTGTCCATTGATCTGAAAACGCTCCCGAAAATTGAGAACATACGGACTGATGGTAAGGCCCGTTTTGTAGCCCGCATGGGTCAGGATAGAAGATGTCATAGCGGCAAGGGTTCCCTTGCCGTTGGTGCCCGCAATATGGATGCACTTAAACTGCTTTTCCGGGTTTCCAAGGTGGTCCAGCAGTGCCTGCATACGCTCCAGGGATGCGCCGCTGCGAGGCAGGCGCGGCAGGGCGTGCAGGGCTTCAATCGCCTGTTGTTCTGTCATAAATATTCTCTCCTATCTGGGCTTTCGGGACGGTCATCCGCTGTGTTGATCCGGTCGGCGCGCTGCTGGCGCAGCAGCTCTGCCCGTTCGGCACGCAGGCGGCGGTTTTCTTTTTTTATGGCATGGAAAGAGATCAGCCCGCGCACGATGAGCAGCAACAGCAGGGCCACGAACAAACCGGCAATCACACCGCCGAAGTCGATCCACACATCCCGCACGGACGAAGTGCGGCCCGGCACATACAGCTGGATGGTTTCATCCAGCAGCGCGGTCGCCATGCCGCCCAGCATGGGCCAGCTGACATGGCGCACAAAACGGCGGGTATAAACCCGCAGGCAAAGCATAAGCAGGAAGCCTTCCAGCGTGAACTCTGAAAAATGCGCCAGCTTGCGCACAACATGTTCGCTCAGCGGGCCGATATTGAGATGTGCCAGGATGGCATTGATTTTTTGCATGACCTCATGGCTGCGGGCCGACGAGATGGAGCTGGTTTCCAGCGAGTTATGAAAGATAAACAGAATGCACCAGACCAGCGCAATGGTAAAAATGATCCGGAACGCAATCAGCCACGGGCTGGTGTGTTTGTGGGCAAGGGTGGTTTCGTCCATATATTCCATATGTTACCTCCTTTGCAGCAGAATACATTGGGCACAACCGGGCTTGCGGGAATGATTCCCACCCGGCTGTGCGTTTGATTATACCATTCCGTACCGGATATGGCAACAGCCCCCGCCGGGCGGCAGGGGCTGAAACTTGTAAACTTTTTACACCAGATGGATATTACCGCTTACTGGATGAAAGCATCATGGATGGCGGCAACAGCACGGTCAGCATCGGCTTTATCAATGATCACGCTGATCTTGATCTCGCTGGTAGAGATCATATGGATGTTGATGTTCTGGCTGTAGAGAGCTTCAAACATGGTGGAAGCCGTGCCAGGATGGCTCTGCATACCGGCACCGACAATGCTGACCTTGGCGCAGTCATTGTTGACGGTGATCTTATCAGTGCCAAAGCGGGTCTTGTTGGATTCCAGCACTGCACGAGCGGTTTCAGCTTCGCCCTTGGAGCAGGTAAAGATCACATCCTTGCAGCCAGCGCTGCCGGAAGACTGCAGAATGATATCCACGTTGATGTTTTTCTGTGCCAGCAGGCTGAACACCTTGAAGGACATACCCGGCACATCGGGAACTTCCAGGATCGAAACAACAGCGACGTCCTCATCTTTTGCAACGCCTTTGATCAGCATACCTTCCACTTTGGTTTCCTCCTTAACAACGGTGCCGGGCACCGGATTGATGCTGGACAGAACTTCCAGCTCGACGCCATACTTTTTGGCAAGTTCTACACTGCGGTTGTTGAGCACCTGTGCACCCAGGGATGCCAGTTCCAGCATCTCGTCAAAGGTGATCTCCTTCAGGCGGGTAGCCTTGGGAATCTTGCGCGGGTCGGCAGTATACACACCTTCCACATCGGTATAGATCTGGCAGCGGTCTGCATGCAGAGCGGCTGCCAAGGCAACGGCGGAAGTATCGCTGCCGCCGCGGCCCAGGGTGGTGATATCATCCGAACGGTTCAGTCCCTGGAAACCAGCTACAACTACCACGCGGTTGCGGGCCAGCTCACTTTCCACACGCTCGGTGTTCAGGCGCTTAATGCGGGCTTTGGTGTAAGCGCGGTCGGTGTTGAAGCCGGCCTGCCAGCCGGTCAGGCTGACGGACGGAACACCGATTTCCTGCAGCGCCATGGCCAGCAGCGAGATGGAAATCTGCTCGCCGGTGGCCAGCAGCATATCCATTTCGCGGTGGGACGGATCACTGGTGATCTCGGCCGCTTTGGTAATCAAGTCATCGGTGGTATCCCCCTGGGCAGAAACAACAACAACAACATCGTTGCCCTGGTTGCGGGTGTTGGCCACAATGCGCGCAACATTAAAGATGCGGTCACGATCCTTGACCGAGGTACCGCCGAACTTTTGTACGATAAGACCCATAAAGACCTCTTCCTCCCTGTTCCCTTATTTCACCGTTGCGCCTGTGTTATCGGGCAGCAGGCGGTAAACGGTAAAATGCTTTAGCTTTTCGCTCTGCGGCAGAGCTTCCTGCGCGCGGGCAAAGAATTCCTGATCGTCACGCGGGACAACCGCCATAATGGTGGGACCCGCGCCAGAAATATAAACAGCCAGCGCGCCCAGGTCCTGCGCCAGTTCAAACATTTCGTCCCCGCCGTCGATCAGGGGCAGGCGGTATTTCTGGTGCAGGGAATCCTTGGTTGCCACGCCAAGCAGGCTGTAATCGCCATCGCAGAACGCGGCGGTAGCCAGCGCGGCGCGGGACAGATTATACACGGCGTCCTTATGGCTGACCATATCCGGCAGCGCGGCGCGCGCCTTGGAGGTCAGCAGGCGGAAATCCGGTACAAAAGCGGCAAATGCCAGCTGTTCATCGATGTTCTTTTTTACGCTGTAAACCTGGCCTTCGTCATACACACTGGTAACAAAGCCGCCCAGCATGGCGGGGGCCACGTTATCGGGGTGGCCCTCAATGGCGGTGGCAAGGGTCAGCATCTGGCGGCTGGTCAGCTTGTTGCCCAGCAAAGCGTTGGCACCCAAAATGCCCGCCACAATGCAGGCAGAGCTGGAACCCAGGCCGCGCGCCATGGGAATATCATTGCGCTGGGTAATGCGCAGGCCGCGCAGCGGAATGCCCAGCTGGTCATACACAGCGCGGGCGCTGCGGTAGACCAGGTTGTTTGCCCCGGTCGGCACATGGGTGCCATCCACCGAAGAAATGCGGATGCGGTCACATTCCTCAAAGGTAAACACGTTGTGCATGGAAAGCGCAAGGCCAAGACTGTCAAACCCGGCGCCGACATTGGCGCTGGTTGCCGGTACAGTTACGGTAATCATGTTATGTGCTCCCTTCCCTGCCGGGGCTTATTCCGGCAGCTTTTTCAGCACAAGCGCCAGGCGGCCGCCCAGAACTTTCAGCTTGGCTGCCACAGCCTCCAAGTCCGCAGCCGTGGCAGCTTCGATCAGGTACGCGGCAGAATCGCCATAGTCAAACACCAGCTTGCCGGGACCGGCCACATTGGGCAGCGCGGCGGCGGGCACGCCCGCGGTGCGGATGTAATAAGAATACTTGGCGGTATCCATCAGCTGGTGATCCAGCTTTTCGGCGGGCTTCCAGAACAGACTGTCATGGATCTTGCTGCCGTCCTTCAGGGCATCGATCACATCGGCCACAACGGCGCTGGCGGTGGGCAGCTTGCCGGCGCCCTTGCCATAGAACACAACATCGCCCAGCATATCACCCTGCATCAGCACAGCGTTAAACACATCGTTCACGCCTGCCAGCTGGTTGGACTCCGGCACCAGCATCGGCTCCACACCGGCGCTGAACGCATCGGCTGCGCCTTCAGGGTTTTCATGGTACCAGGCGATCAGCTTGATGGCGCAGTCCAGCTGCTCGGCAGCTTTTACATCCTCCACGGCCACATCGCGGATGCCGCGGGCGGGAATGTTATCCGGGTAAACATGATGCCCGCAGGCCAGGCTGCTCAGGATGGCGATCTTGCGGCAGGCATCACGGCCATCCACATCGTCGCTGGGATCCTTGGTTTCGGCATAGCCCAGCTGCTGGGCAATTTTCAGCGCGGCATCAAAGCCCATGTTTTCGCGCTTCATCTTGGTCAGCATAAAGTTGGTGGTTCCGTTCACAATGCCCTGAATCTGGCTGATCTGGTTTGCGGCAAGGCACTGGTGCATGGGAGTAATGATGGGGGTACCGCCACCCACGCTGGCTTCAAACAGGAACGCTGCTTTATGCTCCCGTGCAAGAGCCAGCAGCTCTGCGCCATAGGTGGCAACCATCTCCTTGTTGGAGGTACACACGCTGCGGCCGCTTTCCAGGCACTGGCGCACATACGGATAAGCAAAGCGGGTGCCACCGATGGTTTCCACAACGACCTTGACTTCCGGATCGTTCAGGATCACATTGATATCTTTCACAAACAGCGCTGCGTTCGGAGAATCAGAAAAATCACGCACATCCAGGATGTACTTGACCTCCACCGGCTCACCCGCGCGGCGGGCAATGGATGCGGCGTTGCGGCGGCAGACTTCCAGCACACCGCTGCCAACGGTGCCGAATCCCATGATTGCAATTTTAGCCATACTATACTCCCCTTGTTCCTTATGCGGCTGCCCGCATCCGGTATTCCGTTCTGTGCGCCTTGGCGGCGTGTGTTCACTTTCAGGTTCCGCGGTGCACTTCCACCACAAACGACTGCCGGGCCAGCCGGGTCAGCATTTCCTCAACAGTCATCTGCATGGTTCCGGTGCGCACGGTAACTTCCACCTGCGCGGTACCATTTTCCGGCCGGGACTGGGTGATGGTAACAACCGATGCACCCGCTGCCGAAATACCGGAAAGCAGGCTTTGCAAAGCGCCGGTTTTGTCCAGCAGGGTGGCGATCACGGTAATGGCCTCGCGGCCGGTTTCGGCGTCAAACACATAGTCCTTGTACTTATAGAACGCACTGCGGGAAATGCCCGCCTGACGCGCTGCCGTGGAAATATTGCTCACGCTGCCGGAAGCCAGAAGCTCCTTGGCCTGCAGTACCTTAAGGAACACATCCGGCAAAGCGGAGCTATCTACCAACAAAAAACGGCGCTCGCCCATGTTGTTTCCCTCCTATGTACATGTGTATTCACAACGGGGATAATCATACCACAAGTGTGCGCGGCTTGCAAGCATTTTAGAAAAAATGTTGTGTATTTGAGCATGATGCACAACTGGCCTGTTGGTGCGGTGGAATCTTCCCGTGCTTTTATCTGTTTTTATGTGGTGGAAGTATGTCTTTCATTCGTGCACGTGCATTTGATACGCTTCTGCCCGCCTTATTAAGGCCGCAAAAGGGCCGTGCATTTTCTCCTCATCCGCATGGTTCTCGCTGCTGCCATTATAGCATGTCCTCCATTCCAATACAACAAACGGGCACAGCAGCTTTGTAAACTGCTGTGCCCGATCTGGCTTATTGAATTTTCAGACTATTGGAACTTTACGCGATCAGCCTGCCGCCGGGTCCAGCGTGTTCACGCTGGGGTCGGTCAGGGTGGCGTAGCTGTCATCCGGCAGGTTGTCCTCAGTATAGTAGCCGGTCTCACCACCGCCGGATACGATCGCACCGGTGGAGGTGCTGAACTGCTTCTGCACAACGGAGTCATCATAATAGAAGTCCTTGGCAGGCTTATCGGCCTGGGCAGCTTCCATATACCGCTTAAAGGCGCGCTGGGTCGGTTTACCGTTGTTGCCCAGGGTGCCATCCACACCCCACATGCTGTAAGGCTTATCATAGCCCCACCACACAGCGGTGGAATAGTATGGGGAAACACCGGCGAAGGTATAGTCCTTAAAGTCGCTGGTCGTACCCGTCTTGCCGATGGTATCAATGCCCTCGGTTTCCGGCTTCATGCCGTTTGCCGTACCGGGCTTTTTCCACACGTTGCTCAGCAGACGGTTCATGATGGTAGCGGCTGCAGGGTCAATGGCCTGCACGGTGGTAACGCGCTTGCTGTTATCCAGGTACAGGTTGCCGTCCGAGTCATAGATCTCGGTCCAGTAGTGCGGGGTGGTAAACTTGCCGTCATTGAAAATGGAGTAAGCGCCGGCCAGCTCCACAACCGTCAGGCCCTGACTCTGGGAGCCCAGCACCAGAGGCGCCAGGTCAACGTCATGTTCGGGATCCAGATAGGTGCAGTTGAGGGTATCATGCGCAAAGCTGAACAGCTCTTCCGCACCGACATAGGAACCGATCCAGACCGCAATGGTGTTGTAAGAGCGGCGCAGTGCATCATACACCAGCATGGTGGCACCATCGCCGCCTGCACCGCCATAGTTGGTGGGCCAGTCGCGCCACACATCATCGCGGGACTGGTTGACTGCATTATACTTGTCAGTAGAAAGGCCAAGCTTCAGGCAGCGGTCGGTATCCAGCACCTGATGGTCGCTCTTGAGGTAATACGGCGTATCCGCCATGGGCGAAGAATAGTTGATGATCTTGCTGTCCACTGCCAGGCAATAAGCAGCAATGGGTTTCATGGTGGAACCGGTCTGGTGGGGCAGCGTGGCGCGGTTGGTGCCGCGGTCTACTTTCTTTTCGCCCAGGCCGCCAACCAGGGCAACGATCTCGCCGCGGTGGCCATCCTCCATGCTGATGGACGCCATAGCCGCCTGGGTGCGCACGCTTTCATAGAAGATCAGGTTGCCGTTGTCATCCTTGCTGGTTTTCAGGGTGGTGTTTTCCTTATCGGCATAGACCGGCACATCATCGTCCGTGAACACAGAAGAGCCGTCCGGGTTCAGCGGCAGGCCGCTCTCGTCATAGGTAATCTCGCTGTCCGCCGGAATACTGGAAGAAACCTCTTCCTCGTGCCACAGGGCCGGGAACAGCTCGCCGTCGCCGGTGTCCTCGTTCAGCATGACCTGCTCCATGGCAGACTGTGCTTTCTGGTCCAGGGTAGAGTAGATGCGCAGGCCATCGGAGAAGATCTTATCCTGTGCTTCGGCACGGGTGCAGCTTTCCTGCTCCATGATTGCCTGGGTGACATCCGCAAACAAAGCGTCGTCAAAATAAGAGTTGCGGGAAGTACGGGTGACCTTTTCGGTGGCCGATTTGCTCTCGGCCAGGGTGATGGGTTCCGCCTGTGCAGCAGCGCACTCTTCATCGGTAATATACCCCTGGTTGCGCATCAAAGCCAGAACATGGTTGCGGCGCTTGAGCAGATTTTCCGGGTTGGTAGCCGGGTTAAAGCTCTTGGGATTCTTGGTGATGGAAGCCAGCTCGGCGCATTCGGCCAGGCTCAATTCCTCCACGCTCTTGCCAAAATACTCCTGCGCGCCGGCTTCCATGCCATAGATGGTGCCGGTCAGCGGGATGGTATTGAGGTAAGCTTCCAGGATGGTTTCCTTGCTGTAGCGGTTGCAAAGGCCCAACGCGCGGAAAATCTCGCGCACCTTACGCAGAACGTCCTGTTCACTATCACCGGTCAGGTTTTTGACCAGCTGCTGCTCCAGCGTGGAAGCGCCCTGCTTGGAGCCAAGCAGCGCGTTTCCGGTAAACTCGTTCAGGGCAGCGGCAATGGTGCGCTTGACGTTGATGCCGGGCTCGCTGCGAAAATCCTTATCCTCAACGGCGATGACCGCGTTCTGCAGGTTTTCCGGCATGGCCGAAATATCGCGCCAGATACGGTTATTTTCGCCAGCAAAGGTGTTCACCTCGTTGCCGTCGCGGTCATACACAATGGAGGTCTGTTTGAGCTTCTGCTCATCCAGGTCCAGCTTGCCGTCCGGGTCCTCGGTCACCTGCACCACATACAGCGAAAGCAGCACCGCACCGGCGCTGGCCGCCATGATGCAAACGCACAGCAGGCAGCCAATGAACCGCATGATGGTGCCGAATATACTGCGGCGCGGCTTATTTTTTTTCTTTTTTCCGTTTTTCTTTCGGGCGGAAGTTGCGGCTGTTTCCGGGCTTTTTGCACTTTGCATGGAAATGTGCCGTTCCTGTTTGGGGTCTATGGGGACCGCCTCCTTTGGGATAATTGCGGCAGGCGCGGAGCCTGCCTGCGCCTGCACTGATACGCGGCCGCACAGCGCGGTCACGCAGATGGGCATAAAGCCATAGAATGAATTATATCACAAAGTATTGCCAAAAGTACAGTAGCAGGCAGACAATTTTCACTTTTTTACGGTTTGGGTGCCGCCAAACCGGGCATACTGCTTGCAGGAGCGTACTATTTGATTTGTGAAATTTGCGAATACCACAAAATAGAGGGAGGTTTTTGCCCATGCGTTACCAACTGCCGCGGGGCTATCGCCGCTACCTGCTGGGGCTGGCCATGCTGGCGCTGCTGTGCATTGCCGCAGCCGTAACAGTGTTTTTTGTTCCGGTGCAAAAACAACAGCCGCAGGCGCAATACTTGTTAAAAGATAACGCCGGGCGGCTGGCCCTGTATACCCCGGACGGCACCGGTCCCCTGGCGCAGTACGATGTATACACCCGCCTGCTGCCGGAGCCGGACTGCCTGGCATTGCAGCAGGGCGTGAGCATTTATACCGAAGCCGAATTGCAGCAAAAACTGGAAGATTACGGCCTGTAGCCCCCTTTTACCCTGTCTGCGCTTGTGTTGCCGGGCATTTTATGGTACACTTCTATTTAATAAGGGCAACACCGCACAATTCCCGCCTTGCGGCTTAAGCACCGCTCCGACAGCTGCGGCACGGCATCTGCGTTGCCAAAATGCTCGATAATGTCGGGTTGCGGT
>OICY01000685.1_pt1 | contig 11794 bp, 8 predicted proteins | sample 1581441 | NCBI WGS metagenome assembly OICY01 (sample SAMEA3882514, study PRJEB24775) | human gut metagenome | biome: human-associated habitat; feature: intestine environment; material: feces | place: Netherlands | collected 2009/2010 | reverse complement strand
CAGCGAGCGTATCGCCTCCCTTGCACGCTACATTGTCGTAGACGCGCTGAACCCGGCGATTACCGCTTCTACGCAGTGGTTTGAGCGCACGCTGGACGACTCCGCCAACAAGCGCATCAGCGTGCCGGAAGCTTTCCTTGCGACCGACGCGATCCTGAATCTTGTAATGAACGTTGCGGACGGCCTTGTGGTTTACCCGAAGGTCATCGAGCAGCACCTCCGCCGCGAGCTGCCGTTCATGGCGACGGAAAACATCATGATGGACGCCGCAAAGCGCGGCGCAGACCGTCAGGAGCTGCACGAGCACGTGCGCGTGCACTCCATGGCAGCCTCTAAGGTCATTAAGGAAGAGGGCGGTGAAAACGACCTTCTGGAGCGCATCGCAAACGACCCGATCTTCGGCGTCACACTCGATGAGCTCAAGGGCATCGTAGACCCGCACAAGTATGTCGGCCGCGCACCGCGCCAGACCGAAATTTTCCTTCACGATGTCGTAAAGCCGATCCTCGATCGCTATGCAGACACCGAAACAGAGACCGCAGAAATCAATCTGTAATTCACCCCGCCGTTTTAAACGGCTTTGGGAAGAAATAAATATATATTTAGAAAGGCTTGAACTATTATGGTAAAAGCAATTGTCGGCGCCTGCTGGGGCGACGAAGGAAAAGGCAAAATCACCGATATTCTGGCGGAAAATTCCGATATCGTTGTTCGTTTCCAGGGCGGCAGCAACGCCGGCCACACGATCATCACCAATTACGGTCGCTTTGCTCTGCATCAGCTGCCCTCCGGTATTTTTAGAAAGAACATCCTCAATATCATTGGCAACGGCGTTGCGCTCTCCGTTGAAAACTTCATCGACGAGCTCAAGGCTGTAACGGAACAGGGCGTTCCGATGCCGAACATCCTCATCTCCAACCGCTGCCAGATCGTTATGCCGTACCACAAAGCACTGGACGGCATGGAAGAAGCTCGTCTGGCTTCTAAGTCCTTTGGTTCCACCAAGAGCGGCATCGCACCGTTCTATTCCGATAAGTACGCAAAGATCGGCTTTCAGGTCAGCGAGCTGTTCGGCAGCAAAGAGGACCTGATGGAGAAGATTGACCATGTGCTCGATCTCAAGAATGTACTCTACACCAACCTTTATAAGGTTGAGCCGCTCGACCGCGAAGAGATTTACGCAAAGCTCATGGAGTACAAGGAACTTATCGCGCCGTATGTGGCCGATACATTCACCATTCTCCACAACGCCGTTAAAGAAGGCAAAACCATTCTGCTCGAGGGTCAGCTCGGCTCCCTGAAGGACCCGGACCTCGGCATTTATCCGATGGTCACCTCCTCCTCCCCGGTCGCCGGCTTCGGCGCTGTCGGTGCAGGCGGCATCCCGCCGTATGAGATCAAAGAGATTTACACGGTCGTTAAGGCGTATTCCAGCGCTGTCGGCGCAGGCGAGTTCGTTTCCGAGATTTTCGGTGATGAAGCGGAAGAGCTGAGAAAGCGCGGCGGCGATAAGGGCGAGTACGGTGCTACCACCGGCCGTCCGCGTCGTGTCGGCTGGCTCGACATCGTTGCAGCCCGCTATGGGTGCCAGGTGCAGGGCGCAACCGGCGTTGCCATGACCGTACTTGATGCACTCGGCTATCTCGATGAGATTCCGGTCTGCGTCGGCTACGAGCTCGACGGCAAGCAGATTGATTACTTCCCGACCACTACGGAACTCAAGCGCTGCAAGCCGATTTTCGAGAAGCTCCCGGGTTGGAAATGCGACATCCGCGGCATCAAGAAGTTCGAGGATCTCCCGGAGAACGCACGTCATTACGTCGAGTTTGCCGAAAAGCACCTCGGTGTTCCGGTCTGCATGGTTTCGAACGGCCCTGCCCGCGAAGACATCATGTATCGCTAATTTAAGATATTCTAAGAAAGCAGGCAGCCCCAAGCCGCCTGCTTTCCCCTACTTTGCATACAAATCATTAAATATAGTTATATTTCCACTGTACAAAGAATAACCAATTTTGAATTGTAAATTCTGAAAGGATGGTTTAGGATATGTGCGGAATCGTCGGTTATATCGGTAACGATCAGGCAGTACCCGTTCTCTTGCAGGGGTTGGAAAAGTTGGAATACCGCGGATATGACTCCGCAGGTGTAGCGGTCTTCTCGGAAGACGGATTGAAAGTTGTAAAATCGAAAGGCCGGCTGCGCGTGCTGAGCGACCTGTTGGACGGCGGCAAAGCACTGACCGGTACGCTCGGCATCGGCCACACGCGCTGGGCGACGCACGGCGCACCGAGCGATGTGAACTCGCACCCGCAGGTGAGCGAGGGCGGTCGTTTTGCCGTTGTGCATAACGGCATCATCGAGAATTATCTCTACCTCAAGCAGCACCTCATGCGCCGCGGCGTACAGTTCGTATCGGAAACCGATACGGAGGTTGTCGCGCAGATGCTCGAATACTACGATAAGGGCGACATTCTGGAGACGATTGAAAAGGTCATCTCCAAGGTGGAGGGCAGCTATGCGCTCGGCATCATCAGTGCTGACCACCCGGACTGTATCTACGCGGTACGCAAGGACAGCCCGCTCATCATCGGCATCGGGCAGGGCGAAAATTTCATCGCGTCCGACATTCCCGCGATCTTATCAAAGACGCGTGAAATCTGCCGCTTAAAAGATAACGAAATTGCAGAGCTCACCCGCGACGGCGTGAAGTTCTATAACGCAGACGGCGAGCCGGTCGAAAAAGAGACCGAGCACATCGAGTGGGATATTGAAGCGGCCGAAAAGGGCGGCTTTGAGCATTTCATGATGAAGGAGATCTTCGAGCAGCCGAAAGCCGTGCGTGATACCATTACACCGCGTATCCGCAACGGGCACATCGTGCTTGATGACATCACCTTGACCGCCGAGGAGCTGCGCCGCTTCACAAAAATCAACATCGTGGCGTGTGGCACGGCGTACCACGTGGGCGTCGTGGCAAAGTACGCGTTTGAAGAACTGCTGCGCATCCCGGTCGAAGTGGATGTTGCATCTGAGTTCCGTTACCGTGAGATGCCGCTTGTGAAGGATGGTCTGGTTATCGTGATCAGCCAGTCTGGAGAGACCGCAGATACATTGGCAGCTATGCGTATGGCGAAAGATAATGGACTTGCTACACTTGCAGTTGTAAATGTAATCGGAAGCAGTATTGCCCGTGAGGCAGATAAGGTGTTCTATACACTGGCAGGACCGGAGATTTCGGTTGCTACAACAAAGGGATACAGCGCACAGCTTGTAGCTCTTGATTGCATTGCAGTTCAGTTCGCGAAGGTGAAAGGGCTGATCACAGACGAGCAGTACAGCTATTACATTTCCGAGCTTCAGACAATTCCGGAGAAGATTGAGAAGATTCTTCAGGATAAGGAGAGAATCCAGTGGTTTGCAGCCAAATATGCGAATGCACATGATGTCTTCTTTGTAGGCCGTGGAGTGGACTATGCAGTGTGTCTGGAAGGAAGTCTGAAATTGAAAGAGATTTCTTATATTCATTCTGAGGCTTATGCGGCAGGTGAGTTAAAGCATGGAACAATCAGTCTGATCGAGGACAATATTCTCGTAATCGGAGTTCTGACACAGAGCAAGCTGTATGAGAAGACAGTCAGCAATATGATGGAATGTAAGAGCCGTGGCGCATATCTGATGGGTGTGACAAACTATGGCAATTATGAGATGGAAGACAAGGTAGACTTTACAGTCTATGTTCCGAAAGTGGATGAGCACTTTATGGGAAGCCTCGCAGTGATTCCGCTGCAGCTGCTCGGATATTATGTAAGTGTTGCAAAGGGACTTGATGTAGATAAGCCGAGAAACCTTGCAAAGAGTGTAACAGTAGAATAAGAATATGATGAATCAGGCAGGTCGGGAAAATGAATCCGTCCTGCCTGATTTTGGCAAGAGCCAGAAACAGCACCGCATCTTCTCACTGTTCTGGCTCTTGTTTTATATAGGAATTATTATCTAGGCATATCCCACTTTGTATGATCTGTATGAAGCAGCATATGTGATTTGTGTGACAATGGTTTCTCAAGGAAATCGTTGTACAATTTCATAACATCCTGGTTCTCATGGGAGAAACGGATCTTGGCGTTCTTGTCAAGGAAGTAGAGGTTTGCACCGCGTGTGTGTGCAAGTTCTTCGCCGTCGTGGATCGGCTGGCCGCCTCCACCGACGCATCCGCCCGGACAGGCCATAACTTCCACAAAGTCGTAGTGTACTTCACCATGTTCAATTGCTTCAAGCAGTTTGCGTACATTTCCAAGACCACTGACAACAGCAGCGCGGATCGTAGCATCACCGATCTGGACTTCAGCTTCTACAACACCCGTCTCAAAGGATGGACTGCGGACGATCTTAAATGCATCCGGATCCGGGTTACGTCCTGTTACAAGATAGTGTGCGGAACGAAGTGCAGCTTCCATAACACCGCCGGTAGCACCGAAGATAACACCGGCACCGGACCACTCTTTCATAAGCGGATCACATTCGCGGTCTTTCAGGCTCTTTGGATCAATATGCGCAGCACGGATCATTCTTGTCAGCTCTCTTGTAGTGAGAACTGTGTCAATGTCATGTCCGGCATACTCGCCGTAGAAAAGTTCCATGTTGCGTTCACCTTTTTTCGCTACGCAAGGCATGACAGATACGGTGTAAATGTCTTCCGGAGCGACACCGATGGACTGTGCAAAATAAGTCTTCATAATAGCACCGAACATCTGCTGTGGTGACTTGGCTGTGGACAGCTGTGGCACCAGATGCGGGTACTGTGATTTGATGAAACGGATCCAACCAGGGCAGCAGGAAGTGAACATCGGACGCAGCTTTAATTCTCCTTTGGTGAAGCGCTGCAGGAATTCATTTCCTTCTTCCATGATTGTAAGGTCAGCAGAGAAAGAAGTATCGAAGACGTAGTCTACGCCGATCTTTTTCAAGGCGTCCATGATCTTTCCGATTGTTGCTTCTTCTCTGGACAGGCCGAGAGCTTCTCCCCACGCGGCACGGACTGCCGGAGCAACCTGTGCAACCACCACTTTCTTCTTGTCAGCAATCGCACTCCATACATCCTCTGTATCATCACGCTCGCGAAGTGCGCCGACAGGACAATGAGTGATACACTGTCCGCAGAGAGAACAGGAGACTTCATTGATCTTTTTATTTCCGTTTACATTGATCGTTGTTCTTGAACCTGTACTTGTAACATCCCAGATGTTCAGTCCCTGGATCTTGTCACAAATCTGGATACAGCGCATACATTTGATACATTTGCGTGAATCACGGATGAGTGGGAATGTCTTGTCCCAAGGTGTATCTTCAAAGCGTTCTTTGAACGGAAGATCGATCAGGTTCAGATCATTTGCAACCTGCTGAAGTGTACAGTTCCCGCTTCTGACACAGGTTGCACATTTGCAGTCATGTTGGGAAAGGATAAGCTGTACAGTCTGTCTTCTTGCAATGCGTACCTTCGGGCTGTTCGTGTAGATCACCATGCCTTCGGTTACAACGTTATTACAGGATGTGACCAGACGATCTTTCCCTTCAATTTCAACAACACAGACACGGCATGCCGCAATCTCGTTGATATCTTTTAAATAACATAATTTCGGAATCGGAGTTCCAAGTTTTGCCGCAGCTTCCATGATAGTAGTTCCGGAAGGTACGGATATTTTCTGATTATCAATTGTAATATTTACCATTTTTCTTTCCGTCCCCCTTTGAAAATACCATAACCGAAATGATCGCAGCGCAGGCATCTGTGGGATTCCTGTTTTGCTTCGGCTTCTGTCATACAGTTTTCAACGCCTTCAAAGTCACAGACACGGCTACATGCTTCGCGTTCTGTCAGTTCAACTCTTCCGCAAGGTTCGCGGTCGCTTAAGCGAGGTTCCGGAATCTCAACATCACAGCTGATGATATGGTGGAAACCAAGATATTCATCGATATTGGCAGCAACAACCTTTGCAGCGGCAATTGCCTTGATTACGGAAGCAGGACCGGATGCACAGTCTCCACCGGCGAATACGCCAGGGATATTGTCGAAACCGCCATAACGCTCTGTCATGATCTTACCGCGGGAAACCGGAACACCGGCTTCTGCGAAATGTTCGGATTCGATATCCTGACCGATTGCAACGATGAGTGTCTGGCAAGGGATAAGGAAATCTTCTTCACCTGTCGGACAGACACTTGCACGACCGTCCTTGATCTTGCTGATCATCTGTGGTGTGACGTAGATACCTGAAACGTGTCCGTTCTCATCAGTCTTGATTCTGGATGGCGCTTTCAGTGTGAGTACTTCAATTCCCTCTGCAACTGCACCTTCGATCTCAGCCGGAAGAGCAGTCATATCTGCAGTACGGCGTCTGTAAACGATACTTACTTTTTTAGCACCGAGACGTTTTGCTGTGCGGACGGCGTCCATGGAAACGTTACCGCCACCGATGACAGCAACTTCCTGTCCGGTAAGATCAGGGCTCTTGTCTTCTCCAACATCACGAAGGAAGGACATAGCAGAGATCACGCCTTCTGCATGTTCGCCTTCGATACCAAGCTTCTTATCAGTGCTTGCACCGATGGAAATAAGAACAGCATCATATTCCTGGCGGAGACTCTGAATTGTGATATCTTTACCAATACGTTTTCCAAATTCTACCTGAACTCCTGTCTCAAGGATTGCCTGAATGTCTTCGTCAAGACGATCTTTCGGAAGTCTGTAGTTCGGGATTCCATAGCGGAGCATTCCGCCGAGCTTTGGAAGCATCTCGAATACGGTTGTCTGATGTCCCATCAACTGCAGGTAGTAAGCAGCACTGAGTCCACCAGGTCCACCGCCTACGACAGCGATACGCTTTCCGGTGGAAGGTGCGCATTCCGGTGGTGGAACCTTGCCTGCATAATCAGCGGCCATTCGTTTCAGTCCACGGATATTGATGGCATCATCTACGATATTTCTACGGCAGCGGGCCTCACAAGGATGCTCACAAATAAAACCGCAGGTTGTCGGGAACGGATTATCCTTACGGATCAGACGGATTGCGTCAGCGTAACGGCCCTCTCCGGTCAGTGCGATATATCCAGGGATATCAACATGTGCAGGACAGAGAGAAACGCAAGGTACAGGCTGTGTATAGTGGCAGGTACAGCGTCCCTGACGGACATGTTCTTCATAATCTTCGCGACAGTCTCTTAAGCTCTTATGTACCATGGCACCGGCTTCATATCCGATCGGACAGTCAGATCCTTCGCGGATGGATTCAGACAATGTGTCAATTAGATCAAGTGTCTCCATTGTAGCAGTACCGTTCATAACATCTGTCAGAAGGTTCTTCAACTGCCACAGCCCAACGCGGCACGGGGTACATTTTCCACAGGATTGTGTCTGACACATCTCGATGAATGCACGAGTCATGTCAACCGGACATAATCCCGGAGGGCTGGATTCAATTCTGCGTTCCAGATCTTTGTACAGCTCTTCAACAACGAGCTGGCCTTTGTCTGGACCTGGGATTTCAAGTCTACTCATTTTAAACCTCTCCTTTTACCATAACGTTCATTACTGACTGATTTTAAAATAGGAAATGTATTTGAAAAAACCTATCTTCAAACCAGTAGAGTTTCATTTAGTAATATTCTACAAATAAATCAAAAAATTATCAAGAAAAGTTTAAAAAATGACAAGCTTGTTATTTATTATACGAACAACAAGCTTGTCAAAAATAAACAAAAATATTCTAAAAAATATTGAAAAACAGCTAAAAAATTTAATTCATATAACGGTAGCAACGAAAATAATAACAGAGCGTTCACCTAAAAATATTTTAGATTCTACCGTAGGCGTTGAATTTTTGTGAAAAAACTGACATTTAGGATCGCCGGTGTTGACCGCAACTTTCCATTTGTAATGTTCAGGAAGTTCCGGCAGAGTGAGTGTGACCGGAAACCATCCGGAATTTACAGCTAGATAAACAAGGTCTTCTTTTTGGGTTGCTTCATTATAGCCTGCGAATCGTACACAGACAACATGGCTGTCACCGGAGAAATTTGCCTCATCCGGAGTGAGCCCATGCGTGCTCATTGCCGGAACACCAAGATAGCTTGGCTCGAGATCCTTACGGATGACAGGGTGATCTTTGCGGAATCGGATCATATATTGAAAGAAATCGAACAGATCCTTATTTTTTTTGAGGAGACTCCAGTCCAGCCAGGAGATCAGGTTATCCTGGCAATAAGGGTTATTATTTCCGTAACGTGTGTCTGCGAATTCATCACCGGAGAGGAACATTGGAGTTCCGCGGCTGCAAAGCAGAACGGCACAGGCATTTTTCATCAGTCGTTTACGAAGTGCCAGAATGGCAGGATCATCTGTTTCGCCTTCTACGCCACAGTTCCAGCTGTTATTGTCATCAGCTCCGTCAGTGTTCCCCCAACCGTTGGCTTCATTATGCTTCTGGTTATAACTGTACAGATCATAAAGCGTGAATCCATCATGACAGGTGAGAAAGTTGATGGAAGCATTTCCACCTCGGTAAGCAGGATCGTACAGATCAGGAGAACCTGTGATTCTTGCTGCAGCAGTCTGGGCAAGGAAGTCATCTCCTTTTAAAAAGCGGCGCATATCATCACGGTAGCGCCCATTCCATTCAGCCCAGCGCTTCCAGGAAGGGAAAGAACCGACCTGATAAAGTCCGCCGGCATCCCATGCTTCAGCGATCAGTTTTACATTTCCAAGGATCGAGTCGAATGCAAGGCTTCGCAGAAGCGGTGGTTGGCTTAGAGGGGTTCCGTCATCATTTCGTCCAAGAATGGAAGCAAGATCAAAACGGAATCCGTCTACACGGTATTCGATGACCCAGTAACGCAGACACTCCAAAATCATGTCTCGTACAACAGGGTGATTGCAGTTCAGTGTATTTCCACATCCGCTGAAATTATAATAATGTCCGTCCGGAGTCAACATATAGTAAATGTTGTTGTCAAAGCCTTTGAAAGAAAAGCACGGACCGAATTCATTTCCCTCAGCAGTGTGGTTGAAGACGACATCGAGGATCACTTCTATGCCATTGTCATGGAGATCTTTGATCAGTGTCTTGAGTTCCAGTCCTTCGCGGTTATATTCCATAGAAGAACAGTAGCTTGTATTTGGTGCAAAGAAACTGACTGGATTATATCCCCAGAAATCAATAAGTTCATTTTCATCAATCAATCGTACATCACGCATCTCATCAAATTCGAAGATTGGCATTAGTTCAACAGCATTGACTCCAAGTTCTTTCAAATAAGGAATCTTTTCGCGCAGGCCTTCGAATGTACCGTGGTGCTTAACACCGGAACTTTCATCCATGGTAAATCCGCGGACGTGTAGCTCGTAGATGATCAAGTCTTCCATAGGAATAGAATGGTGACGCTGGTCACCCCAGTCAAAGTTGGATTGTACCACACGGGCACGATAACCATGCTGGGCGTTATTTACATGCCCCCACTGGCTCTGTCCGGTGACGGCGCGCGCATAAGGATCCAGCAGGATTTTGTTTTTATCAAAACGGAGTCCTTTCTTTTCATCATAAGGACCATCCAATCGATAGGCGTACTCAAATTCTTCGATATCCAGATCAAAGACGATCATAGAATAGCAGAATCCGATCCTGTAACTTTCCGGAAATGGAATCACGGCGTAAGGTTCTTCGGCTTTGCGGTGAAACAGCAGAAGCTCGCAGGAGGTAGCACCGTGTGTATGAATCGTAAAGTTGACACCACCCGGGATAGCGACTGCACCAAATTCACGGAAAAAGCCGGGACGGATCTGGAATCCATTGACAGTGTCAATCGGCTTAAGTTGTTCGGATATTACTGGCATATAGGAAAACTCCTTTCTAATTGTATTCAAGTTAGAATGAATTAAGAATTAACATAACAATTGACATAAGTATAACACTTAGAAAAATAAAAGCATAGGTTCAGCCTATCATTCTGTGAGAAAATGTGCTACAATGATACCACTATTTATTTGTAGAAAAGAGGTTATGGTATTATGGCAGAAGAGCAGAAAACAGGATGTTCAGAGGAATCCTGCGCCAGCTGTGCCAGTGCAGGAACATGCACAAGTAAGAAAGTTGATATGCATGAACCGATGAACATGTATTCATCTATTAAAAAAGTGATCGGCGTTGTCAGTGGAAAGGGCGGCGTTGGTAAGTCACTCGTGACAGCATCCCTTGCAAGAATGATGAGAGCAAAAGGATATCATGTGGGTATCATGGATGCAGATATTACAGGTCCATCTATCCCTAAGATGTATGGACTTCATGAGATGGCAGTAGGAACTGAGCAGGGAATTCTTCCATGTGAAGCAGCAGATGGAACAAAGATCATGTCTGTCAATCTTCTTCTGGAAGACGAGGAAGCACCGGTTATCTGGAGGGGACCAGTGATCGCAGGTGTTGTAAAGCAGTTCTGGACAGATGTTATGTGGGGAGATCTTGATTATCTCTTCGTTGATATGCCACCTGGAACAGGTGATGTTCCGCTGACAGTATTCCAGTCTCTTCCGGTTGATGGCGTTGTGATCGTTACATCTCCGCAGGATCTTGTACAGATGATCGTGAAGAAGGCATATGGAATGGCGAAGCAGATGAATATTCCGGTTCTTGGAATTGTTGAGAACTACAGCTATGTGAAGTGTCCGGAGAGATTAAAGTATTTGGAGAAAGCCACATTGATGAGATCGCAGCAGATCTTAACGTTCCGGTTCTCGGAAAGATGCCACTTGACCCGGCAATCGCGCAGATGGTTGAGGAAGAGAAGTTTTCTGAGGCAGAGAATCCATATCTGGAAGGATTCGAACTGTAAAGCAAGTTGAGTGTATGTAATGGGAGTCATGGAAGACAAGGTTGGGGGATCTTGTCTTTCGTGGCTTTTTTACGCGAGCAACGAGCAAAGTCCGTGCTCCTAAAAGAATAACAGAAAAGCACAAATTATAAATCATACAGGAGAAATTAACACATGATAGGCGAAAGAATAGAATTATGGCACAAAGAAGAATATCATTACCCTGCGGCGCATGGTTTTATCCCGATTATGGTCAGCTATATTCATGAGGATGAGCTGATGCATCCGGCGATGCTGGTTGTTCCGGGAGGCGGTTACAGACTTGTATCGCCTTCGGAAGCACATCTGGTTGCTATGGAATTTTATCAGGCTGGTTATAATGTGTTCGTCCTTGAATATACAGTGAACCCACTGGATGAAGCACCATTAAAGCTTCAGCCATTGAATGATATTTCCAGAGCGATGCGAATGATCCGTTTTCGTGCAGAGCAGCTGCACGTTTTGTCAGATCGGATCGTGGTGTGCGGATTTTCAGCCGGAGGACATCTGTGTGCGAGTCTGTGTGTGCATGGGAAGGATATCAAGGATCCGGATGAAAAATATCAGAAGTTTTCAAACCGTCCGGATGCGGCAGTGCTGTCTTATCCGGTAATTACTTCAGGAAAATATGCTCACAGAGATTCTTTTGTAGCTCTTTTAGGGAAGAATCCAACAAAGAAAGAGTTAGAATATATGTCAATTGAAAAGTATGTAACAAAAGAAATACCACCATGTTTCATCTGGCAGACAGCAACAGATGGAACAGTTCCGGTGCAGAACAGCTATCTTTTAGCACAGAAATGTCTGGAAGAAGGAGTTCCATTTGCGCACCATGTATTTTCAGAAGGCGTGCATGGTATGTCTGTTGCAACAGAGGATTGGCTGGAACGCAGAGGGAGAG
>OICY01000680.1_pt1 | contig 11867 bp, 13 predicted proteins | sample 1581441 | NCBI WGS metagenome assembly OICY01 (sample SAMEA3882514, study PRJEB24775) | human gut metagenome | biome: human-associated habitat; feature: intestine environment; material: feces | place: Netherlands | collected 2009/2010 | reverse complement strand
GGGGAAAGCTCGTGCAGAGCGAGGGCTTTTGTCGGGCGGAGATAATCCGCTCTTCGGCAACGAGGCGTTCGGCCGTCGCGTGACGACTTATGTTGCGTTCGTGGCGGGCCAGGCGCGCTTCATGAGCGTTCGCTCATGGCTGCTGCAGGCGGCTGTCGTGGCGCTTGTCGCCCTGGTCGCCTGGATAGACCCCTTCGGGACCACCGGTCTTTTCGCCTGTCTTGCGGGAACGGCCATCGCTGCGTGCGGCATGCCCGACGTGCTTGCCTCGCGCATGTACGGCCTTGTCGAGCTCGAACGGTCGTGCATGTTCGATGCGCGTTCCGTGGCATCTGCCCGCATGGTGGTGCTCGCCTGCGCAAACGCTGTGGCGCTGTTCGTCTTGTCGTGTCTCATTGCCGGAGACGGCGGAACCGCCCTGACCGTTGTCCAGATTTTCGCGCCGTACTTTATCACGGTGGGCGGGTGCCTTGCGGCGGCTCGTCGCATGAGCGCGCTCGGGGCGCTTGTCGCTTCGATGGCTTGGGCGTCGATCGTCGTTGCCGTGGCGTACGTTGCTGCGGTCAAATTGCCCTGGGTTTACGAACTGGCTTCCTGGTGGATATGGGCGGTCGTCGTTGTTGCGGCGATTGCATGGGCGCTTTTCGAGGTGCGCCGGTGGCTTTCCGACACGCGGATCTCTCTTGGAGTTCTCGCTTTCGATTCCGCGTACATAAATCGATGAGCTTAACAGTATCGACGTAGCTTTAGATGATGAAGGAGGAAACCATGGAGCTTTCTCTTGAGCGGGTGACAAGGAGCTTTGGGCAGAAAGCGGCGGTGGCGGATGTTTCCGCTGTGCTCAAACCGGGAATCTACGGTTTGCTCGGAGCGAACGGTGCGGGAAAGACCACGCTTATGCGCATGGTGTGCGACGTCCTGCGACCAACGAGCGGGCGCATTGCCTACGATGGCGTTGGCATCGCTTCGATGGGAGAGGAGTACCGCGCGCTACTGGGGTATTTGCCTCAGGATTTCGGCTATTACCCAGATTTCACAGCGATGGATTTCATGCTTTATATGGCGGCGCTGAAGGGCGTGCCTCGTCGCCAGGCGCGCTCCCGTTGCGCTGATCTGCTGGACGAAGTGGGGCTGGCGGAGCATGCGAAAGCTAAAGTTCGCACGTTTTCGGGCGGTATGAAGCAGCGTTTGGGAATTGCCCAGGCCGTGCTGAACGATCCAGAGATATTGGTTCTCGACGAACCGACGGCGGGCCTCGACCCTAAAGAGCGCGTGCGTTTTCGCAACCTGATATCGGGGTTCTCGCAAGACAAGATCGTGCTGCTTTCCACGCATATTGTGTCGGATGTCGAATACATTGCCGACGAGGTTCTTCTCATGAAGGGCGGGGCATTCGTTATGCGCGGCGCTCCCGAATCGGTTGTTGCTTCCGTCGCAGGGAAGGTGTGGGAATGCCGCGCGTCGGCGCAGGACGCCGCCCGCATGGCAGAAGAGCTGTGCGCAAGCAATGTGCATTACGCGTCGGACGGGGCGGCTGTCGTCCGCGTTGTGTCGGACGAAGCGCCCGCCGAAGAAGCGCGTTCTGTCGAGCCGACGCTGGAGGATCTGTACCTCTATACGTTCAAGGAGGGAAGGTAGCATGTTCGACCTGGTGAAATTCGAGTTGAAGAAAATCATCGCGCGCCCATCTACGCGCTACACCTGTCTGGCCGTTGCCCTTGTGCTCTGCGCCATCATGGCTCTGAACGTACTCCAGGCCAAGACGACGAGCAATACCGAAGAAATCCTGAGCGGCTTCGACGCCATTCACCAAAGGCAGACGGCTGCCGCGGAACATGCGGGCGTGTTGAGCGGTGAGCGCATTGCCGAGGAAGTGGCGGCCTATTACGATTTGGCCTTTTCCGAGCTTGACCCCCAAGAGGTCGCGTCGATGAGCAACGCGGCTGCATACGATGCGGTTTCTTCGGCGTATGACGACGAGACACGGAGCGAGCTGTATGGTGCGGGGTATTACCCCTGGCTTTTTTCGGCATGGAATTCGGGTAGCAAAGAGCCCATCCAGGTGTCGGCGCTTTTGGGTCCCGACCCCGAGGTTTCTTTTTACGATGCTCTTGACGAAAGAGTCCAGGCGGCTCTCGACGACGGGCAAGGGGGGTCGTGGACTTACTCTGATGCCGAGCGTGCATTTTGGACGAACAAGCAGCAGCAGGTGGCGGAGCCGCTTTCGTACGGTTACGCAGGCGGATGGGAAAACATCATGGACTGCATAGCGTTCGCTGCGTTTGCGATGATTGCCGTATGCGTGGGCCTGGCCCCTATGTTCGCGGGAGAATATCGCGAACGCACCGATAGCGTGCTGCTTGCATCGCGCTATGGCAGGACGAAACTTATCGGCGCGAAGCTCATAGCTTCGTTCGTGTTTGCAACGGCGGTGTTTGCGGTATGTGCGGTTATTATCTGCGGCGTTTCTCTTGGGGCATATGGGGCGGGAGGCGGCGACTTGCCTGCCCAGGTGATGGCGCTTTCGTCGCCGTATGCGCTTACGATGGCGCAGTGCGCAGGAATCATGGTGGGGCTTGCATACCTGATGACGCTGGGGTTCGCGGCCTTGACGCTTCTGTTGTCGTCGGTGCTTCGCTCGGTACTGTCCATCTTTGCGATCGACGTTGCGTTGGTGCTGTTGACAGGCATGATTCCTACGGGCGGACTGGGAGCTCTCACGCATCTGGTTGTTCTTTTCCCGACATCCGGTCTGGCCGCGCCCACCATGTTCTGGCGCTATATGTCGTATCCGTTCGGCGGCCTGGTGCTCGATCAGGCTACCATGATCGCGGTTGTTTACGGCATTGCGATGGCCGTATGCGTGCCGTTTGCTGCCTGGGCGTTTCGTCGGCATGAGGTGGCGTAGGCACGGCCGGTGCGAACGGTTCGCCATGCGGCTCCTTCCTGAAAACTGCCGCTGATGAGTCTCGGCGGCACAGCCCGCGTCTTCTGCGCATACGCTTGCCTTCGGTGCGGCACAATGACGGATAATGGCTAAAATGCACTTGACCGATACAAAGGAGGCCGTCATGAGTTTGTGGGGCGATCTTGAGAAATTGAAGCGTTGTCGATGGGTTGACCTTACCCACCCGTTGACCAACGAGAGCCCTTATTGGGGCGGTATCCCCGATGGCTCGGTGGAGCTGTGCAAAACCGTGTTCGACTATGACGAAGAGATGCTTTCGTGCCGCATTCATACATACAAATTTCCTGGTCAGTTTGGCACGCATGTGGATTTCCCCATGCATTTCGTGCCTGGGCGTCCTGCTGCGGAAGAGTATGGTGTAGAGCAGAGCGCGTATCCGCTGTGCGTCATCGACATCTCGGGCAAAGTGGCTGAAAACCCCGATTATGCAGTGACGATTGATGATGTTTTGGCGTATGAAGAAGAGTATGGCCGCATTCCCGAAGGGGCGTTTGTCGCCTTGCGCACCGACTGGTACAAGCGCTGGCCTAGCTACGATGCGCTATGCAACTTTGACGAAGAAGGTGGCGAGCATTGTCCTGGATGGTCCATCGAAACGCTGAAGTTCCTGTTCGAGGAGCGCGGCGTTGCAATGAACGGCCATGAGACCTTCGATACCGATGCATCGTATTTGGCCGTTGAGGCCGACGACTTGGCGGTTGAGCGCTACGTGCTGGATACGTGCCATCTCCAGGTTGAGGTTATGGCCAACTTGGACAAGGTTCCTCCTGCGGGCGCAATCGTTTTTGTAGCGTGGCCGCGCATTGAGGGCGCGTCGGGTCTGCCCGCCCGCGTGTGGGCTGTGTGCGAGGAATAAGGCGCGCCGCCTCATTAGAGGGCGGGCCCGCCTGCCCTTGACGCCCGATTCGTCCCTCGCAGTCGTCCGCTGCGACGCCTGATTTGCTTCCCATTCGCTTCCGGAGCGAATCCATGCTATCTCGTCGTTTTTTTGCCGCGCCTCGCGCCGCTTTCGACGAGATAGTATGGATCGGGTGCGCTTTCGACCTCGGCTTCGATATGCGTCCAAGAGAAAGCCCAGGTCAGAAGCCTGTCGTTTTCAAACGCCGCGTCGTCGCGGTCTTTCATCCATGCTATTTCGTCGAAACTGCCAATCTCGCTGCGCAAAACGACGAAATAGCATGGATTGACTCTGTCTCGGGCAAAACGGGGGGGGGTGCGCGCCTCGTCTCTCGTGTGCAGGCTTTTGAACGCCCCGTCCCTCCAGCAAGGGGGAGGTTAGACGCCTCGTCTTTCGGGCAAGCGGGATTTGGGTGCCTTGCCTCTTGTGCGCGCGGGCTTTTGGACGCTCTCTCTGACAAACGGGGTTTCCTCCCGGTCTCGCACGACTGCTGCCATTCCCCGTTGGCCGGCTAGTCTAGATGCATGAGCTTGGCGGTCAGCACGCGCTTGACTGATTCGTCAAGCGCGCTTCGGGAATTTCGCCCGATGTTGCAGCATCGAGTATCCCCTGGTAAGCGGCGGTGAAATCGAGGGGCATGAGAATCATGTCGCCATCGGCGTTCAGCAGGTCAACGCCTACGCAATCGGGCGAAGTCACCTCGGTGGCCGCCGCCATGCTCAACGAATCGGTAATGACGATGCTTTGGCATCCCAGCTGAGAACGAAGCACATCGCGGATAATAACCTGGTTCAAAGATGCCGGCAGCGGGCTTCCCGTGGCTGTTTCGCACGTCAGATGTCCGACCATGACGAAGGACACGTCGGCGTCGGGCGCGAAGTCTACGTTGAAGCCCAGGTCGGTCAGATAGGTCGCAATGGCGCTTGCGGTGTCGGCCGCTTCTTCGGGTGTGACTTTCTACCGAACCTTTTCGTTGTCAACGACGCCGAGCATATCGAACAATTCCTGCCTCGTATGAATATCGAGTTTTTGATAGATATGGCGGACGTGGGCTTTCGCGGTGCCGTTCGCAATAAAAAGCTCGCGCTCAATGCTGCCTACAGTTTTATGCTGCGCAAGCAAGAGAAGAACCTCTTCTTCGCGGGCGGACAGTTTATATTCGCGTGAAACGTCGGCAACGCGCGAGGAGAGTTCGTGCTTGCGTGCGACGGGCGATGTCTCACCAGGGTTTGTTTTATCCACCGTGATGCCCCAGCTGCTTGAAAGCTCGCGCTCCGACATGATAATCAAAGTTGCCGCCATTACCGCAACGACGGTCAATGCGGCTAAGAACACTTCTCCGTTGTTTCCGAGAAGGTGCGCCTGGTCGTTTACTGCGCGCCCTGCAATCATTGAAATTTGCCGCACGCCGCGCTCGATCCCGAAAAGCAGAATGGCAGATGCTCCATAGCGATAGCATAGGTTTGCGATGATGACCATGACGAGTATGGACTGCGCAGTGTAGCCCGCTGAGACGCAGAAGCTGCTGACTGGCTCGCTTAGAATGTTGAAAGCGGGAATGAGCAACAAGGCGGCAACGGTAAGGGGGAGTGCTAGCCTGTAAATCATGCCGAAGTCGAAATGTCTACCCCGCGCGGCAACGGCGAAGAATACAACCGCCCCGGCAGCAAGCGTGCCCGGCGCCGAATGGGGGCCGAAGTAGCCCGAATACGTGGTGTTTTCCAGAAGCCCGTAAGCAAAAGCGTAGATAGACATCAAGATAATTGCTTTCCAGGGGATGGAAAGACGAGCTTTTGTATTTTGCGGCCGCTCCTCCGAAGGCAGCTGACGGAAACTTTCGTATACGCAAAGAATGGAGACGAGCGGCAGCAAAGCGGTCATTACGAAAAGCCAGGGAAACATGAATCCATGCCATATGTATATGACAATCGCTCCTACGACAATGGAAAGCGAATAATACGTTGCAACGCGCAGCGGGTTGAGGCATCCGTACAGTTCGCTCCAAAGCAGGATAAGAAAGGCTATTCCTACGCCGCCTGCTACGGCGGCAAACGACCCTAGGAATAAGGAAGATTCAGGGAAGAACCGCGTTGAGAAAACAAGTACGGTGGACAGAACCAGAAGCAAGGAGCTTATGGCGTAAATCAGCTTTTTGTCAAAAAACGGACCGATTTGCTTTGCGAAAAGTGCACAGGCAAAAGAGGCGGCCACCATGCTTCCGTCGAAAAGGTCGCGTACGCCAAGGCTTTCTCCGAAGATGTTTTGCGCATGCGCCGGCAGGTCTGTAAACGATCCGACGAAAGCGATCTCTATCCAGGCGCGGTAGATTCCAAGACCTAGAAAGGCCAGGGGAACTAGGGGAATGAAGCCAAGGAGAAGCGTCGGTCGTCCGACGTTTTCCTGGGCGGTTTCGTGCGAATCAGAAGGTTGCATAAGGGCCTCCGAGGGCGAAATTTCTTTCCGGACGAATCTTGCGGGGGTTTTCTACAGGGGTATTGTAGCGAAAGCGGGCTTTCGTCGGAAACTGCAATCTTAGCGAAACTCCTGGTAAACAGGGGGGTTATAGAAGGGGGTTATAAGAAATAGACCACTGTTTACGTGCGGAGGTCGATGGAATCTCTCAAATTGCCGAGTAGAGTTCTCCTCAGTTCGACGCGGCCAGGACTTTTGGTCAAAACGTCGAAACCACAGGAGGGAAAAAGAAAAGAGGAATCATGGAACTTACTCGTCGTGATTTGTTCAAGTTCGGCGGCGTTGCCGCAATGGGCGCCGCGGGCGCCGGCATGCTTGCAGGTTGCGCGCCTTCTTCGGCGGGCAAAAACGAATCGGCCGAAGGCGGCGCGTCGAGCGACGGCCTTCCGAGCTTCTTCCAGCAGCCTGAGGCTATTACTGATATTGCTGAAACCAAAGAATTCGACATCGTGGTCGTGGGTGCCGGTGCTGCGGGCGTTCCGTGCGCTCTTGCCGCGGCCGAAAGCGGAGCCAAGGTCGCTCTTGTCCAAAAGGAGAGCAAGGCTATCTCTCAGGGCAATACCTGCGACTCCCTGGTTGCGGACCAGACTGACGAGGCAGGTCGCGCTGCGGTTGTTTCGTGGGTGACCGAACAGTGCGCTTGGCGCTCCCATCGCGATCAGGTGAACCTGTGGGCGAACAATTCCGGCGAGGCTTTGAAATGGCTGTGGGACAAATCCACTGAGGCAGGATGCCAGATTGTTGACACAACGGCGAAGTGGACTTCCTCTATCAGTACGATTGACGGCCAGCCTATCACCTATTTCGCCTTCGATTACGGCCCGAAGCCGTATAACACGGGCACGGGAATGCAGGACTTGTGCGATTATTTCGGCGGCAAAGACGGCTTGGAGATTTTCTACTCCTCTCGTGCCGAACAGCTTGTCAAAGATGACTCCGGCAAGGTTATCGGCGTGATTTGCGATACCGATAATGGCCACGTTCAGTTCAACGGTTCCAAGGGCGTCGTAATTGCCACGGGCGACTACACCAATGACGACGAAATGATGGCCTACTACAATCCCGATATGGCCAATATTGCTCGTAAGCAGAACAACAAGACGGGTGACGGTCAGAAGATGATGGTGTGGGCGGGCGCTCGCATGGAGCCGGTATGCGGCTCTAAGGTCCAGCACGACTTCGACGCTGGTCCTGGCTCCATGGCCGACATGCCATTCCTCTGCGTGAAAAACGACGGCACGCGTTTCTGCAACGAATCTCGTTCTGCAATGGCCTATATGGGCAACTTCCTTACCGGCCCGCAAGACGAGGGCTACTACACGCAGGTCTTCGATAGCAACTACATGACCGACTGCGCCGACTGGCCCGGCAAGCTCTATGACCCTGAAGCTCTGAAGGCCTACATGCCTGAAGAAGAGGGCGAGAAGACGGGCGTGTACGAAGACCTCATTGCGACGTTTAAGGCAGACACCATCGAGGAACTTGGCGAAAAGCTCGGCCTTACCGATGTAGCTGCTTTCGCCGAGACGGTGAAGCGCTACAACGAGCTTGTCGATGCCGGCGTAGATTCCGACATGGGCAAAGAGGCAAAATGGCTCAAGCCTATCAAGCAGGCACCTTTCTACGGCATCCATCGTCACATTCGTCTTTCCGCAATCGTGCATGGCGTGAACGTGAACGAGGAAATGAATGTTCTTGATGCCGAGGGTAATCCGATCGAAGGCCTTTACGCCATTGGCAACTGCGCGGGCAACTTCTTCGGAAGCCCCGACTACCCGATGGATCTTCCTGGCCTTTCGCTTGGTCGCTGCCATACGCAGGGCTACGTGGTTGGTCGCGCTCTGGCTGCGAAATAGCCGACGATGACGTTGCGGGTGCCTTCGTACGGCAATGTGATGAAGCAATTCGTCCATGGCGGTGCATGGCGCCTTAACGCAGTAGGGCATTTCGGTGCTTCCGTTCTTTGAAGCACCACCTCTCCTTGCCGACTTTTCACGATGTATTGCCGCGCGTTCCCTCCCCTTCGCGTGCGGCAAGCTCTTGGCCCCGAGTCGTCTGTCTTTCGCTTCGAGAGAAGCAAGGCGGACGGTTCGGGGCTTTTGCGTGTTGAGGGGAAGGTGCTAGCGCTTCAGTCCGAACGAATCCAGATACACATCCGCAATGCGCCTGATTGCCGCTTCGTCGCTTGCCGATGCTGCTTCGTGCACGGCGATGGTCGGAAAGCCGGCCCTGCGTGCCGTTTCTATGGCGTGGAGCGAATCTTCCATGACGAATGTTGTTTCACATGGTGTTTCCAAATGCGCAAGCGATATGTCGAAGATAAGCGGTTCGGTTTTGCTCGCCCCCACTTCGCTGCAAGTGAAAACAGCTGAGAAATAATGCAGGACCTCAAGTCTTTCCAGCGCAGCCTGGGCGCAATGATGCTCCGTGGCTGTTGCCACGCACATGCGTACCCCCGACCGAGAGAATGCTTCGAGCATCTCGATAACTCCGGGCTTCAAGGGGATGGAGTCACGATAGGCGTGTTCGATTCCGGCCAGAATGCCTGCGGAAATCTCTGCAATGGACTCTTCGAGGCCGTACTCTTCTTTCATGTATCGGGCGGAGCCTTCAAGCGTGAGTCTCTTGAAGTGGTGGCGTATGTCGTGCGCGGGCGTCTTCCCGCGCGAAATCAGGTAGTTTTCGCCAAGGTTCTCCCACCAAGGCATAGAGTCGAGAAGCGTGCCGTCAAGGTCGAAAATCACGCCCTCGATCATGTCGGGAGCGCCGGGCCGGATATCCGCATGGGCGAATGAAGCGAGGGGGAACCCGTTGTGCTCTCGACTTCTGGCGGCGGTGCGCTCCTTTTCGTTGCTTTCGGGGGTAAAAGTACGGCCCTTTTCGTAGCTTTCGGTGCAATCGTTCATAGTGCGTCCCTTGTTCTCGTTTGACCGTTTCTCCTTGTAAACGATTTGTCGTGACAGTGTATAGGTTGCAACGGCATGTGCCTGGAGGAAAATCCCGGCGGTAAGGAGCGGCATTGCGCTGTGCGGACGATTTTGCGCCGCGGGCGGCGCTCGCTGCCTGGCCCCTCCGCAGTTCGTTCCATTGTTTTGTCGGCCGTCATGATCACCGATACGGAAAGAGGCAGGAATGGAACAGCATGATGGATCGTTAGTGCTTGTTGTCTATGCGGTGGCCTCGTTCTATCTGGTGGTTTCCGTTCTGGCAAGCGCACTGATAGGATGCATCTTCGGCGAGCAGGCGGGGGTGCTTGCCATGGGCATAGCAGGTGCGTTCTTGCTCGCTCTTTTTGTTGCAGGGCTGTGCGTTCGAAAGAGCCATTCCGGGTAATGCGATACATCCTGGCAACGACGGGGCAGCTTGGGGTTCAGGCGCGGTATCATGGGAATGCGATAGCTTGAACCAAAAAGGGGGTCCTCATGAAGGCATTGCTTATCAACGGAAGCCCGCATCGTCGCGGCTGCACGTATACGGCGCTTGGCGCGGTCGAGGCCGGTTTGCAGGAGCAAGGCATCGACGCCGACATCATGTGGATTGGAACGGGCGCTATCTCCGGGTGTCTCGGTTGCGGGAAGTGTCTCAAGTCGGGTCGCTGCTTTATTGATGACGCGGTGAACCAATTCCTCGACGACGCTTCGCGCTACGACGCGTTCGTTTTCGGGTCGCCGGTGCATTTCGCCAGCGCGTCGGGCGCGCTCACGTCGTTTATGGATCGTGCGTTCTATGGCAGGGGCGATTTGTTCGCTGGCAAGCCCGCTGCTGCTATTGCCAGTTGTCGCCGAGGGGGCGCAACGGCAACCTTCGACCAGCTCAATAAGTATTTCACCATTTCGAACATGGTGGTTGTCGGCTCTCAGTATTGGAATCAAGTTCATGGAAACACGCCCGAGGAGGTCATGCACGACGAAGAGGGCATGCAGACCATGCGTACGCTCGGCCGCAATATAGCGTGGATTATGAAGTGCATCGAAGCGGGTAAGAACGCCGGAATCGAGATGCCGCCGCGCGAACCCGTCATTCGCACGAATTTCATTCGATAGCTATCTTAGCGCGAGATGAATCTCCGCTCTTCGCTTGATGAAGGCTCGTCTTCTTTCTTGAGGGAGGGCGAGTTGTCTTGCAAGGCGTCTGCAGGTTTTGCGGGCGCTTAGCCGAAAAACGCCTGCGCCCCTATGACGATGAAACAGGTTAAAAGCCCCGATACGGCAATGGCAACGCCGCTCATGGCTCCTTCGAGCTCTCCCATTTCGAGCGCTTTCGTCGTTCCTATGGCGTGGCTGCAGGTGCCGATGGCCACGCCTTGCGCAATTTTGCTGCGGATGCGGAACAGCTTTGCTAGCGTGGGCGAAAGAATTGCGCCGAGCACGCCTGTGGTGATGACGGCCGCCATGGTGATGGATGCAGTACCGCCGAGCTCGCCCGTAATGGAGAGCGCTATGGGGGCAGTGGTCGACTTCGGCAAGGTGGAAAGGGCCACTTGGTCGCCCAGTCCCAGCAGCTGGCACAGCGCGTAGGCGCTGACCATGGATGTGACCGATCCGGCAAGGCATCCGAGCAGTACGGGCAGGAAGTGGCTTTTCAGCACGCGTCGTTGCTGGTAGATAGAATAGGCAAGCACGGCGGTCGCGGGGCCGAGCATGGCGGAAATGGCCTCCGCTCCTTGCTCGTAGGTCTCAAGGGGAATCTGCAGCAGGACCAATACGGAGATGATGACCGCCACCGATACGAGCAGCGGGTTGAGGAGGGACGACTTCACTTTCTTGTTCAGCCATACAGACCCGGCAAAAGCCCCTATAGAAAGAGCGAGGCTCAGGATCGTTGCCAAAACGCTGTGTGCGTCCATTAGTTCGCTCCTTCGTTCGAAAGCGGTACGGAAGTGTCGAATTCAAGCCCTTTTTTCTCGGCGATTTTGGCCTGTATCTTGATGACCGCCGTTACGGTGAGCGAGGTGACGAGAAACACAAGAATGGTGGTGAGAAGGACGACGAGTGCGAATTGGGGCAGATGGTCGGCGATCATGGGGAAGCATCCCATAACGCTTACGCCTGCGGTGATGAAAAAGACGGGCATGTATTTCAACAAGAAGCTGGAGACAAGGTCAATCTTTGTAGCCTGCAGCATTCCCGTTATAAGCAGTCCGAGCAGCAGCACCATGCTCACGATGTTGCCGGGTATGCCAAGGGGAATGGCTGCTGCTATGGCATTGCCGATGTAGCAGACGCCAATGAGGAAGGCGAGCTGGATAACGAACTTTCCTGCGGTTTCTGCGGCGTGGCGGGCGCGGTTTCTGCGGGGTCCTGCTTTTCGCTCGATTCCGCGGCCGCGCTCGTCGTTTCTTTTTCTTCGTTTGAAAGCTCATCGACTTTTGCTGTTTCGGCGGAGCATTGAGTATTCGACATGGCTGTTTTCCGTGCGACTTCCTCTTGTTTGCGACATATCCCGTTTCCGTTGAAACGACTCGTTGCGAAGGCCCGGAATGCGGCACGTGCGAAGCGGCGTTATGCGGAAGCGGCAGGTGCCTCATAG
>OICY01000673.1_pt1 | contig 11932 bp, 8 predicted proteins | sample 1581441 | NCBI WGS metagenome assembly OICY01 (sample SAMEA3882514, study PRJEB24775) | human gut metagenome | biome: human-associated habitat; feature: intestine environment; material: feces | place: Netherlands | collected 2009/2010 | reverse complement strand
TTGCCGTAGCTGTCGTTCCAGCCGCTGACCAGCACCGTGCCGCTGTGGGCAGCCAGGATGGGTGTGCCTTCCGGCGCGGGAATGTCTGTGCCGCGATGCCCGGCATTGCCGAAGGCGTCCACTTCCCCGAAGTGGCAGGATATATAAGTGTGTCCCGGCAACGGCCATTGCAGGGTGCCGTCACCGACCGTGTCGCCGACACCGCCGCACAATGCCAACAGATAAGGGCGCAGTTCGTCCGACAGCAGCTCGTCAAGAATGTCGCGCTGGTCTTGCGTGAAATTGTATTCTTCAGCCAGCTCGGCTACACTTTTGCTGCTGACCGTGATGTGTAGAATATGCTCTGTGACCGGTTCTGGATCGGGTTCGTCTTCAGTCGGCTCCGGTGTGGTGGTTACGGTTTCAATTTCTGAATCGATTTGGTGCATGGACCAAAAGGTATTCTGGATCAGCAGCTTTTTGCCTTCGTCGATGACAACTACATCGCTGTCGGAATTCAGATTGGTGTGAACCGCAAAGACGGCCAGCACTTCGGGCCAGTAGCTTGCCCAAGTGTGACCGTCCTCGTAGTCATATTCGATGGTGGTTTCACTGCACTCCGGGTGAGCGGCTACGATCTCGTTGATGGCCTCACCAAAGTCGGCGTTGGTTTCCGCAACGATTTCCGCAATGCGGATGCTGTTCGGGTCGCCGGATTCATCGGCAAACAAAATACCCATCGGTGAGCCGATCACCGCCGCAGCAGCGCCGATGACCGTGACCAACACCAGCACCGCGCCGCCGGATGCCAAGAGCGCCAGCAGCGCCGCAACGGCGCGCTGCACGGTTTGCGCCAGTAGCCTTTTGACTGCTGCCATAAGTAGTTGAAACAGTCTGCCAATTTGTGTGGTGGCTGCCCGCTTTGACGCAGCACCGGCATATTGGAACAAAGGCAATCGGCTGCTTACCGCTGTGGAAGCAGCTTTATTTCCCGTTTCTTTCTGGAAATATCTGCGGACGGCATATTGGATCAGAACCTGCCGCCTGAGCTTTTGACGAGCAGATACTTGCGGCGTTTGCATAGGCATAGCAGCGGATGACACGGTGGCTTGCGATGGGGTTGGTTTTGATTTTTCGATTGCCAGCGCACGAAAGCGCCCGCGCCTGAATGCCTCGCGGCGCACCTGCCCGGATGCAGATGCAGCATCGGCGGCAGGGTTATTCTGGGCGTGCCTTGCCTGCGCTTCATAAATCTCCACGGTATCGCACTCCGGGTCTTCGGCGGAAATCAAAAAGCCGTATTGCTTTTGACTGCCGGAAACATCACCCCGGAAAGTGCCCTGACAGCCTCTCTGGAATGCGCAGCGCGCCACGCCATGCTCATCCTTGCCTACGAAAACGCAGTTGCGACAGTTGCTGCGCGTGGTCTGGTACAGGATGCCGCTGCCCACGCAGTAGCGCAGGACCTTAGGGCTGATGCCACGGTGCATCAGGTAAGCGGCAACGGCTTCGGCGTTTCGATCCGGGGTAGGAAGTGTAAATGGACGAGGCTCGTGCGGCTTTACAGGCGCTGCCTTAGCCGGTTGAAAAGAAACAGTGACCGGTGCCATCTCGTTCAGCAGACGAACCGCTGATACAAAGTCCATGCCCTCCACCTTGGTCAGATAGTCAATGGCGTTGTTGCCGCCTACATGACGTGAAAACCAGTGAAAGAATCCATTGGCAGGCGTGATAATCAGGCTATCGTGCGTCCGGGTGCAGTACTCGCGATCCGTTTTGCGCACAAGTTCGCCGGGGTGATCGATTTCCAAATACTGCACCACGGTAATTCGGCGGGCAGCTTCGATGTTCTTTTGGTATTTTCCCATGGGGGGTGACCTCCGTTTCTGTATGAAAAAAGCACCTTTCCTACAAAATAGGTAAGGTGCCAAGGATACGACTATTTGTTTTTAGCTGGCTATTTGTCACTTCAGCCAGCTGAGAGGGGGTTGTTAGGGGGAGAGGAACCTCCCAAACCCATTCCTGAAAAAAGTTACACTTCCCCCTTGCTTTGATAAGATGGTTTCAAAAGGATGCGGATACACGCAAATTAACCGTCCCGCATTGTCGGATGCGGTAAGATGATTTTGTTCAGCATATTATCGATAACGATCCTGGTTTTGATATGTTCTCTTTCGAAGGCTTTAGGCCTACGTTAGAGATAATCAAATCAATCGTAGAAGATGCAGATCGTAACTAATAATTTGATGAGTGGCCGCTAAAGTTAATAATCAAAACACTGATGCCCGGGGAGCCTTTCGGCCCTCCGGGCATCGTTTACATTAGTGGCGGCGCTATACATAACTGCGGCTGATGTGCAGCGCCTGCGCCGTCTGCTGCTGGGTCTTGGGCGCACCGTCAAATCCATACCGCTGCCGCATAATAGCGCGTTCCCGGGCGGGCAGAGCGTCCACCAGCGCGCGCAGCCGGGCGGCGTCGGCGCGGCTCTCGCAGCCGGCCTCCATGTCGGCTTCATCGGGCAGGGTGTCCGCCAGCGTCAGCTGCCCGTCCGCCTCGAGCGGCTCCTGCAGCGACAGCGTCACCCCCGTCCGCCGCCCCCGCCGCAGATCCATGCGGAGCTCATTCTCAATACATCTGCTCGCATAGCTGGCAAAGCGCTTTCCCTTGGCGGGGTCGAAGGTATCCACCGCCTTGATAAGCCCGATCGTGCCGATAGAGATCATGTCGTCCTGTGCGCTGTTCCCGGCATAGTATTTTTTGCAGATATGCGCGACGAGCCGCAGATTGTGGCGGATCAGCGTATCCCGCGCCTGTGCGGCGGCTGCCCCGCCCTTTTGCAGATCGGCAAAAGCCGCGCGCTCCCTGTCCGGCGGGAGCGGACGCGGGAAGGACCCGCTTTCGAGATGCAGCGCCAGATACAGAATATGCCCTGCCGCCGCCTGCAAAAACAAACCAAAAATGCCCAGCATACACACCACCTCGCGGAAGTGTATGCCGGGCATGGAAATTCTATTCTGTCTTTTGGTTGGCGGCGCGGGTCTCCTTGCCGCAGACGGTTTGGAGCTGTGCAAAGGCGCGCCGCACGTCGGCGGGGACGTCCACATGGGCAATGAAGCCTTTTTCTTTACAGCGCAAACTGCACCGCGCAGAAGGCGGCGTAGATCGCCAGGAGCAGGATGCCCTGGGCGCGGTTCAGCTTGCCCTTGACGAGGGCGGGGACCGTCAGGATCAGCATGACGGCCAGCATGACCGGCAGATCCAGCACAAGGCTGGAATTGATGCCGAACAGCGTGGCACTCTGCGGGATGGTGAAGGGTGCCAGCGTGATCGACATGCCGCTGACCAGCACAAGGTTAAAGACATTCGCACCGACGATGTTGCCCAGCGACAGGTCGCTGTGGCCCTTGACCAGCGAGGTGATGGCCGTGACCAGCTCGGGCAGCGAGGTGCCGAGCGCGACAAACGTCAGAGCGATGACGCTCTCGGGCACGCCGAGGGCCTGCGCGATCAGGGTGCCGTTGTCCACGAGCAGGTTTGCGCCGACGGCGATCAGCACCGCGCCCAGCACAAGCAGGATCAGCGTCTTGGCGAGGGGCATTTCCTCCTCCTCGGACGCCTCTTGCTCACCGGCGGGGGTGTTTTTCATCTGCAGCACGTTGGCGGCCATGTACGCCACAAACACTGCCAGCATGATGATGCCCATGACGCGGGTGAATCTGCCGAAAACATAGGCCGCAATGCAGTAGATGGCCGCCGCCGCGAAGAAGAAGGCGACGGGGGTTTTCAGCGTTTTGGGGTCTACCCTGCCGGGGCGCACCGCAATCGTGATGGCCGCGATCAGTGCCGCGTTGCAGATGACCGAGCCGATGGCGTTGCCGTAGGCGATCTCGCCATGGCCGGACAGCGCGGACATCGTGGAGACCATGACCTCCGGCAGCGTCGTGCCGATGGAGACCACTGTCGCGCCGATGAGCAGCTCCGGCAGGTGGAAGCGGCGGGCCAGTGCGGACGCGCCGTCAACAAACCAGTCGCCGCCCTTGATCAGGAACAACAGACCGACAATAAAAAGCAGCACAGGGATGAGCATATTGATTCCTCCGTTAAAAATGCACGTTATGTGTCGGAAATTATATTATACCACGGCAGTCCGGGTGCCGTCAAACGGGGCGGGGTTTAAAATGTAAAAATGCAGCCTTTCGCGCGCATGGCTTCCCCCCGGAGGGGGAAGCTGTCAGTGGCCCCGTCCACTGACTGATGAGGGTCGATCTTGCAGATGCTGCCCGTTTACAGGCTGCTGCCGTGCACACGCCCCTCATCCGGCCCTGCGGGCCACCTTCCCCCGCGGGGGAAGGCAAAAAGCCCCCAATTCTTGCACACTTTCCCGCATTGTGTCCTGCCAACACAAACACAAAGCCCCGCAGGGGATACCTGCGGGGCTTTGTGCATAGAGGGGTGGGAAAGTATATAAAGGTCAGTGAATGTCTTGATTGATTACAAATATTATTATAGCAAGTTTTCTTAAAATGTCAAATGTCAGACTTGCATTTTGGTTTTCAAAAGATTATAATAAAGTCATTCCCACTTAATTTTATTTAGCAAGCGCACAAAAAAGCATACTTTTCCAATTTTGTTAAAGATAACAGTGATTGTATACTTCACTTTATTTTTTTGTGCGCATTACACAAAACAATGACAAGGAGTCAATCCATGGACGATTTGGACCACAAAATCCTACAACTGCTGGCGGAAAATGCGCGTATGCCCGTTAAGGACATCGCCCAGCGGGTCAGCCTGACCAGTCCCGCCGTATCCAGCCGCATCCACCGCCTGGAGCAGGAGGGCGTCATCGGCGGGTACACTGTCGTGCTGCGCCACCCCGACGCGCCCGCCCGGGTCGAGGCGCTGATCTCGGTACTGGTGGACGCAGCGACCCGCGCGAGCTTTCTGACCATGATCGAGCAGGAGCCGCAGGTCTTGCAGTGCTTCCGCGTGACAGGCAGCTACAACTTTATAATTAAGGTAAGCTGCACCGACATTGACGCGCTGGAGCACCTGCTGACCAAGATGCAGAAGATGGGCTCCACCAACACCCAGATCATCCTGAACACCCAGCTGGACCGCGGTCTGGCATTCGACGAATAAGCGAGGTTTTTATGGCACATTTTTGCAAAAACTGCGGTCTGCTGACTGCCCCGTACGACGAGCGGTGCCCCAAGTGCGGCGCACCGCTGCCGCATATCCCGATGGGCGAGGCTCTGTTGGAGTCCATGCGTCAGTCCCCGAAGGGCACCGTTGAGACCGGCGAGCCGCTGTACGAGCAGGACCTGGAGGAGGACCGCATCGACGCCATGAGCCAGGGCGCAACGACGGCGGCCATGCTGCTGTTCGCCATCCCCATCGCCGGGTTCGTGCTGGCGGTGGTGTGGAGCTTTGGCTGCACGCAGGACCCTGCCCGCAGGCGGCTGGCCCGGGCGTACCTGGTCCGTGCGCTGGTCGTGGCGGGGCTGGTCATCCTGTTTGTGGCTGTGGCCGCGATGGTGTTTACCGCCGCGCTGCACAGCCAGCTGGCCTACTACTATTACCGTTAAGGAGGCGCCATGAAAGCATCCGTCATCATCCCGAACCTGAACGGCGCGGGCTGGCTGCGGGACTCCATCGAGTCCGTCTGGGCGCAGACCGAGCAGGATTTTGAGCTGATCGTCATTGACAACGGCTCCACCGACGAGAGCCTGGACATCGCCCGCAGCTACTGCGGACGGGACCGCTACACTTTAATTGAAAACGCCGGGAACACCGGCTTTTCCCATGCGGTGAACCAGGGCATTGCGATTGCCAAAGGCGAATACATGGCGCTGTTCAACAACGACGCCTTTGCGGAGCCGGATTGGCTGGCGGAGCTGATCAAAACCGCCGACGCCGACCCGAAAATTTTTGCAGTCAGCAGCCTGATGCTGCGCTACTATGAGCCGGAGCTGGCCGACGACGCGGGCGACTACGTGACGATCCTGGGCTTTGCCTGCAAGCGCGGCGACGGCTTAAAGGCCAGCCGCTATACAAAGCCCTGCCGCGTCTTCAGCGCGTGCGGCGGCGCGGCGCTCTACCGCAAGTCGATTCTGGACGAGATCGGCGTGTTTGACGAGCTGTTTTTCGCGTATTACGAGGACGTCGATTTGAGCTGGCGTGCGAACAATCTCGGCTACAGGAACGTCTACTGCCCCACGGCCCGCTGCCGCCACATCTGCGGCGCGACCACCGGCGCGGTGCGTTACAACCCGTTTAAGAGCATCCAGAGCGGGCGCAACAGCATTCTGCTGCCCTACAAGAACCAGCCGATTTTGATGTTGGTTTTGAATTTTATCCCGATGCTGCTGGGGTATCTGCTCAAAGTGCTTATGTTCCGGCTGCGCGGCTTCGGCGGGGATTACGCGAAGGGCTTCCGCGAGGCGTGGGCGGCGCTGCCGAAGATAAACAAACCGAAATTCAAGTGGCGGAACCTGCCCAATTATGTCTGGGTGGAGTTCAGCCTGATCGCCGGGCTGTTCAAGTACATTGTGTACCGCGTGCAGCGGGCGTTGAAGATCACGTGATGGGGGGCGTGTTGCTGTGCGGGGCGTCGAGGACGCCGCCCCCTACGGTGGTGACTGCGGGCTTTCATTTTGCTGCGCTGTAGGGGCCGGGCATGCCCGGCCCGGTGCTTTCCCGGGAGGCTGGCTTTAACGGGCAACGGCAAGAGCCCCTCCGGCCATCGCTGCGCTCGGCCACCTCCCCTGTGAGGGGAGGCTTTTCTCGGGCGGAGCCCGCAAAAGGCTCCTCGCATTGCGAGGCCTGAGGGGCTTTGGCACCTTTCCGCAGACTCCCTTTTCTCTTACTTTCTTCGAGAAGAAAGTAAGCAAAGAAGCTTTACATATTTTACCCAAAAAGCACCTGCTGGCCGGTCACACGCATACCGGTCAGCAGGTGCTTTTATTTTACTTGTTTAGAATTTCTTTGGTTCTTTCTTTGCAAAGAAAGAACATCTCTCGTTTAATCCTCATCCGCAAAGTTGCCCAACGCCTTTGCCTGCTCGATGACCTTGTTCTCGAGCATCTGCGGCAGGGTCTCATACCGGACGAACTCGAACGTGAAGTAGCCGCGGCCCTGGGTCAGCTGGCGCAGGAAGGTGGTGAAGTCCTGCATCTCGGCCACGGGGACCTCGGCCTCGACGACCTGCAGGCCGTCGTCATCGGGGTTCATGCCCAGCACGCGGCCGCGGCGCTTCGTGACCTCGCCCATAATATCGCCGGTGTTGTCGGCGGGGACGTGGGCTTTCAATGCGCCGATGGGCTCAAGCAGGACGGGGCCGGCCTCGGGGATGGCGGCCTTATACGCGAGTTTGGCGGCCATAATGAACGCCATTTCGCTGGAATCAACAGGGTGGTAGCTGCCGTCCAGCAGCGTGGCCTTCATGCCGACCATCGGGTAACCGGCCAGCACACCGTGCTCGGCGGCCTGACGGACGCCCTTCTCGACTGCCGGGAAGAAGTTCTTCGGCACGCTGCCGCCGAACACGTTCTCGGCAAACTCGATGCCCTCGCCCTCGATGGGCTCGAACTGGATCCAGACGTCGCCGAACTGGCCGTGGCCGCCGGTCTGCTTCTTGTGGCGGCCCTGCGCCTTGCAGCTCTTGCGGATGGACTCACGGTACGGCACGCGCGGATTCTCGAGCGTGATCTCGACGCCGAACTTATTCTTCAGCTTGGCCAGCGCGACCTCCAGATGCTGGGTGCCCAGACCGCTGATGATCTGCTGCTTCGTCTCGGGGTCGACCACGAACCGGATGGCGGGGTCCTCCTCGATCAGGCGGGCCAGCGCACTGCCGACCTTACCCTCGTCGCCCTTTTTGGCGACCTTGACGGCCATGCGGTAGCTGCTGATGGGGTACACAGGCGCGGGCAGCGCCACAACGCGGGCGGGGTCACACAGGGTATCGCCGGTCTTGGCGGTGGCCAGCTTGGCAACTGCGCCGATGTCACCGGCGGCGATTTCGGGCGTGTCGGTCTGCTTTTTGCCGCAGACGGTCAGCGTCTTGCCCAGGCGCTCCGGCTGGCCGGTGCGGGCGTTGACGGCGTTGCTCGTCGCGGTCAGCTTGCCGGACAGCACCTTAATAAAGCTCAGCTTGCCGACAAACGGGTCGGCCACAGTCTTAAAGACGTAGGCGCACAGCGGGGCGGCGGGGTCGGCGGTGATCTCCACCGGCTCGCCGCCAGACTCGCCCACGGCGGACGCAGTGTCCGCGCCGGGCAGCAGCACGTTCATGTTGTAGAGCAGCATATCCAGCGCCTGCGCGTTGACCGCGGAGCCGCAGAACACGGGCGTGATCTGGCCGCTGCGCACGCCGGAGGCCATGCCCTGGACGATCTCCTCTGTGGTGAAAGCCTCACCCTCGAAGAACTTCTCCATCAAAGCCTCGTCGGTCTCGGCGATGGCCTCGCTCATGGCCTGGATCAGGCCCTCAAAGCGGTGGCCGATGTCGGGCAGGTCGATCTGGACCTGCTTGCCGCCTTCGTATTTGAAGGCCTTCTGGCTGAACAGGTTGATGTAGGCGACGGTGCCGTCGTCCAGACGGACGGGCACGACGCAGGGGCAGACACTGGGGCCGAACTTGATCTTCATCTGCTCCAGGATCTTAAAGTAGTCAGCGTTTTCCAAATCAGCCTTGGTGACAAAGATCATCCGCGCCTTGTTGTTTTTCAGCGCCAGCTGGTACGCCTTCTCGGCACCGACGGTCACGCCGGAACGCCCGGACACACAGATCAGCACGCTCTCGGCGGCCATGATGCCCTCGGCAGCGCCGGTCTCAAAATCAAACAGACCCGGTGCGTCGATCAGGTTGTACTTGATGCCCTCGTACTCGACGGGGACAACGCTCGAGTTGAGCGATGCCTTGCGGCGGATCTCCTCGGGGTCAAAGTCGCTGGCGGTGGTGCCGTCCTCGACGCGGCCCATACGCTCGGAAGCGCCGCTCATGTACAGCAGTGCCTCGGTCAGCGTCGTTTTGCCGCAGCCGGCGTGGCCGGCCACCAGAATGTTGCGGATGTCTTTGCTTGCGTAGCCCATGGATCGTCAAACCTCTTTTCGCGCCGGGGCTGCTTCCGGCAGCCCTGCGGCGTAGAATTTCATTGCGGCACAGTGATTTTTGAACACTCCCGCCTGTTTGATACTACTTTACCACATTGTTGTGGAAATTTAAACAGTTTTTTAGATTTTTTGTAAAAATTTTTAGTCAAAAGATTGTGTAAAGTGTAAAAAAAGAGCCGCGCACCGGCGCGGCTGGGAAAATTGCTTATTTCTTCGTTGTTTTTTTGCGGCGGCGGGCGCGTCCGCTGTCAGCCTTGATCTCCGGCACATAGACATTGTAGCTCAGCAGATACCGGCCGTGGGCGGGCACGCGGTAGAAGGCCGCCTTGATGCGCTCCAGCGGGCTGGAGCCTGTCTCGGCCGCGCTGCCGCTGAGCATGATGACATACTGCATATCGCTGTAGCGGGCGGCCACATCACACTGGCGCAGCGTGGTGTGGATCAGCTCGCCAAGCTGCTCCACCATAGTGGCGGTCTCGGCAGGCTCGGCATTCTGGCCGGGGGCCACCGTCACGATGGCCAGAAATACCGGCAGACCATAGCGGGCCTGCACACCGCGCAGCACGCGGTAGGTCTCCTTAAAAGTTTCAAAGTCGCAGAGGCAGGCGCCGGTGTTTTCGGTGTCGGGCAGGGCGGCGGTCAGGCGAGAAAGCTCGCTCTCCATGTTGCGGTCCGCCTGGCGCATCTGGCGGTAGGCAGAGCCGGCGCGCCCCGGGTCAATGGCATGGTGCAGGCAGCCCATTGCGTTGCCGCGGCGGGCAAGGTCCCGTGCCTCGGTGTGGCGGCCCAGCGATTCCAGCGCCACGATCTCCTCCAGATAGAGGCGCTCCTCGTAGGGGTCCAGCTCAAGCGCGTGGGCACACAGCGATATAATGCGGCCGCTTTCGCCCCACTTTTTGCAAAGCTCCAACAGGCCCAGAATGGCCGTGCGGTACTGCCCGTGCAGCCGGACGCTGACGCTCTCGACCCATGGCTCGGTGGCAAACTGGGGCAGCAGACGGCCCTTGTACAGGTTGACGATCTCCTCATACAGGCGGCCGCGGCTCTCGGGGTCAGCCTCGCTGCGGGCCTTCTCGGACAGGTCGCTGACCTCAAACACATCCACGCTGCAATCCAGCGCGGGGTTCCACTGGTAGCTGCCACGGCTGGTCTGGATGCAGCCCTGCAGCTCGGTCAGGCCCTCGGCCTCGATCATATTGCGGAAGCGGTGCAAAATCGCGCGCAGCGCCATATCCGGGTTGGTCGAGCGCTCGCCCGCCCACAGCGTATCGGTGATGGTCTTGTGGGACACCCGCTCCCCGCGCTGCAGCACAAGGTACTGCACCAGCGCCGTTGCCTTACGGGACTGTGCCAGCTGGGCCAGCACCGGCCTGCCGTTTACGCGGATCTCAAAATCGCCCAACATTCTGATTTCGACTGTTGCCATGTGGTATTCCTCTCTGCTCTATACAACGGGGCGCAGCGCCCCACCTTCCCCATATTGTTCTATAGTATAACAAAAATCAGGAGGTTTGTCCAGCATAACACGGGATGTTCTTGCTTGGGCGGTGCTTCACGACACCGCCGGGTTGCTGCCGTCCCAGCTGCCGGGTTCCTCGATATACACCGGTGCGCCCGGCAGCGGCACGATCGCCTTTTGGGTACACAGCGGCACAGCTTTGCCCTGCGCGTCCTTCTGGGCCACGGTCAGCACAACGGTCAGTGCCGTGACATGGGCGTATTTTTCCCCCTCGGCCTTGGTATAGCTGCGGGCATAAAACTGCAGGTTACTGATAAACATCCCCATGTAGGCGTCCTTGGGGTAGGCTGTCGTGTAGGCGTAGGGAACATAAGATGGCGGATTGCTTTTCGCTGATTTCACTTCTTCCTGCTGATAGAACCGCATGTGCAGGTAACCATCCAGCTCGTTCGCAGCATCTAGGCTCAGCAGCGGCGTTCCGTCCGCCTTTGTCGGCACCGGAACCTTATCCTTGTCGATCAGCTCGATATGATTGGGGTAGACGCTGAACTCCAACGCCGTACCGCTGCTGACACCGGTTTTTGGGTCAAACACCTTGTCCAAATTACTGTCTGTTGCGCCGTCCGCAAAGCGGATATATCCGTTAGCGTTCAACAGCTCGCCGCGGATGGTCTCGATCAGCGCATCGGCCAGATTCTGGGCGCGGGTCTGCTGCTGCACCTGCATATACGCCTGCGCGCTGGGCTGTATCAGCGTGACAGCCGCAAGCGTAAACAGCGACAGCAGCACCATGCAGACAACAAGCTCGACCAGCGTTGTCCCCCTTTTGTTTTTCAGCACTCGCATCATGGTGTTCCCTGTCCCCCGCTGGTATTCGACTGGCCCTTGCTGTAACGGTGGAAGGTGTAGGTCTCATCCGTGCCATCCTCCGAGGCCTTTGCCTCAAGCTTTTGCTTTTGGACATTCCCAACAACAAACTGTGCGCCCGTACCGGTAAAGGTATAGCTTGCAGTGCCGCCGTCATTCACCCATTGGGGCTTTCCATCTCCGGCGGGGTACAGCTTCTCGCACTGTGCATAGGCCGTCTGGCGGATCGTTTCCGCCTTCAATGACATGGTGCGCGCATAACGCAGGGACACCACGAACAGCGCCGTAAACATAAGCAGCAGCACAAAGGAAACGATCACTTCCACAATCGTTTCTCCGCTTTGATTTTTAAGGTATCTCGACATAGCCGCTCCTTTCCGGGTCATTGGCGCACAAATTTGCTGCTCTTATATGTCTGGTTCAGGTTATAGTGGATCTTGATTTCAGTATCGGCGTCCTCGGGCAGTGTACATGTGCTATCAACATCCATGCGTTTAAAAACGAGCTTTA
>OICY01000666.1_pt1 | contig 11972 bp, 9 predicted proteins | sample 1581441 | NCBI WGS metagenome assembly OICY01 (sample SAMEA3882514, study PRJEB24775) | human gut metagenome | biome: human-associated habitat; feature: intestine environment; material: feces | place: Netherlands | collected 2009/2010 | reverse complement strand
ACCTTGATGTGGACCTTCAGCGTGCCGCCGCAGCGCACCGCCTCGGCGCTGTACTCCAGTGCCTTGGCTTCGCAGGTCACCGTCTGCGTGATGTGGTAGCGCAGCAGCTCCTCCACCCGCTCCGGCGGCGTATGGCCCAGAATCAGAATGGGCATATGGATACCTCCGGCCCGCAGCTCCATGGCCTCGTCCAGACTGGACACCGCCAGATAGTCCGCGCCCAGCGTCTGTAAGGTGCGGGAGACCTGCACGGCGCCGTGGCCGTAGCCGTCGGCCTTCACCACGGCCATGAGCCGGGTACCCGGATTCAGGCGCTGCTTCACGGCCGAGGCGTTGTGACGGATGGCGTTCAGGTCGATCTCCACCCAGGCCCAGCGCCGATCCACCTCGGGAATGCGGGCGAGCTTGTCCGGATCGAAGCGCGGAGCGCCGGCAGCCGCCGTGCCCTGCTCGGCGAAGCGCAGCACGTCGCTGGCCGCCGAGGACAGCTGGGACAGCGGGCGCGCTCCGGCCCCGCGGGCGACTGCATCGGAGCCGCCCTCGGCAGCGACGCCCGCGCCGGCGCGCTCGGAGGCGGCCGGCGACCAAGCCTCGGCCAGATTGCGGGCCTGGGCCTGCTTGCGCGCCGCGAACGGCGTGTCGTCGTACCGCGAGCCGCGCAGGGCGTCGCCCGCGGACACGAAGTTCGGATCTCGGTGCGAAAACCCCGTGAACCCGTTGGGAAGATCAGTCATAGTGCTACCACCTCAAACAGCCGCGCCCCTATCGAGCGCGGCCGCATCTAGAACACGTTCCTCATGAAGTATAGCGCAGACCCGACGCACGGGAACGCGCTCTTTTGGCACGGGACAAAGACTTCCGACCACGAGAACCCAGTCCCGGAAAGCCATACGGCAAGCGCATCCGCAGCCAACTCTCCATCGCGACTTCGAAGCCAAAGGCCCTTGCGCGCCCGCTGCCTTACCCGAGCTCGCCCCGAGCTGCCGCGGCGGCGAGTTTCTCCGAGAGATCCTTCTGCGTGCTATGGCCCTCGCCGGCCATCATCTTCACGGCGTGGGGCAGCGCCGCCACGATGCCCTCCCAGTTCTCGGTGGCCGCCTTGGTGGAGCCGGGCAGGTTGATGATGAGCGTGTGCCCGCGCTGGGCGCAGATGGCGCGCGAGAGCATGGCGAAGGGCGTGATGGCGACGCTGTGGGCGCGCATGGCCTCGGCGATGCCGGGCACGTTGCGCTTGCATACGTCAATGGTGGCTTCAGGGGTGACGTCGCGCGGGGAAAGGCCGCTGCCGCCGCAGGTCAGAACGAAGTCGGCATGCAGGTCTTCGATGGCGTGCAGAAGCGCTCCAGAGATGAACGGGCGCTCGTCCTCCACGACGACGTGTTCGAGGCATACCCAGCCGCGCTCGGCGATGAGCCCCTTGAGGGCGGCGCCCGCCGTATCGGTCTCGATAGTGCGCGTGTCGGAGCATGTGATGATGGCGAATGTGGGCGTGGGTTCGGTGTACTCGGAAGACATGGCGTTCCTTTCGTATCGATCGGCTCGGCGAGGAGGCGGCGGTGCGGCGGCTCCTCGCCGAGATTTTCTAATAGATTTGATGCGACGACGTTACACGATAGCCTCTTCGGGCACGTCAAGAAGGATGCATTCCACCAAGTCTCCTTCGCTCACGGGGTCGAGGCCTTCGGGGATGACGGCGATGCAGTTGCTGCGCTGAATGACGCCGAAAAGCCCTGAGCTCTGGTTTTTCGCGGGCGTGACTTCGAGCGCGCCTTCTTCGTTGCGCGCGATGGTGGCTCGCTCGAAGATGCGGCGCGGGTCTTTTTTCTTCTTGCCGCGGGTGATGCGGGCCTGTACATGAGGATGCTCGAGCGCGGAGTATCCCTGCATGGCGCGAAGCGCGGGGCGAATAATGAGCGAGAAGCCCATGTAAGCCGCTGCGGGGTTTCCGGGTAGGCCGAAGACCGGTGTGCCGTCGACGATGCCGAAGGTCTGTGCTTTGCCAGGGCGCATGTTGACGGTGGTCATGTAGAGGGTGCCTAGGCGCTCCACCACGGGTTTGATGAAATCGAAATCTCCGTTGGACGCGCCGCCGGTTGTCACCACGAAATCATGCGTCTTGCAGGCTTCCTTCACGGCGCTAGCCAGGGCGTCTTCGTCGTCGGGAACGATAGGAAGCATGTCGCATATCGCTCCCGCTGCATGCGCGCATGCAGCCATGGCGTAGCCGTTCGAATTGCGGATATGGCCGGGGCCTGGCTTTTCGGAGGGCTCGACGAGTTCGCTGCCGATGGGAATGACCGCAACGCGGGGGCGGCGATACACGCTCGCTTCAAGTGCCCCGCATCCTGCCAGAAAGCCGATGCCCGCGGGGTTGATAATCTCGCCGGCACGAACGACCACTTCGCCCTCTTTCGCCTCTTCGCCCGCTTCTCGGATGTTCGCGCGCGCCGCGGGCGTGGCGCAGAATCGGACGCGGCTTCCGGCTCTGCCGTCTCCGACCGCGTTCTCGACGATTTCGTATTTCACGACCGCGTCGGCATCGGCCGGGAGCGCGGCGCCCGTCATGATGCGCACGCACTGGCCCGCTTCAATGCGGCCTTCGTACGTGGCGCCTGCAGGCACCTCGGCAATAACGTCGAGCTCGATGGGCAGGCCGGTCTTGCTGTCGGGGAAATCGGCAAGGCGCACGGCGAATCCGTCCATGGCCGCATGCGCGAAGGGGCTGACGTCCATATCGCTCGTGATGTCTTCGGCGGCTACGCGGCCTGATGCCTCGATGAGGGGCACGGTTTCGGCGGGCATGTGGGTTGTGTGGGAGAGGACGAGGTCCTGCGCCTCTTCCAGGGAGATCATTCGGGGGATTTCGGTCATAGATGCTCCAATCGTTTCATATGGACTGTTTTGCGAAAAAACGTAATGGTCGCTGCGTGATACGTCCTGCGGCATCGTTGCTTGGATGCGGTCGAGAGACTTGGGGTGGTCTAATAGGCGCTTTGCTCCTGTGTGTCCCAGGTGATGCATGCCCAGGATATGACGCGAAGGACATCGAGGCAGAGGATGCCCTCGGGAAGGCCTTTCTTGTCGGGCTTGCCAGCATCGGGGTTTTCGACGATGTGCTCGGCGAGCCATTGTGAAAGGCGATCTTTGGCGAGGGCCGCCTCTTCGGGGGAAAGTGGCGTGCCGCATCGGTCTATCATGCGAGAGAAATCGCAAAGCGCCTCTCCGTGGGAATCGAACGTGTCTTTGCGCGTGGAGTAGATATAGTCGACGCGAGGCTCGAAGCCTTTTTGAGCAAGGATTCCGAAAGCGTACAGGTAGTCCTTCGTGGACGATACGGGAACGCCGATGGCGGAAAGAATGCGGCTGTCTACGTAGGGAGCCGTTCCGGTGGTCATGGTGATGCAGCAGTGACGGCGTGCGATGCGCGTGAGCTTGTCGAGCGCTTCATCGAGGCGGGGAACTGCCATGGAGCGTGAAGCTATGGCAACGTCAACCATATTGTCCGCCAGGCCGAAATCGGACCAGTCGTCTTCCCAGCTCATTTTGATGGCGTCGATGCGCACATCGTGCAAGCGTGCATTTTCGGAGAGTTTTTCCAGCATGCCGTCGCTGAAATCGGCGGCAAGAACGTTGTGTCCTTGCTCGGCAAGAAGGACGTCTATGGTTCCCGTGCCGCAGCCCATGTCGAAAACGGATTCGCCGGGCAGTATCCCGGCCCGTTCGATGAATTCTTCGGCGTAGGCGTTTTTGGCGTCTTTGTTGTCATAGCGGGCAGAGCGCTTGTTCCAGCCTTGGGCGTCCGTCGGTCTCGGGCGGGTTTGCTGGATGAGCTCCCATTCCTTTTCGAAATCGAGCATAGAGTGCCTTTCGCCGTGGGTATTATTCTCACATATGATAACGCGAAGGGCGGGATTCGGCGCGACCGCTTTTCGGGGTTTCCCCTTTTCGTGTGCCTTTATTTTTGCCTGTGGTTTGCGTGGTACAATTAAAAAGCTTGTAGGTATTTTTATGGCAGGTTTTTTCAGGAGGCCTGCAGCTCGAACGAAAGGGAAGGACCCTATGCAACCACGTGAAGAATTGACGCAGCTCATAGGCGCTGCCCTGGATGCGGCAATTGCATCCGGAAAGCTTCAGATGGAAAAAGCCCCCGAAATCACGCTCGAGCGACCCCGAGATGAGGGCCATGGCGACTGGGCATGCACGGCGGCGATGCGCTGCGCGAAAGAGGCCAAGCGCAACCCCCGTGAAATTGCACAGGATATCGTCGATGCCCTTCCCGAGAACACCTTGGTGAACAAGGTTGAGATCGCGGGCCCCGGTTTTATCAATTTCTATTTGAACAACAACGCGTTGCAGGATGTGGTTGCCAAGGTCCGTTCCGAAAAGGGCGATTACGGCCGCGGAACCGTGCCCGAGGGCAAACGCAAGATCAACATCGAGTACATCTCCGCAAACCCCACCGGCCCCATGCACGTAGGCCATGGCCGTTGGGCCGCGCTGGGTTCTGCTACGGCGAATCTGATGCGCCATGCGGGTTATGACGTGTTCGAGGAGTTTTACATCAACGACCACGGCGTTCAGATGGACAAATTCGGTCTGTCCATCGCGGCGCGCTACCTTCAGCAGCTCGGCCATGAAGACGCTGTGGTTCCCGAGGGCGGCTACAACGGCCTGTACGTTAACGACATCGCCAAGGAAATCATCGACCGCGATGGCAACAAGTGGGAAAACGCCGACGAACACGAGCGCATGGTGGAGTTCCGCGAGTACGGCTACGCTTACATCATGAAGATGTTCCGCGATATCACCGACCGCTTCGGCAATCACTTCGAGCGTTGGCAGTCGGAGCGCGAGATGTACGTGCCCTCCGACGAGTTCAGCGGCCAGAGCCCCTTCGATTTCTGCCTGGGCAAGCTGCGCGACAAAGGCGATATTTACGACACCGAAGGTGCGGTGTGGTTCCGTTCTTCCAAGTATGGCGACGAGAAAGACCGCGTTGTGCGCAAGGCCGATGGCGACTATACGTACTTCGCTTCCGACGTGGCATATCATTATTGGAAGAAGCTGCGCGGGTTCGACCATCTGATTGATATCTGGGGCGCCGACCATCATGGCTACATCGCCCGTGTGGCGGCTGTTTTGTCCGCGATGGGCTATCCCGGCGCGCTTGAGGTCATGCTCGGCCAGCTGGTCAACCTGTTCCGCGACGGCAAACCTGTCCGCATGTCCAAGCGTACCGGCGAGATGATCACCTTCGAAGAACTGATCGACGAAGTTGGCATCGATGCGACGCGTTATTACATGCTGAGCCGTTCCAGCGAGCAGCCGATCGATTTCGATATCGACGTTGCGAAGAAGCAGGATGCTTCCAATCCGGTTTACTATGACCAGTATGCGCATGCTCGCATCTGCAAGCTGCTGCGCGACGCTTCCGGCCATACGGGCGAAGACAACCTGGACATGGACGCCGTTGCCGCCGAGTGCATTCCGGCGGATGTCGATCTGAGCGTGCTCACCGATCCGTCCGAGTTCGCCCTTATGCGCAAGATGAGCGAGTTCGGAGACCTAATCGCCCTGGCCGCCCGCGACCGCGCTCCGTTCCGCCTGACGCATTACGCACAGGATTTGGCAAGCTTGTTCCATCAGTTCTATACGAATTGCCCGGTGCTCAAGGTTGAGGACGAGAACCTCAAGAACGCGCGTTTGGCTTTGTGCGACGCTACGCGTATTGTCATGTCCACCACGTTGGGCATTTTGGGCATCTCTTCGCCGCAGCGCATGTAGCACTCGTTCGACGTGCGTTTTTCGAAAAGATAGCATTGTGCCGGGCTCCGATATGTCGGAGCCCGGTTTTTTATCGCGAAGGGGATGGACATGAAGCTGGTGCAGCTCGATAAAGAAAACTTCGACGAGTTGGTGACGAATGCCGACAAGCCCGTGGTCGTTGAGTTCTTCAGCCCTGGGTGCGGTCCGTGCAATGCGCTTGCGATGGTGCTTGAGGAGATGGCCGCCGCTCACCCGGAGGTGAGCTTCGTCGCCATGGATACCGTTCGGTTCCCCGATGTTGCCTGGGTATTCGACGTAATGGCTGCCCCGACCACGGTGAAATTCGCCGACGGGCGAATGGTTGGCTCGGTTGCGGGCTATGTTTCTCGCGAGCGCATGGAAGAGTTTCTGTTCGAATAATGTTCGGGCTGGGTCTTTCAAACCCTATTCTTTGTTCTCGGCAACGTCCAATACGATATCGATCATGTCCTGGCGGTCGCGCACGCCGAGTTTCGTGTAGATGTGGGCTACATGGGATTTCACGGTGTTTTCCGCCAAAACGAGCTCTTCTTGGATGTAGGTGCGCGTGCGGCCTTGTGCCAAAAGCACGAGGATTTCGCTTTCGCGCGGCGAGAGCTTATAAGCCTTGGACACTTCGGCGCAGCGTTTTTCCAGCGCGTCCGTCACATTTGCTGCAGAGGGAGAGGGTTCGTCTTCGCTCTCGTTTTCGCGTTTGTTCCAGCTGTAATGCATCGAGGCCATGGCGAGCACATAGATGATGACGATGACGATAAGGTTTTCCACGGCGTCTGCGTTGCCGAGGAAAAGCGCCCATGCGATAGATCCTGCGGCGTACAGCGACGCACCTATGCCGATGACCCGATACGAAGGCGTCGGCGAGATATCTAGCAGAATGGAGACGATGGCCCAGAACATGAGATGGGAAAACGAGTCGTTGAGCCTCATCAGGGTGTCGAGCAGTGCGGGGTCGGCATGCGAGTCTCCCGCAAGAATCATCGACACGGAAAGCGTGATGATGATGGTCACGAAAGACGGCTGAAAGCGCAGACGTAACGGCCAATTCGCCGTGCGTCCGAGGGCGACGTATGAAAAGACGGCGAGAGCTGCGGCATAACCGAGCCAAAGCCACGAATTCGATGTCATGGAGGGTTCCCCGACGGCATCCATGTGCCCTTCTCCCCAAAGGCCCACGAAGCTCAGGCTTCGCACGGTCGCAAGCAGTAGGGAGGCCGCCGCTATGGGGATGAGTGCGTTGCTCGTTTCGTTTCGCCCTTCGGCCTCGGAAGGGGTGCGCGGTCGTGAGGGGATTCCAAATACCGTACGGCCGCCGCTTTTTTCGCTGCTTCGTTGCTTAAGCGCGGCGTGGCGGGCGCATTGAAAAAGCGCGGCGGACAGAATAGGCATCAAGACGACGGTTGATACCTGCAGTTCGGCATGCGGAGAATGCTCTACGAATGCGACGAGCGCAGGTTCGACGACGAGGGAGAACGTCAAGCAGACAATGGTGCAGAAATAGGTTTGCGTTCGTGCGAGAAGCAGGACGAATCGGGCGGTGAGCCAGAAATATCCTATTCCGAAAAGCAAGAGTCCGCCGATGGAGAGGATGACGGGAGAGAAGACGCTTTGGCTCGAGGCGATGGCGAAACACGCCGTTCCCATGCAGGCGAGAAGCGCCACGGCGGGCCACAAGGATGCGTCCACCTCGCGCGTTTTTCTTGGCAGGATCGTGAAAATCACGCTCATGATGAGGATGCCCGCAAGAAAGAACGCGCGCGGGTTCACGGGAATTCCCAGGCTCGCGAGAGCGTCCGTAAAGCCAGGCGTATGTCCCGCGAGCGTGCACCACGTCAGGTTCACGGTAAGGCCGACAGCGGCGAAAAGCGCGCAAAGGCCGGCATCCTTGAAAGATGCGAGCATTTCCCCTCCCCTGGTTTGTACAACGAGGTCCGAAGACGTACCTCTTCGATGCGAGCCGTTTTCGATATGTTCAACATTGTCCGTTAAAACGGCGCAGCTGTCTATCGCGAACGTTCGAGCAAAGGTCCCAGGGGGTGTTTTTCTCACATCAACCAAAACGGGCTATGCCTTTTACCAGGCATTTAGCGCGGATGTGTTGATGCGCGCGCGTATAGCGCAGCGGTATTGTCCTGTGCGTAAGGCGGGCTTTGGAAAGCCCGGAGGGGCGACGGCGGGTTCGTTTTCGATAGGGCGAAGCGGGCCAGCCGTCGCGAAAAGAGAAGGGGGAATGATGAAGAAGGTGACGAAGCGTGGCGCCATGGTGACAGGCATCGCGGCAGTGCTCGCAGCGTCGGCTCTCATAGTGCCTGCTTTTGCTGCTGACTCGGCTTCCACTGCGGACGAGATCGTCCGAGGCGGAGAGCCGGACGGCGACGTTCAGTATCCTGGCAAGGAATACATCGTCGAAAACTACGAGAAGTGGGACCAGATCGCTGAGGACTACGCGCCTGAAGTTCGCCAGCTTCCCAACGGCAAACTGGTGCAGCGTACGCCGAGCGAGTACGAGTGCCCGAACTGGATGCAGCAAAGCTGGACCATTTCGTACAACACGTACTATCTCGACGCCGACAAGAAGGGGTGCAACTCCTGCCATGCCGACCTCAACGAGATGATTATGGGCATGGAATATCGCCATGCAGTGCTTCCTAACAAAGATCTCGAAACGTACAGCGATGTCGAACAGTGCATCACCTGCCATCGCGACAACGGCGATGAGTTTGGCCGCTTGATACACGGTATTCATTTCAACAGCCGTAATACCGAGAAGTTCTCCGAAGGCCTCAACGGCACGTGCGATTCCTGCCACAGCGCTACGGGCAACGGCGAGGGCCTTCAGCTGTGGGAGAACGTGAAGTACGAGGCGCTCGGCGATAGCATCACGACAGTCGAAAACGTCGAGGGAACGTTCAATTTCACGCAGGACAAGGTTCAGAGCATGGACGAGCTCTACAGCTACGACTTCGTTCACGGCTACTACGACCACATGCGCTATGCCTGCAGCGAGGCGGCTCTTGATCTTGAGCTTCCGCAGAGCATGATGGACGAATGGGAAATCACCATCGAGGGCAATGTGCCCAATCCCTACACCGCAAAGCTCGTTGATCTGATCAAAGAGGCCGAAGAGGCCGGCGTCGTGGTGACCAAGCCTTCCAAGATGGTCTGCGAGCTCAACCCCATCGGTGGCGGCGGCATCGGCCAGACTGAAATCACGGGCATTCCTGTAAGCTGGCTTATCGAGCGTGCGGGCGGCATGACCGAGGGGACGAATTCTGTCCGCTGCGTGCGTGCCGACGGCTCCTCCAAGAGCGGTATTGACGTCGCCAAGCTCGAAGACAATTATCTGGTCTACAAAATGGGCGGCGAATACCTCGATGCCCGTCGTGGCTTCCCCTGCACCAACTGGGTTGAAGGCTATGACGCGCAGATTTTCAGCAAGCAGCTTTCCGGCTACATGGTTTCTTCCGACGTCATGGACGAGCGAGTATGCGGTCAGGTGAACCAGGAGGATGCGCATGTGAACCGCCCGAACGCAACGATCTGCGGAACTCCCGAGGGCGTCATTATCGAGACGGGCAAGCCCTATACCTTCCAGGGTTACGTGGACGCGTTCGACCATAAGGTCAAAAGCATCGAATTCTCCATGGACCACGGCGAAACGTGGACAACCTACGACCTCGGGGACACCGATGTGAATCGTTGGATCTGGTGGACGTTCGAGTGGACCCCGCCCGAGCATGGCGCATATTGCCTGAGCGTGCGCGCCACCACTGAAGAGGGCGAAGTGAGCTATCGCGAGCACGAGGTCATGGTGAACGCGAAAGACGAGCTGCCGGCGGAAGACAAGGTCATCAAGGCTGGCGGCCCCGATTCCGATCTGCCCTTGATGTTCTCGACCGGCCTTGAGAACGAAGAATAGAGCGAAGGAGCGTTTTCTTATGAACAAGAAGAAAGCAATGGCTGCAGGAGCGGCTGGTGGCGCCCTTCTATTGGGAATGACCGGCGTTGCCGTGGCGGCGGGCGGTCCTGCGATCCTGGACGGTTCGGATGCCCCCGAGGGCGCGACGCACGAAAACAACGGGTATCAGATTGATTCCCATACGTTGATGCTCGAGGAGAGCGACTATACCAAGATTGCCAACAAGGAGGGCGCGTTCTTCTTCAACCAGGACGGCGTGACCCCCAACGATGAGTTGTTCAACGTGTTCGGCACCGCCACACCTCGATGTGCTCCAAGCCTGCCAATGAGCTTGTGGTGGGCGAGCCCGCCGAAGGCGTCGCGACGTACTACATCAACATCGGCGGCAACATCAAGGAAAACTTCTCCGTGAACCTTGAGGATATGGAAGAGGAATCCGAAGAGCAGACCATGGTGTGCTCGTGCGCGACGGGCGCTCCGTTCGGTCAGGCCGCCGTGGTGGGCGTTCCTCTTGCGGCCGTGGTCGATATGGCCGATTTGGAAGACGGCGTGAACACCGTGACCGCGTACGGAGCCGACGGCTTCGGCCAGGCGCTGCCCCTGCAGTACTGCCTCGATCGCGATGCGCTTCTGGTCTATGAGGTCAACGGCGAGAAGCTCAAGAGCGAGACGGGTCCTTCCGCTCAGCTGTGGATGCCCGAAACCGTTGCCCGCTACTTCACGCGCAACGTGGTGGATATCAAGCTGACCGCCGAGGAGCAGGTTCCCGACGTGCAATCCGTCGATCCGACGTATCGTAACAAGATCGAGATTATGAACAGCGCCGACGGTTGCGTGTTCTTCGCCGGCAACTCCATTACGTTCGAGGGCGTGGCGGACGATCTGGGCAGCCCCATCGAGGCGATCGAATTCTCCTTCGACGGCGGCGAAACCTGGACCGAGTGCCCCACCGAAGGCGCTACCGCCGACAAATGGGTGAACTGGCAGTTCGAGACTTCGTTCGAAGAAGCAGGCGAGTATCAGCTCACCGTTCGCGCTCGCACGGCTGACGGAGTGCTCTCTCCGCTCGAAGCGAGCCTTTCGTTCGAGGTTCTGTAACCTTTCGGGCGGTTCTTGCCGAAGCTGGGCATGCTGAAGACGAAATCGCGGCTCTGCTCTTGATTTGTCTTCGCATATTCTCGTGCGCCCGCGCAGGCGACGCCCCCTCCTTTTCGTCGCCAAGAGCGCTTGCGGCCCCTTTTGCTATCCGTGCGAAAGGGGCCGTTTGTCGTTCGCGGACGGTTGCGCTTGCTCCACGACGTCATAAAGGCTTCGTCGATCGCTTACTCCGAGCTTGCGATAGATGTTGCTCACATGATGCTTTGCGGTTCCTTGCGCGATGACCAGTTCGTCGCATACGTCCTGCACAGTGCGCCCGCGTACGAGCAGGCCGAGCACTTCGGCTTCGCGCGATGTCAGTCCTGCGGATTTTGCTATGGCGTCGCAACGCTGCGAGAGCGTGGGTTTTTCGTCATCGAGCGACGCACGCGGGGTTTCGTAGCGTTGCTGCAGGTCGGTTTGCGTGAACAGAAGCGTTCCCGCAATGGCGAGCGCGCCCAAGCACAGTGCGGCAAGGGTGACAAACAAGGAGTCCCAGGTCATGTTCGGCATCATGGCCGCTCCGACAACCGACCCGAGAAGCGTTCCGCTGCGCGACACGAATACGGTGGTTCCAAAAATGCGCGTAGTGGGGATTTTGCACCGAAATGCCAGGTCGGTCGATGCGAGCATCAGAAACATGTCGAGGCAATAGATGCCCATGGCAATGAGACCGTTGCCTATGAAGGCGAACGACGGCGGCAACGCTATGAGGGCCATCAGCCCTGCCGCTATGGCGGGTATGACGGGACGATAGAGCGCGGTAGTTTCAGACGGCGGCGCGCTGAGGTTGAGGGCGAACGCCCCTATGGCGATGCCAGCCACGAACATAGTCATGCCCATGAAGTTTCCCGAAGAAGCGTTTGCGGCGACGTGAGGAACGATGTTTTGGCTGATTCCCCACACCATGCTGAGAATCAGCATGAACGCGATGGCTTTTATGGAGGAGACCCTGTTGATTGTATGAGGCGAAAGTCCTTGCATTCTTTTAGGCTCGCTTTCGCACGAATGAAGATAGTCGCCGAAAGCAAAGGGAAGGTGCAGACCAGAAGACCTGCGAACGGATGGGGGAGGGCGAAGACGCCGAAGAAGAGCAGGAATGCGAATGCATAAG
>OICY01000660.1_pt1 | contig 12073 bp, 13 predicted proteins | sample 1581441 | NCBI WGS metagenome assembly OICY01 (sample SAMEA3882514, study PRJEB24775) | human gut metagenome | biome: human-associated habitat; feature: intestine environment; material: feces | place: Netherlands | collected 2009/2010 | reverse complement strand
GTCCGTGTCGGTCATTACAAATTTGATCTTTTCCATCGTCACATATCCTCCATACATTTTGAGCTGCGCGTACCCCGCGCGTAAACTTCGCTCGGTTTCTGTTTACATTGGGAATTCTACCATATTTTCCCACATTTATCAATAGATTTCCCGCTGTTTATCGGTATTTCCCGAAATTTTCGTTCGACAATTTTCTCTATAATTCGTCAGTCATCGGCAAAACAGTACACGTATCAACATCATTTTATTCTTTTCGTGGTTTTTGTTGTCGGTCAGCAGTCCCGCTTTTTCGTCCGCTGCGTCCCACTTTCGGCGCTCATTTGCTGCTGGCGACAGCATCCGCTTTTTCCAGCATGGTTGTCGCAAAGATTGCGTAGCCCCTGCTCGGATCGTTCACCAGCACATGGGTAAGCACTGCCGCCAGACGGCCATTCTGCACGATGGGCGAACCGCTCATGCCCTGCACTACGCCGCCGGTGGCGTCAAGCAGGCGCTTGTCCGTCACGCGGATCAGCAGGTTTCTGTTCGGGTCGCTGCCGGTCATCGTCACACGCTCGACCTGAATCGTATAGGGCTGCGCCGTCGTGCCCAGCACAGTGGTCCACAGCTCGGCCTCGCCGGGCGTGACCTCCTGCAAATTTGCCACGGGCAGTGCCGGGGCGGTGCAGCTGCCGGTGTAGCTGCCGTAGACCCCGGCGGCATCGTTGGCCAACACGGTTCCGGCGGGCGCGGCGGCGAACTCCCCGCGCAGCTCGCCCGGGCTGCCCGCTGCGCCGCGGATGCAGCCGGTAATCGTCACTGGGACGATTTCCCCGGAGAGCAGCGTCAGATCCGCACCTGTGTCGGCATCGCTGATGGAATGCCCCAGCCCCGCGAATGTGCCGCGCTGCGGGTCCACAAAGCTCATTGTGCCGATGCCCGCGCCCGAGTCCCGCACCCAAACACCCGCCTTGTAGTGACCGTTTTCGTCCGCCGTCGGGGTCAGCATCGCCGTGTGCCGGGCACCGCTGCGCCGGTACACCACGGTCAGGGGTGCGCCGCCCGCCGCCTGAATAGCCGCGGTCAGGTCCTCGTTGCTGCGTACCGGCCTACCGTTGGCGGAGACGATCAAATCGCCCAGCCGCAGCCCGGCTGCCTTGGCGGGGTTCTCGCTGCCCAGCGCCGTGTAGCGATCCGAGAACGCCACGACAAGCGCCCCGTCGGAGAACAGCTTGACGCCGAACGGTGTCCCGCAGACCTGCACGGTGCGCCGCTCGGTGCTGACGGCACGCACGGTCTTGACCGGCAGCGTGCCGAACAGCGTCAGCGTGACGTTGGCGCTTGTGTCAGGCGTCGTGCTGTCCGCGGCCACGCTCCCCTGCCGCTTTTTTACGGTCAGGTAGGGCATCGAGGCAATTTCCAGCTCCGCCGCCGGGCCGTCGGTGTAAAGTGTATCCGGCAGAGCCGCCGCCAGGCCCGCCAGTACCACGGCCGTCAGCAGGGCCGCTGCCGCCAGGACAGCCGCCGCATGCCGTAAAAATTTGTGTCGGTGCATATTCATCCCTCGCTTTGGGATTAGAATGTGCAGGCAGTCCGCGGATTATGTCACAAAAAGCCCCCTGCATCGCGGGGATGCAGGGAGCTTGGGTCAGGCGGTTTCTTCTTCCTTGCTGCCGTGCAGCAGGTCGGCCACCGGGCTGATGGCCATATAGGCGTTTGCGTCGACACCCTTGACCAGCGTCTTGAGCTTGACGGTCTGGAAGCGGTTGACCACAACGTACAGCACCGTCTTGGGCGTGTCCGAGTAGAAGCCGTGGGCGTCTATGATGGTCAGGCCCGTGCCGAATTCCTCCGACACGGCGCGTGCGATCTCGTCCGGGTGGGTCGTGATGATCATGGCTGCCTTGGCGCTGTCAAGGCCGTCCACGATGAAGTCCACGGTCTTGGAGCCCGCCGCGTAGGTGACGATGGAGTAGAGCGGCAGTATCCAGCTGCCCATGACGATGCCGCAGATTATGTACAGCAGCACGTTGTAAATCAGCACAAATGTACCGACGGACAGCCCGAGCGGCTTTGCAAAGATGACGGCGACGACCTCAATACCGTCCATCGCGCCGCCGTAGCGGATGGCCAGGCCGCTGCCGACGCCCGAGATGATGCCGCCGAACAGCGCACACAAAAACAAATCCGTGCCCGCCAGCGGCGAGGCAATGCTGACGTCGATGGGCAGCACATCGGTGATGAGCCAGGCCGCCACCGAGTAGACGCAGACCGTGAAGATGGCGTAAATCGAGAACACCGCCCCCTGCCGCTTGAAACCGAACAGCAGCAGCGGGATGTTGAGCAGGATCAGGAAGAAGGACAGCGAAAGATAGTCCGGCGTCAGCTGGGAGAGCAGGATGGATGTGCCGGAGATGCCGCTGTCGTACAGCTGTACCGGCGCAATAAACAGCGTTACACCGATAGCATTGATGATGCCCGCGATCAGCAGCATCAAAAAATGGAAGGGTGAGAGCTTGGCTAGGATGTTCTTTTTCAAAGTCTACCTCCGTGGTCACAGGCTGGCAGGCGGTTTGCCTATAGTATACCGTACAGCAGGGACACACGTCCATAGATAAAACGTAAATTGTGCATGCCTTCCTTTATTAAAACGGATGCCCATGTCAATACGGTTTTGCCATTGACAAACCGCACAAAAAAACGTATACTAATTTTGTTATGCGGCTATGGCGGAATTGGCAGACGCGCTGGTTTTAGGGTCCAGTGTCCACGACGTGCAGGTTCAAGTCCTGTTAGCCGCACCATGACGAATGTTCTTACAGCATTTAGCTGTCAAAGAACATTCGTCATTTTTTTATTTGCTAAATAGCGACATCACAGGGGGCGTAGTTCACAACTACGCCTTTTCTTGTATTCACCGATACATCTTATTAGCCTTTTCGTCAATTTTGTGCTATAATTATTTTTATAAATTCTTCCAATATACAATGGAGGCCAACTATGAGATTCACCGAATTGCTCAACCGCCTTACAGGGATAAGTTGCCCTGTCTTTGGCGTATCATGGAACCCCGTCGATACTGAAAGAAGTATCGCACGACGGATTATTATTTTTCTCGAACCGCGTCGCGTTTTATATTCCGCATACGACTATGAATCTGTTTGCCCATGTATAACGTCAGTAACAGATATCAAGAACTATCTCACTTCTGAATTGCAGAATATAGACGAGCAATCAGAGCTAAATGCCTATGTTCGATCTATGAGAAACGCTTGCAATAAGTTTTTAAGTAAATGCCCAGACAAAAAGGAGTTTCGTTGCTATGCTTGTCAGCCCGGCAACATTGACAATTGGATTTTTACATCTGCTATTGGAGAACTGCGTGGCGTGTTTGGTGTGATGATCGGCCAAATTGCAAAGGCATACGGACTCGATGTTGAGGATGACTTGGCACAGATAATTCCAGAGTAATTGTAGGAGGTACTTATATTGAGCAATATAACAGCGTTATTAACGGGGGTTTGTATGTACCCTGCTGCCGGCTATTTTTCTCTATATTATGACAGAAAAAACCTCAATACATGGACAACTGAAAACAGAATATACCTCATGGATTCATCAATTAAACGCTATGAAACTGATTTAGAAGCATTACGTACACTGGAAAAATCATATAAATAGAAAGATGCCGGACGCAAGCGGCTACATGGCCGCCGCGCCCGGCGCTTTGCTATCTGCTGTTACAGACAATCGCATAAATGAGTTTGTTTTCAAGGCGGCGCTTCATGTACTCGTCTACGCATACATGGAGCTGGCCGCAATCGTCATAGAGCGTCCGGGTACAGAGCTTGTTTATGTAACCGTTGTAATACTGCAAGACCTGTTCCACGGCCCCGGCGTCACCGGCGCGGGCCGCCTCGATCACTGCAAGGGGCAAAGGCTCCTTATATCTGGCCTGCTTCATTCTGCAATACCTCCCGTCAGTCTTGTTCTCATGGTTTCCAGCGTCTTAGTCCTGTGCCGCTGGACGGCGCTGCGGGACATTCCCACCACCGCGCCGATCTCGCCCGCCGTCCGTCAGTTCCAGGACACAATGCAGTATCAAGATGCTTTGTCCCGGCTGGGGCAAGCTGGCAAAGGCAGCGGCCACCAGCCCGTCGCTGATCTGAAGCTCACAGCCATAGGCCGGAAATATAAAACTGTCGCTGGGGTACTGATCTATCGTGCATAGCGTGTCCAGTTCCGAAAGCGGCAGCGTTTCAAAGGATGTTTCCCAGCCACGCTGACGCTTCCTTTCCCGGAAGTAGTCAACGGCTTCATGGTACAGTACCAGCTTGCAAAAATGGTCAAACTGGCAGCGCCTCCCGTAATCATCAGGGGTAACTTTCATCTTCTCACCCCCTTTCCGTGGGGAGTGAGCAGGATGATCCTGTCCGTTGTCAGGGGCCTATGCTGGCCCTGGTCTGCTGACCGCCTCCTTTTCCATCTGATTTTTTGCCGGAAATGACAATCCGCGAAAATCGACAAAAATCGCCCGGCAGGTCGTAAACCTACCGGGCGACGATTTGAAGCGTTTTGTTGTTTTCTTACATGGTATAGTTCATACTCATAGCCGGAATATTCCCGTGGCGGGGCAAGGCTTTTTTTAAGCGGTAGAAGTGGATTAGATTATAATGATAGTAAAACAGCATGGCGGCGTCCTCCCGTGGGCCGCCATGCCTTTAACTGCTGGGAATGACAGAAAGAAAGCAGCGGCCTTGATTTCTCAAAACCGCCACCAGTGAATATAAATTAAGCGTGAAAATGGGTCTGCCCAGCAGCGGTTTTTTTCTTTTCTGCCGCTGGGCAGATGTTTTTTCTTTAGATACATGATAAGAGGAATTTTTGAAGATTCCATAAAGATTTGAAAAATGGACGGACATAAAAGACGTCCATTACACTATCGGAAAATCAGCAAGGAAGTTTCATAGTAACCTTTGCGCCGCCGGTTTCTTTTGAATTTTCTAAAATAAGCTGACCATTATGTTGTTCCATAATCGAATTTGTAATATATAGACCCATACCAAAGTGTAACTTTGAATTGCGGCTTTGATCGCCCATATAGAACCGTTCCTGTGCGTGGCATAATGCCTCTTTAGAAAACCCCGTTCCCTCGTCTGTGACTGAAATTTCCACGAAACCGTTGTTACTCTGAACATCCACATAAAGCGTTCCGCCTTGCGGGGAGTAGTCCAGCCCATTACTGATAACATTCATAATAGCACGTTCTATCAGCACCCTATCAAATTTCAGCATTTGAGGGAGTGAAACAGTATTCATTTGCAGCCGGATTTCTTTTGTCCGGCATAGTGATTCCATATAACCGAACAAGTGCTGCATGAACGCTGGCAAGTCTATACTTTCAATATGGAGCTGATAACCAACCGCCGCCCGTGATATATCAATCAGGGTTTGAATATATGACTGCATCTGGCCGGAGCTTTCCACGACGTAACCAGCGTATAATCGTTGCTCATCATCAAGATTTGTTTCTGTGAGTAAATCAGCATTTCCTTGAATAACCGTCAGAGGCGTTTTCAAATCATGGGCAAGCGCGGCGATTTGCTCTTTCTGTGTCTGTTCGGTTTTCCATTGCCGTTCTAACGAAATTTTCAGATTATCTTTCATATCTGAAAAAGATGCAAGGACATCTTCAAACTCTTTGATTTTGGCGTGTCCTACTTCAAAATCAAGGTTTTGCTTTGAAACCTCCGCAGTTGCTTCAAAAAGCGGGGTCAGTTGTGTACGCAGGTTCTTAGCAAATCTGGCGGTCAGTATGATAATGACCAGCAGCGAATTTACAGCCATCAGGATAAACGCAAGCGTGTCAGGAGATGGAAAATATTCCGGTAGCCATGACACTGTAAATTGAGAACCAATATAATACCTTAAAACGCAAAATTCGTTTTCCCGGACAACAAGTGCAAACTGCCTCCCCGTAGCATATTCAATATATTCTCCCTTTGCGTACAGCAGGGCAATTTCTTTTTCATCATCGTCCATATTGCTGTAAAGCTCATTAAAGTTCTTGTCCAGAATTAAGTAGCCGCATCCCTGTGGAATCACAACCTTTGTAATATCCGGGGCAATCGTCAGCGTTGGAATGATCTCTTTTACCTGCAATTCACTTAGATTTGCTCTTGTAGCTAATCCAGCATTTACAGCAAGTCCCTCCAAACCAAAAGGGACAATAATTGCCGCTACCAGCATGACAATGAGGGAGATAGCAAACTGGCGAAACAATATTTTCAATGTAGGTTTCTTTTTCACTCCCATTTATATCCTATCCCCCATACGGTGCTGATCGGACTTATTTTGAAATGCTCCAATTTCGCACGAATATTTTTTATATGCGTTGAGATCGTAGAGTTATCGCCTATTCCATCAAACCCGAAAACGGCTTCATAGATTTGTTCTTTTGTAAAAACCTGTCCCCGGTTTTTCGCAAGGTATTCACAGATTGAATACTCGCTTTTGGTAAGGGGAACCGGCTGTTCTGAAACATACAGTACCTTTGCGGAAAGGTCAAATCTTATATCAGGCTCAAATGAAAGTGTGCTGTGATGCTCCCTTTTTTCTCTGCGTAAATGTGCCGCGACACGGGCGCGAAGCTCCTGAATACGAAAAGGTTTCGTAATATAATCATCCGCACCGATGCCCAATCCAAACAATATATCTTCCTCTAATGTCTTTGCGGTCAGAAAGAGAATCGGGCAGTCTACCATATTCCTGATCTGTTTGCAAAACTCAAACCCGTCTGTGCCAGGCATCATCACATCCAAAAGAATGAGGTCATAGAAATGCAGCTTTTTGATGTCTACATCATCCGCATTTTGACAGACTGTTATCAAATATCCATCTTTCCCCAAACTGTTCTTAATCAATTCCAAGATAGAAACTTCATCGTCAACTACAAGTAAGTGGGTCAAAAAATCACCTCCCGCCCCATTATACCACATTGTCGAGGTTACTCATCATTATTTTTAATGTCAGCTTTCCGATATTCATTGTTGATATTTACAGCTACGGCATTGCTTATATCCACATCCACAATACTGTAAACGTAGCCGAAACTGAAATCTTCCCCCGCCACATTTTTGAAGCGTTTCGATACCTGCCCGATTTCTTCTTGCAGTTCTGACATTTCAAGACATTCATCCGTTATGGTATATGTCAGGCCGTTATATGAAATTTCATCATAGTTTGCGGCGTTCAGCTCATAATACGGCAGAGATTCATTTAACGCCTTATTTTTATCGGCGGTATCGCGGAGCGCACCGCAGGCCGATAAGCATATAAGACTTACAAGCACAATTACCACGGCAAACAGGCACTTTTTATTCACTGTTTTTACCTCCCTCCCAACCATGAAACCAAACCAAACTGGCAATCAGCAGACAAACAGTGCAGCATACAGAAATAATCATACCGCTGAAAAAATCGGTTTTTACCTGTGCATACAGTTGGGGGCTATCCCATGCAAGCACAGTGTAATCCATAGCACGAACGCCCCAGGCCCAGGGAATATATTTCCATGTAGCGTCACCAAGCCCTGTTATCATAAGGGCAGCTATTAAACTCCCTGCAATTCCCAATCCCATAGATGCACCTTTTCCGAAGCTCATTCCCACAAACAAATGAATCAGGTAAATGGGAAGCATGGTAATCAACAATAGAATCCCTGCTTTCAGGTAAAGGCTTGCCGGAGCATCCCTATATAGTGCAGCGAATGTTCCTAACGCTAAAAATGTTGCGCCAAAAGCACAGATCATCAGAAAACCAAGTTTACCAATATACGTTGCCATGCGAGATGGGATTGTTCCCAACAAAAGCTGATAATGCCCGGCCTGATTTTCGATCTGAACAACCAGGCCCACAATAATGCCGATCAGAAACGGGAACGCAACGGCCAGCACTTCCAGATAGGCACTGATTTTGGTTGCCAGTTCCCATCTGGATATATGATAGTAACCCGCAAAAATCGCCGCACATATAATCGGAATCATGCTGTGCATATAGAGCAAAATGCTATGTTTACACTTCTGATATTCTGCTTTCCAGCAGCGAACCACAGATACCATAGTTACCCCACCTCCTTTTTCTCAAACCATCTTGCAGTTAAAAATGACAGCGCCGCAAACCAGGCCAGCGAAATGACCAATACAAGTATAATCATCCAAAATGCCATTGCCGTACTCTGATCTGCAACCGGCTCACCATTAGGCAAAATACCTAACACGGAAATCATAAGATGCGGCACCCAGCTATACGGGCAGATCATCCACAAAGAGGTTGTAGCCGTGAAAATCCCTAAAACGCTTCCAAGTCCGGCATTAAGAATAACCGTGACAAAGATACCAACTTTTTTTGATAACCATAAGCACAGCGGAACTTCCCATAGGCTTGCAATGACAATACAAGCTGTTCCGGCCGCAGCCTGCCAAATTCCGATTGTCAGGGGAATTTCGTTGATAACTAATATTGCAAAACCGCCCAACAGATTTAGCGCCAGGAAAATGAAATTCCCCACACAGGAGTAAATACCGGCCACTCCAATTTTTGCTTTCCAGACTTTGTTCTGCGAAACAGGCAATGAAGCAACGGCACGATATTTTAGTTTGCCATTATCCCGCTGTTCAATCAAGGCACAGGTGAGCGTAAGGAATCCAGGATAAAGCAGGATATACCACCAATTATAAGAATTGAGCTGGAACCAAAGAGGGGCAAAAAAGTTCATAAGCGCAGTTACAAACGGGGCCAGAACGATCAGCGTTTTTGTGAAAGTTCTCTTATGCTTTAGGTTCTCTGCCTGAATATATGCCATCTCCATTTAATATCCCTCCTTACCATTTCTGCGAATAACATCCATAAAGAGTTGTTCCAAATCTTCACCGGCGCGAAGCTCTCCCTCATATCCAAGGACGCCGCCAGCAATGATACCCACATGATCTGCAATCTGCTGGACTTCTGACAGAATATGGCTGGACAAAATAACTGTAATCCCTTTGCAGGGAAAAGAGCGAATTAACTCTCGAAGTTCCTCAATCCCTAAAGGGTCAAGGCCGTTAGTCGGTTCATCCAGAATCAAAAGCTGGGGACTGTTCAGCAATGCAATAGCAATACCAAGCCGCTGCTTCATACCAAGAGAAAACTGCCCGGCCCGTTTCTTGCCGGTATTCGTGAGCTGGACAATTTGCAATACCTCGTTAATTCGTGCATCGTCCAGGCCGAGCAATGTAGTTCTGACTTTGAGATTTTCGTATGCAGTCAGATTTTCGTAAAGCGGGGGCATCTCAATCAAAGCACCGATATGCTCCAGATCATTCCGCTTCCACGGGTGGCCGTCAAACTCGATGCTTCCCGATGTGGGGCGCAAAATGCCGGTGAGCATTTTTAAGATCGTGGATTTGCCAGCCCCATTCGGCCCCAGCAGACCATAAACCGAGTTGCGCCGGATGTTCAGTGACACATTGTTTACCGCCATTTGCCCCTTGAAATTTTTGCAGAGGTCAGTCGTTTTCAAAATCATATCCATATAATCAAGTCCTTTCTTTGATTTTACGGATAGCATACCGGGCAATTTTGAAGATTTCATAAAGATTCCCGAAAACAGAATATGAACAATACACCGTAACCGTGGAGCATATCGCAACAAAGCACCAACCTACGCATTTAGGGCCTTAAAAAGCCCTATATTTCAAGGTTTTTCCCGCATAGTCGGCGGGGTATGTGAGTGTTTTATCCTATCCCCGCCATAGTGCCGCTCTAAATGCGTAGAATTTACCAGCAGAAAATCGCCGGTTTCTCTGGCTCCATACTCCCAGATATGGTATCATGGAAAAAATCAATCTGACGGGGGTATCAGGATGGACGGACAAGAAAAGCTGCTGGACTATCTAGGGCGAGAAGTACGCCGCCTACCTGCAAAACATAGCAATGAGCGCGCTGTACTTATCCATGCTGCGGGAGTGCGGCATAGATAAAGGTCAGACCATCGCGATCGCCGTCTGTAAGTGCATCGGTACACGGACTCCCACAATTTGTGGAACACCGGAGGGCAACCGGTTTATCCCCGTCATGGATGGTATTTGCTTTGTGTGGGATGTGATTTACATTGTGGAACTGAAAAAGGTAGGTAAAAGAGAAAAAGCAAGAACCGCAGGCTCTCACAGCGTAAGGCATTTTGCCAGATTCTGCGCGAGCCTTCTTGTTTTCTGTGCCTTCACGGTTAGGCGAGATTTCCCTCGATGGCTGACCACCATTTGACCACTACTGTGCAACCGCACTGTTAAATGCCTAAAAAGCCTGTTGTGACAACCAACAACGGGCTTTTTCTTGTTTTGGTCGTAACTGTGCAGAGTCAACAAAATTTACGTTTCAGCGTCTGTTTGTGCCGCCTTGTCGTAGTTCTCCGACCCGGAAGGCCAGAGGTTCGAATCCTCCCGGTCGCACCAGAAAACCTCATTGCGATGTATTTTTTGCAATGAGGTTTTTTGTTTTTGTTAGTGTTTGATTTTCAGAATAATTTTAGCAGCATATCGTCTGCCGCATCGGTGTACTGCCCTTTTCCTAGACGCTCGTTCCTCAGCCTGTTTATAGTGATTCGCATGAGGCGGATTTCTTCTGTAGAAAAAGTAGCTTTTTTATCGGCTGGGAGAGAATCAATTTTCAGTATCAGTCGCCCCGGGTTTTCCGTGTTATGGCCAAGTGCCTTTTCTTGATAGTAATAGGGTGCCAGTGCTTTCAGTAAGATACTTTTGTTTGCGCGAGTCAGCTTGATTTTTCTCATCATAGTCCAATCGCCTTTCCGAGTTTCTCTTGTGCCTTGCGTTTGTTTTTGTCAAAGGCGTGGGCATAAATATCCAGCGTTGTGCTTGCCTGTGCGTGACCAAGCAGGCTGGCAACCGTTCGTACATCCACGCCCTGTGAAATCAGCAAGCTGGCGTTTGTGTGCCGCAAGCTATGCACATTCAAATCCAACGGCAAGTTGTTGGCTTTCAAAATCAGCTTGAATCTGTAAGTAAATGTGCAAGGATTCATCGGCTTGCCGTTAGGCTGGCGGAATAAGTAGTCATCCTCAGATACGGTTTCGTTCGCCGTCTGCTGCCTATCCCACTCGCATTCTTTCCGCCACGCCTTGAGCAGTTGGCACATTTCTTTGCTCAAATACACCATGCGATCACCGCTTGTCGTCTTAGGGTCTTTCGTGATGGACTCTTGGTGGCTCAACTTCACGACTCCGCGTTGTACATGGATTGTACGTTTGCGCCAGTTGATGTCACTCCACTTTAATCCACAGGCTTCCCCGCGCCGCAAACCAGTTGCCAGTACCAGCTTGAAATAGGTTTCGTATTTCATGCTCTGACCCTCGAAAGCTGTAATCAACTTTTTTACGGTTTCCTCATCGGCTACGGGGCGTTCTTTCTTTTTTCCTTTGGGCTTATAGCACCGCCATGCGGGATTGTGAGTAAGATATCCCTCGTCCACAGCCGCCGACAGGATGCCGCACAGCGTGTTGTGTAAACCTTCGACTGACTTCTCGGATAGATTCCCTCTGCCGTCCAAACGCGGGCTGTGCCGCATTTCTTCGTAAAAATCACGGATAACCTCTTTACGCAAATCGGTCAACTTGTAGTTGCCCAGTGCTGGCAAGATTCTGCGAATATCCTGTTCGTCGCGTCGGAATGTGGAGTCAGCCAGCTTCTTCGGTCCAACATCAGCTACCCAGTGTTCAATGTACTTTGCCAGCGTAATGCTTCGGTTAATAGGCTCTGGGGTGTGTTGAACCTCGCGTTCAAACAGAATCGCCTGCTCCCTTACCCATTTCTCAGCTTGCTTTGGCGTATACTCCTTGGGTGGCTTGACCGTTTTCTGCACGGATTTCAGCCTGTTGCCCTCATAATCATACCCACGGGATACCACAATCAAATAGCTGTTACTGCCGCGTTTTCTGATAGACGCCATTGTTTTCAACGCTCCTTTGTATGTTTTATTGACCTGCGGTACTACAAAGCATACCGACAACTGCGACAGAAAGCTATCACCACACCCAACA